>Ga0102944_1000759_pt1 | contig 23431 bp, 21 predicted proteins | sample SalPonD_shore_MG_FD_78172 | JGI IMG/M metagenome (GOLD analysis project Ga0102944, IMG submission 78172) | Salt pond soil microbial communities from South San Francisco under conditions of wetland restoration - Salt Pond MetaG... | ecosystem: Environmental > Aquatic > Marine > Intertidal zone >...
AGGTACTGCAATGTTGATGCACAATCCCCCCCACCCCGGTGAAGTTTTGCGAGAGCTTTGTCTTGAGCCCCTCGGCCTCTCTGTCACGGCCGCCGCAAAGGCATTGGGCGTTAGCCGCAAAACGCTAAGTGCTGTTTTGAACGGGAAGGCCGGTATCAGTCCGGAAATGGCGATCCGGCTGTCCATCGCTTTTGATACCTCGGCAGAAAGCTGGCTGAATCAGCAGTCCCAATACGAGCTCTGGCACGCCGAACAACATCGCAAAGAACTCAACGTGAAGAAGCTTGTTGCGGCTTGACGCAGGACATAATTTGGGTAAGGGCGGGTATCTGGCCCGCCCTCCCCACACCACCTGGCATGCGGGTCCGCACCAGGCGGTTCATGGTCTCTCATGTTCGGCCCTTCACCGTCGGCGGCTCCGCCCCCGGCCGGCTATTATGGCCTCTGCTGACTTCTGCCCGGTCACGCCCCGCGTTGCCGCGGGACGCGCCGCCAAGAATGGGCGTTAGGGTCCCGTGGCGCTTCCTCGGCTTTCGCCGACTCGGGGAAGCTTACGGAGCCACCGCGAGTAAGGATAGCAGGAAGAAGCTGGACAACGTCATCCGGATGCCCGCCTCGTAATGAGGGGCTCTGAGCGGGGAACATTTGGGGAACACGGAGCGTATTCGGGCGTACAGGGGCGCGCTAACTTACTGATTGTATTACACACGGGTACGCCGAAATACGCCCCGAGGAGGTTCGATTCCCGCCGCCTCCACCGGTTTCCGCACGCAGACGGTTGAAAGGAAAGCGAACAGTCCCGGCCTATCAACCGCCCTGCCACCTTTCCATCCAAATTGCTTGTTGCCGTAGCACGCTGGTTGGGGAAGCCCCAAAGTCAGTCGAAGTAGTCCGGGTCGAGCAGGTCGGGCTCGAAGTCCGGGGCCCCGTCCCGCACGATCGCCAGCGAGCGCGCGAACGTGACGGAGCGCGGCAGGCTCTGATCTTTTTCGAGACCGGAGAGCCGCATCTCGTTGTAGACCATCCGGAGTTCCTGCTGCGGGCCGCCTTCGGCCCCGACCGGGATGTGCTTGAGCTCCTCGTTTACAGTTCTTCTTCGTTCTTCGGCGTCCATCGAGTGTCCGCGACCCCTGTGATGGCCCGCTCATAGCCTACCCGAGGGGCGCCGCAGGTGCTACTTATATGATGCGAGCCGTGACCCCGGGTGGCTGGGATAATCGCTGTCCCCGGGGAGAAGCGGGGCCCGCCGACGGCGACCCGGGAGCCATCGGCCCCGGGTCGCCGCGCGCTCTCAAGACGATGCTTGTGGTGCTCCTAGCGGCTGTTGCGGCTCGAGCTGTTGTTGCCCGACGAGCGATTGGAACTCCAGCTGGAGCTGTTGCTCGCCTGGCTGTTGCCGCTCTTGCCCTGGTTCCTGCTCCAGCTGTTGCCGGAAGACGAATTGTCTTTCCGGCGACTCCTGCCGGAATTGAGGCCGGAGGAATGGTTCGCGCTTGACGAGCTGTTGCTCAGCTTGCTCGAACTGTGCCGGTACACAACCTCGTGCATCGCGCTGGTGCCGTTGTCGGGGCCATGCGCGGCCGCGTGCGGCTGCATCGCCAGCGCGGCCGGCGCTACTACGAGCCCCGCGGCCGCGAGGACGGTCGTAAAAAGCTTCAAGAGTCGCATGCAGGTAGCCTCCCGCTGGTCGGGCGTTCACCGCGCTGTCTCGCACGCCGCACGGACCCGCGGCGGCCTGCAAGCCAGCGGCCAATCTGACGCTTCGGGGTCATCGCGGGCAGCATGCACCCTGCTCACGGGGGCCGGCTGCCCACCCGGCCGGTCACGCTGCTCCGCGTGCCGTTGTCCCGGAGACAGTGCCAGGCTTCCCTGAGTTCCTGGCCGGGGACGCGTCCTGTGCATTTGGCCGCAGATCGGACCGTCGCCCGTCACCGGTGGCGCCCCCCCTGTCGGCAGGTCAGCAGGGCGTCCACACCGAACTCGTATTCCCGGAGCACATGGCGGGCTCGACGCAGCAGATCGGACGGGACCCGGCCGGACTCGCCCAGCCGCTCGAAGCAACTCCGCTCAAGCCGGTGTAGTTCCCGGTGCAACTGGGTGAGTCCGCTTTCGCGAAGGCGGCTCCGGGCCGCACGGGCTTCCACTCGGACCGGACAGTAAGAGCTCCAGGTCTCGGGGGACAGCGACCGGTGATCCTCGCCGACCTCCCGCATCTCCCCCAGCACGGCCCAGTGCCTGGTCCGGTGCAGCACCAAGCTGGCCAGCAGTTGCACATGCTCCTGGCCCAGGGGTGTGGCGACGCCCCGGCGCCAGCTCTCCGGCGGGGTCCACTTGGCACACCACGCGTCGAACGCTTCGGCGGGCATCGCCGGCGCGATTGCGAACCCCTGGGCGTAACGGCACCCCAGCTGCAGCAGGCGCAGGCCGTGCTCCTCCGTCTCCACGCCCTCCGCGACCGCGTTCATGCCGAGCATCTGCGTGCCCTGCACGGCTCCCGCCACGATGCCGAACGCGCGAAAGTCCGAGAGCATGCGCAGCACGAAACTGTGGTCGATCTTGAGACGATTCGCGGGCAACTCCAGGAGGTACGTCAGCGAGGCCTGGCCGGTGCCGAAATCGTCCAGGGCGACGCGCGCGCCGAGCCGGCGGCATTCCGCCAGCACCCGGGCGACCTTGGCGAAATCGTCGATCAGCGCCGTCTCGGTGACCTCCAGCACCAGGCGCGGGGCGAGTTCCGGCGCGATTGCCAGCGCATCCTCCAGGTCCCCCAGAAAACCGCTCGCGAGCAGGTGCCGCGCGCCGATGTTCACCGACAGGGACAGGCGCCTGTCCTGCTCGTGCCATGCCTGAAGCTGGTGCATCGCGCTGTGCAGCGCATGACGGCCCAGCTCCGTGACCAGGCGGGCATTGTTCTCCACCACCCCGATCCACTCCCCCGGTGGCAACACGCCGCGCTCCGGATCGTGCCAGCGCGCCAGGGCCTCGGCCCCGACCACGCGCCCCGGGAGCAGCTCGATGATCGGCTGGTAGTGGAACCGGATCTCGCCCCGCTCCAGCGCCTCGGAGAATCGGGCCTTGAGCCGGTGCTGGTTCCAGACCTGGCGCTCCAGGCACTGTTCGAACACGCTCCAGCTGTTGCCTCCCTGACCCTTTACGCGCGACATGGCGAGGTCAGCGCGCCGCAAGAGATCCTCGCCGGCGGTGCCATCCCGCGGGTAGAGCGCCACGCCGATGCTGGCACGCACCGTCACATGCTCGGCGTCAACCTCCAACGGGATCGCGACCGTCTCGAGAATCCTCGACAGCAGCACTTCCAGTGCCGTGGAGGCGCTGCGTACGTACAGGATCGCCGCGAACTCGTCGCCGCCAAAGCGCGCCACGGTGTCGCTGCGCCGCAGGGCGGACTCGATCCGCCCCGCTACCGCCCGGATCAACTGGTCGCCGACGGAATGCCCCAGGCGGGTGTTGACCTCCTTCAGGTTGTCGAGATCGATCAGCGCGATCGCCAGCTGGCCGCCGTTGCGGTCCGCCCGCGCCGTTGCCATGCGCAGCCGGTCCGCAAACAGCGTCCGGTTCGGCAGTCCGGTGAGGCTGTCGGTCAGGGCCATGGCGCGCAGGGCCTGGCGCTTCTCATGGGCATTCAGGGCCACGTTCAGGCTGGAGGCGAGCTGCTTGCTCACCTCGATCAGTCCCTCGTCGAAGTAGCGCGGAGTCGAGGACGCCAGCACCAGCACCGCGCAACAGGTGCCATGGAGGAACACCGGGATGCCCATCAGACTGCGCGTGCCGGTCTGCCGGCGCAGCCTCGATCGAAGTATGGTCTCCCCCTCCGGAGTCACATCCCGCCAGACCACCAGCCGCCGCGCCCGGTAGGTGGTGCCCGCGATGCCCCGTCCGGCAGGGACGTCGCCGCGGGTGGACACCGGCGTGTCCATCATGGCGCGCGCGAGCTCCTGGTCGAGCCCGGTACCGGCGCAGGAGACGAACCGCAGCACCTCTGCGCCCGGATCCGCCAGCGCCATGTACGCTCGAAGCTCGTCCGAGGCGGCGGCCACGATCCGGCAGGTCTCGTCGTACAGGTTCTGCGGCTCCGGTCCCCGGGCGATCAGCGCGTTGACCTCGGACTGGATCCGGTAAAGGGTCTGGTAGCGCGTGCTTCGAGCCCGCTCCTCGGCCCGGTCGATCCCGGTCGCCAGGATCTCGGCGATGCGCTGGAGCAGGTGGCGCAGCGTGCTGTCGTAGTACCCCGGTTGCCCAGCGGCGACCACCAGCACGCCGCGACAGCGCGCGCCCACGAGAACGGGGATGCCAACCGCGGCGCGTATCTCCCGGGCGGCGAGCGCTTCGACCATGTGGCTGAAGCGCGAATCGTTCAGACAGTCGTTGGAGACCAGGGCCGAGCCCGCGCGATACACCCGCCCCACCATGCCGTTGCCGCCCGGCCGGTCGGCCCGGAGGGAAAGCTCGAGCGCCCGCACATAGTCGCCCGACGGGCCGGCTACCGCGCCGAGCGTGACCGCCGGGTCACCGGCCTCCTCTGTGATGGTGGCGATGTAGGTGGCCGTGGACCCGGTGCGCTCGACCACGAGCTCGCAGGCCGCCTGCAGGAGATCCGGGATATCCGGCGACCGCGCGACCAGGCCGCCGATGTCTCCCAGCGCTGCGTAGTGGGCCTGCACGCGTTGCATTCTTTCCCCGGTTGTCGTTGGTTATCGGCCCAGGGGGGTCAATCGAAGCAGGAAGCCTGCCAACCCTTTGTGCTTACCATATACACCTCGAGCGCGCAGGCATAGTGCCCGCCTCCTGCGCCCGGGTTCGGCATGGAATGGTATCCGCGGCCACCGCGCCCCCCGATCGCTGGCCCGGCCTGTGGCCTGCCGGAGCCGCCGCGGCAGAGGACCGCGCTACTCGGAGTCATCCGTTCTGCCAGGGTTCATCAAGGCATAGCATTATCCGGCCTCGCCCGTGCCACCGTTGGACACGCCAGCCATGGTCCGGATCGATCGAAAGCGACCGCACAGCGAATGGCGTAAGCGTCTACAGTAGGGGAAAGCGATGTCATGCCTTGCTAACCCGGTCAGCGCCAATCCATCTGAGCCGGTTAGTGCGTTCTCGCCGGCCGCAACGCGTCGGGATGCCCGGGTGCGGTAGCGCCGGCGGCGGGAGGTTGCCGATATGCCACGTCTGATGCGGTCGCCGGGAGATTCCCCCTCCATTCGCCGCCAGCTGATCCGCTGGCTCGCGGGGGCGGTGTTTTTCGGTACGTTGCTGGTGCTCACCGTGCTCGCGGACGCGCCCACCCGCCCTGACCCGCTGACGCTCACCCTGGTTTGGCTCGCGTTCCCGGCAGGGGCCCTGTTCCTGGTCGGCCTTCTGCGCCTGGCGACGCCTTCCTGAGCCGGAAACGGGTTCCCGTCAGCGGCGCAGGTGCGGCGCTGCGCCGCAGGCGCGCACTGTGCTGTTGAACTCGTGCAGCAGCGCGCTCCAGTGGGCTAGCACCGCGTCGCCCCCGGCGCCCACGGAGGGATCGATCCGCACCCGGTAGCCGTGGGAGTTGCGCGGCGCGGGACCGGTCGGACCGGTGATGTCGTCCCGGAAGGCCCAGTCCCGGTCGACCCGGCCGTCCCAGTGACTGCTGTCCAGCACGAACTGGCCCTTCACCCACATCGGCACCTTCTGGTCACGGTACGGAAAGATCATGGCATCGACCCGCCCGTCGAAGTTGTCGTCGGCGGCGTAATAGAAGGTCATCCGCATGTGTGCCAGAGCGTACTGGAGCTGGGTCCTGTTCATGGCGGGGTGCATGCCGCCGGGGAACCCCTCGGGCAGACTCCCCTGCGTCACCACCATCTCGACTCCCAGGTAGTACGCCAGGTAATCAATTTTTCCGTCGCCGTTGCGGTCCCAGACGTACGCCCAGTCGCGCGTGGCGTCGGGGTTGTTCTTCGGATCGAGCAGCGAACGCACGTCACGCGGCGCCCCGCGACTGATCGCGACCAGAACAACCGCACCGGTGGTATCGGCCAGCAGGGATATATGGGCACCCTCCGACCCCGACCGAGTGCACGCCAGCTCGTACTGGTCCAGGGGATGCCGGGTCTGCACCTCGTTCAGCGCAACGGGATAGAAGCTGACGAAGTCTCCGCGAGTCGCCGCAACGGCCGCCCCGGTGGGGGCACCAAGCATGAACACCGCCACCCCGGCCAGAGCCGGCACCAGCCGTCGCCACCGCCAGCCCGGCGATTCCCCAACTCCGAGCATCTCCGCACACCCCGCGCTACCGCCGCCGGTTGTCCGGGCCTCTTGCAGACAGCCTAGGTCCGACCGCGCGCGCCCGCCCTGACCCCGGTCAGGCGTTCGTCACGCGGCGTACAGCGCGCGGCACTCGGCCTCGCGGCCGCGTACCACGCGCCGGCCCGCCATTGCACCGCGAGTCTCGGTGACCACGGTGTACTGGCCTTCCTGGTGGTCTTCGTCGTAGAAGTAGATCATCACCCAGTCACGGGTCCGGCCCAGCTGGTGCGCGCGGGCCGTATTGGAATACAGGGCGGTGAAATGCCAGCCGCCGCGGCGGGTATGCAGTATCGGAAGCCAGGACTCTCCCGCGGGATTGAAGCGCCGCGGCGCGATGGTCGGAAGCGCGCCAGAGCCTGCTTTCTCCCGGTATTCCTCGTCAACCGAGAGGAGTACCTGGACCTCCGGCCCCGGGCCGAGCGAGGACCGGCGAGCCCGCAGACGGGGGACCCGGCCGAGCATCTCGTCCAGCAGCGCCCGGATCGACGCCCCCCGCCTCGGACCGATCCCCGGCACGGCCTCCAGGCGCCCGTCGTGGGCCGCCACCTCCAGCGCTTCCAAAGTATCCACCTGCAGCTCGTCGTGGATCGCGCGCGCGAGCTGCGGCCCGATTCCGGGCACGGTCTGGAACAGGCGCGCGGGATCCAGCGTGCCGCGCCAGCGCTCGAGTTGGGCCCAGCGACCGGTGCGTAGAATCTCGTCGATCGCCGTGGCAATCCCCCGGCCGATCCCCGGCAACGCCAGCAAGGCCTCGGCGCCCTGCTCCGCGACCAGCTCGCGCAGGTCCCGATCGAGCCCGGCGACGGTCTGCGCGGCGCGCCGGTAGGCCCCGACGCGGAAGGGGTTGGCCGCCTGCTGTTCCAGGATGTCGGCGGCCTCGCGCAGCCGGTCGGCGACTCGCTGGTTGGTGGCGGTATCCCTGTCCATACGCAGAAGGTAGCTCACCCGCACCCGGATGCCGGCCGCGCGGACACGACAGGCACGGCTCCGGAGGCTACCGGGCCGCTTTCGCCGCCTCCTCCCGGGCCTTGCGCACTTTCTCGCTGGTCTGGTTGAACAGCAGCTCGCGGCGGCGCTTTTTCTCTTCCTCGGTGCGCTCGTGCTGCGACCACTCCCGGCCGAGTTCGCGCCCGGTCTGCACCGCGGGCCGCCCGCCCACCTCGCCGACCCAGCGCTTGAGGCTGGGAAAGGTCTCCCAGATCGCCTCGCCCATCAGGCCCCCGGCAAGCATTGCCCAGGGCCAGCTGATGATGTCGGCGATGCTGTATTCGTCCCCCGCCAGGTAGCGGTTGGCCAGCAGCTGGGCGTCCATCACGCCACAGAGTCGGTCCACCTCGCCGGTGAAGCGGCGCTCGCCGTACTCGAGCTGTTTCGGATCGTCGACGATGTTCTTCGCGTAATTCCGAAAGTGGTTGGCGTTGCCCATCATCGGCCCCAGGTTGGCCATCTGCCAGTGCACCCACTGGAGCACCCGGTAGCGGTCCGGCGCCTTCGCCGGCAGGAACCTGCCGGTCTTGTCGGCCAGGTACTCGAGGATCGCACCCGACTCGAACAGCGACAGCGGCTCCCCGCCGCCGAGGGGCTCGTGATCGACGATCGCGGGCATGCGGTTGTTGGGGCTGATTTTCAGGAACTCCGGCCGGAACTGCTCGCCCGCCCCGATATCCACCGGGACGACCTTGTACTCCAGGCCGCACTCCTCGAGCATGATGCTCACCTTCCAGCCGTTCGGGGTCGTCCAGTAGTAGAGATCGATCATCGGCCGCACCTCCCGTGTGGATTTGGATGGGTGATTCGCAGGCATTCGAGGATACGCGCCGGCGAAGGTCCCACGCCAATCACCCGCCCGCAGTACCGAGGCGAGCGCCCCAAGCCGGGATCGGGACCAGATCTTACTGCCCCGGTCAGCGAATCCCCATCCGCGCGCGCGGGGGCCCGCATCGGGTGGGTATGCTGTGGACGAGTCGGTGCATTCCCCCACCGCTTATCAGGACGTTTGGGGAGGCGGGTCCGGGAAGACGCTTGCAACGTGCGGGGCGAGCCGATGGAAACGCCTGCGTTCGGATCTCCGTCGCGGCTCGGGCCGTCCATCGCTTTCCGGGGGTGGCGCATTTCGTTACCGGATCACCGGCTCGCGGCGCCCGGCGCCGCGAGCGCGGCGAGCACCCGGGCGTCGCGACCGTACACGTCCGGGCGGAACTGGATTCCACCCGTGTGATCTACCCAGGCCGTCCGGTAAACAATCGAGATCGGTATCGGAGCGCGCAGGTCGATCCGGCGCGGCTTCCCGTCATCGGCCGCGCCGATCAGGTCCAGTCCCGGGTGCTCTCTTCCGTCCAGCCGCAGCAGCTCGGCGGCAAGACGCATGGCGTGCTCCACGCGAATGCAACCGTGGCTGAAGGTCCGCTGCCGGGAGTCGAACAGCCACCGCTCCGGTGTGTCGTGCATGTAGACGTCGTACCGATTCGGGAACACGAACTCGACCCGGCCCAGAGGGTTCGTCGGCCCCGGCATCTGGCGGAAGTGGTACGGCACGCGGGACGGGGATAGCCGGCGCCAGCGGACGCGGGCGGGGTCGACGCGGTGCTCGCGCGCTCCCCAGCCCTGTAGCACCTCGTAGCCATGCCGGTCCAGGTACCCCGGGTCCCGCTTGACCGCGGGGAGGATCGTCTCCGCCGCGATGCTCCGGGGCACGTCCCAGGCGGGATTGACCACCAGGTAGCGAATCTGGTCCCTGAATTCGGGAGTCTGCCGATAGCGGCGGCCGACGACGACGCGTTCCGAAAGCACCGTCTCGTTGTGTACGTACAGCCTCGCGCGGAAGTCGGCGATATTCACTGCCAGCCGTGTGGCGGCAGTCTTGCGCGGCAGCCAGCGAATCCGTTCGAGGTTCACCCGCAGCTTGTCGATCCAGCTGCGCGCCGGCTGGTTCAATACGGCCAGCGTCGCGGGCCCGACGACCCCGTCCGCCCTGAGGCCATGGCGCGCCTGGAAGCGCACGACCGCCGCCTTTACCGCAGCATTGTAGCAATCGTCGCCCGTGGTGAACCCGTCCAGATCGCCCGTCTGCGCAAGACGTGCCGCCACCGATGCGACGCGCGCTCCGCGATCGCCGCGGGACAACACCCCGCCCCCGCGAATACGTGACAGGCCACCATCCGCCTCGATGGCCCGATAGGCTGCCAGCGCGTCCCGAAGGCCGGCATAGTTGTCCCGGACGGGCGCGAGGTGACGCAACACCAGCGCCGGCGACTTGCCGCCAAGGACGCCCTCGAGCTCTGAGGCAGGCACACCGTGGGGATCCGACGGGACCGGACGCGGCTCGAGCGTCAGCGGGTCCACGCGGCCGTCATGCTGGTCCCGGGCCAGCGCCAGGAAGGCGTCGCTCAGCAGCAGTTCCAGGGAGGCCAGGCGCCGGTCGCGCGTCCCGGCCGGGAGCTCGGCGAAATTCTCGCTGATCAGACGTTCCAGCGCTTCCAGATGGTAGTGATCGGGGTTCAGACCATCGGCACCGCTGGCCTTCAGGGCATGCAGCAGCGTCCGCGCTTGGGGGTGCGGCCCGCTGCCGCTGACCCATCCGGGCCGGTTGCCGCGTGCCGCGTAAACCTGCCTGAGCAGATCGGCCGAGTAGAGCGTCCCGGCGCTTCCTTCCAGCGGCGGATGCGACTCCGCGAGGGTCGTGCGTATATCCGCGGATACCGGGTTGGCGGACGGTGACTGCGCCGCGACCGCGACAGGTGGCAGGAGCAAGAGCACGATTGCCGGCACCGCGCGGCTGCAACGTCGCCATCGGACGCCAGTCACCCCCCGCGACCTGTAGCAGTGACGCCTCATGCAGGCAGTGTAGTCTCCGGACCCCGGGAGCCCTTGACGGGTATCACACCGGTGGGAATCGCCCGCGGGTTTCCCGCGCAAGGGGGGCCACCGGACTCCCGAGCCGCCCGGCTCGTGGGTGCTCGCGGCACTTCCGGCAGACCGTCTGCTGCGACTGGATGATGTTGGCGCCGGGATCCGGCGGCGGCATTGGTTCCCCGCGCGTCTCGCCGCAGCCCGGCAGCGCGTCCGGGCCGGTATCTGTTACCCTCATGCCATGCCCGCATCGGGAATCCGGAACGAGTCCTCGCGCGACCGCGCGAGCTTGTGAGCTGTCAAAACCCGAATTCGGGGAGACAGCTCGCTCGGCCCGAATCCGACAATCGACGAAATAAGGAGCCCGGAGAGATGAACGACAGCCAGACCTACACGCCGCCCAAAGTCTGGAAATGGGAAACGGAGAGCGGGGGAAGGTTCGCCAGCATCAACCGGCCAGTGGCGGGCCCCACCCATGACAAGGAGCTACCCGTCGGCAAGCATCCGTTCCAGCTCTACTCGCTGGCCACGCCCAACGGCGTCAAGGCCGCCATCATGTTCGAAGAGCTGCTGGCGCTGGGGCACTCCGGCGCCGAGTACGACGCCTGGCTGATCAGGATCCGCAACGGCGACCAGTTCTCCAGCGGCTTCGTCGCGATCAACCCGAACTCCAAGATCCCGGCCATGGTGGACCGCAGCACCGAGCCGCCGACACGCGTGTTCGAGTCCGGTTCGATCCTGCTCTATCTGGCCGAGAAGTTCGGCGAGCTCATCCCCGTCGATCACCACAAGCGCACCGAGACCATGAACTGGCTGTTCTGGCAGATGGGCGCGGCGCCTTACCTCGGCGGGGGCTTCGGCCACTTCTACGCCTACGCGCCCGCGAAATGGCAATACCCCATCGACCGCTACACCATGGAGGTGAAGCGCCAGCTCGACGTACTCAACCGCAACCTCGCCGAACGCGAGTACATGGCGGGCGATGAGTACAGCATCGCGGACATCGCGATTTTCCCCTGGTACGGGGCGCTGGCGAAGGGCTGGCTCTACGACGCCGGCGAGTTCCTGGCGGTGCACGAGTACGAGCATGTCATCCGCTGGGCAGACACTATCCTCGAACGCGAGCCCGTCCAGCGCGGCCGGATGGTCAACCGCACCTCGGGCAATCCCGCAAAGCAGCTCCGGGAACGGCACGACGCCAGCGACTTCGAGAACCGGACCCAGGACAAGCTCGAGGGGAAGTGAGACCAACCCCGTGATCCGGGGAATCGGGGGCCAGGGAACGGTTCCTTCCGGATTCGCGGAACGTGTTCTCTGACCCCGGGGTTCACTGGCGGCCCATACCGTAGAACTCCTCGTTCGGCCGCATGCTGGTCAGATTGGCCATGCGGTTGGACAGGGCGAAGAAGGCGCTGATCGCGCCGATGTCCCAGATGTCCTCGTCGCTGAAGCCATGGGCGCGGAGCGCCTCGTAGTCGCCGTCGTCCACCTCCTCGGCGCGCTGCGAGACCTTGACCGCAAAGTCCAGCATGGCCCGCTGGCGCGGCGTGATGTCCGCCTTGCGGTAGTTGGCCGTCACCTGGTCGGCGATGTAGGGGTTTTTCGCACGGATGCGCAGGATCGCCCCGTGGGCCACCACGCAGTACTGGCACTGGTTGAGCGCCGAAGTGGTCACCACGATCATCTCCCGCTCGGCTTTGCTGAGCCCGCTCTCTTTCTCCATCAGGGCGTCGTGGTAGGCGAAGAACGCCCGGAACTCATCCGGGCGATGGGCCAGGGCAAGGAACACGTTGGGAACGAACCCGGATTTCTCCTGCACCGCCTCGATCCGTTCGCGGATATCGCCGGGCAGCCCGGAGAGCTGCGGCACCGGAAAGCGGCTGATCGGCTTCTCGCTCATAGTGCTTCCTCCAGCAGCGTGAACAGCCGCTTGTAGTGCCGCGCGTCAGCCTCCTCATCATAGACCGGCGCGTCCTTGGCGGTGTAGCCGTGGGCCGCGCCCTTGTAGAGCTCGGTGGTGAAATGCACCCCGGCGGCAGACAACGCCTGATCCAGCCGCGCAATCTGCTCCGGCGGCATGATCTCGTCCTTGTCCGCGTGACCGAGATACACCTGGGCCTTGATCCGGTCCACGAAGTGCACCGGGCTGTTGGCGTCACTGTCGTCGCCCAGCCGCGCCGAGTGGAAGCCGGCGGCGGCCGCCACCCGATCCGGATGATTCGCGGCCATGCGCAGAGCGAAGGCGCCGGTCATGCAGTAGCCGACCACGCCTACCGGTCCGCCGGCGAACTCGGCCTCGGCGTCGACGCAGCCCAGCAGGGCCGGGAAATCCTGGGCCTGCCCCTCGGGCGTCAGGTGCCCGGCGTACTCGAACAGGGTCGGCCGGACATCCGGATCCCGGAACGACTTGCCTTCCGGGACCGCCGGGCCGCTCACGTCGCGGTAGTAGACGTTGGGCATGAGCACGGCGTAGCCGCCGTCCGCCACCTTCTGGGCCTTCTCGTGGTAGCAGGGCCGCAGGCCGCCGATGTCGGTGAACAAGACCACCGGCGGCAGCGGGTCGCTGGCGTTGGCCGGGGTGAAGATGTGCGCGTCGATGGTGCCGTCGCCGGCGTTGATTTCGATGGATCGGGACATTTGCAGGCTCCGGGTTTCGGACTGAGGATCGTGGCGCCCCGTATCGGACCCCGTTGGGCTTCAGGCGAGCTGCGCCCGGCCCTGGGCGGATTCAACCGGGTGCCTCGTCGAACGGCAGATACCCGGCCTATTCTAGGAACCCTGCACGGCCGAGTCTAAGCGGACCGCTTCCGTACCCGGTGGCCCAGCCTCGACCGGGGCCGGATAGAGCGCCGCGATCTCTGCACCGAGCCTCCCGGCATCGCGCATGGCGTCTTCCACGCCGCCCTGGTCCACCCCGCTGGCGCAGCTGAACAGCGGGCCCCCGAACCCGGAATGGGTCCCGTCGTCGAAGGTCCGGGACGGAACACCTGGTTCCGGGGCGCGCGGGATGCCTACCGCCACTGCATGACGATCGCGGTGGTGATCAGCAGGGCCATCGCCTGGTGGAAGGCGACGATCGTTCCGGGCGCGCGGGGGCGCAGATTGACCGCGTGAAACAGGAAGAAGCCGACCGCCGCCTGGGTCAGCGCCAGGGCGAAGGCAACCGGGTAGGCCGGCATGAACCAGCCCAGCGTGCCGATCACCAGCAGCGCCGACGCGCCGTGGGCCACGAACACCCACTGCGAGGCCTTGTGCGGCGCGTAAAACGCGCCGATGGGCTGCCCGAAGCCGCGCTGCCCCGTGACCATGCCGCCGATGAACACTGTCAGCAGCAGCGCGTGCAGCGGCACCGCGTACTTCAGGTACAGGCCCAGGTGCACCCCGGGAAAGATCAACGCTACCAGGTAGGTGAGGAATACGGCGTAGGCGAGCAGTCCGTGGCTCCCATGCACAAACGCGGGAGCGCGGCCCGCCAGCACGTACAGCGTCCCCATCCCGAACAGCGCTGTGGCGATGATCAGGCCCAGCCCGAGAAAGGTCATGAAGCCGGGGTCGAGGATCGCCAGTGTCACGGCCACCAGCGACAAGCCGGTGGCGACCACCCGGTGCGCGGCCTCCGGGTCGCCCCGGAGCATCAACACCAGGATGTTGCGCGTGTAGGGCCAGCGGGTCCCCAGGGCCAGACCGAAGCCGAAGCCCTCCACCATGCTGCCCAGCATGATCAGAGCCGCCGCCAGCACCACCTGGGCGAGCTCCAAGCCCTGCGCCGCCGCGGCGGAGCCTGTCAGCGGGCTGCCCAGGCCACGCCACACGCCGAGTGCCGCCGCCAGAAGGATCAGGGAAGCGATGAACGCCCCGGCCAGGCGCACCGTCCAGGTGATCTCGCCTTCCACGACATGCTTGTCCGCGGCGGAGGGAACCCCGGGCGCGGTGTCGGACTGGGACACGGTTGTCATCCTGCGCTGTGGCTGAAGCGCCGAATGATACTAAGCCGACACCCGGCGACGCCACACTGCCGTGTGGCAAGCGCGCGCCCGGGAGCTCCCTAGAACGCGCGGTCCCCCCCGCGGCGCTTGCCCGGCAGAAGTCCCTCACCTGCCAAGCGAGGCCCGGGAACCCGGCCCTCCTGGCGCGTCCCCGGCCCCGGCCCCGCGCAGGCCTACCCCGCTAGGTCGGCAGCTTCTCGGCGCTGACCATCCAGGAGCTGGACATCATCACCACGGAGCCGTCCGGGTGCCGATACCGGGCAAGCTGCTGGAGAAGCGCCTCCTCGATCCGATCTCGCCGACTCGATGCCTCCAGGCCCGCTTCCCGGATGGCCTCCCCGGCCGGACCGATCGCCAGCTGGAACGCGACCGCCTCGTCGACCGATCGGCCCACGGTCACCGGGCCGTCGATCCGCTCGAACCGCCGGTTCTCGAAGCCCGCCACACGCAGTTGCGTGTCGACGACATCCGGGTTCGCCATCGAAAACGGGCCGGGACCGCAGGTCCGCGCATCCTCGCCGGGCGCAGGAAGATAATTGAGAACCACGTCCTTCGGTACGCCCAGCCAGGGATTGTCCTCGATTCGGCGCCAGACGATGAAGCGCAGCCGCCCCCCGGGTACGAGAGCGCTGTAGATATTGCGCATGGCCGCAACGGGGTTGAGGAAAAACATCATCCCGAAGCGCGAGAAGCACAGATCGAACCGGATTTCGAAGGGATGGGTCTCCACATCCGCCTCGATGAAACGGACGTTCTGCAGGCCTTCCCCGGCGGCGTCCAGGCGCGCCTTTTCCAGGAATGCCCCGCAACAGTCGAGCCCGCACACGCTCCCCATCTGGCCGACACGCCGCGCAAGCTGGATCGCCGTATCTCCCCAGCCGCAGCCGACGTCGAGCACACGGGATCCGGGCGCCACCTCGAGCCTCTCCAGGCCGACGTCGCTATGGTAGCTCAGCCCGTCCATGAGGATGTGGCGGAAGCGCTCGAATTTCTCCACGAGCACCTCGTTCCAGAACGCCACGTATTCGTTGCCGATGCCCGTCGTCTCCGTCATGGCCTGTTCCTCCGTGGGCAGACCCCGGCGGCCGGCCGGCCGCCGGGTTGTTCATCCCGGGACGTCACCGCGTAAGGCGTGGCAGCAGCGCCCCCACTTGGCGCCGATACTCGCGGTACTTCTGGCCGAAGTGGAGCGCGAGTTCGTGCTCCTCGAACATCACCCCGAGGGCGATGTAGCCGCTCATCGCCACCGCCAGGGCGAGGTGATCCGCGTGCATTTGCGGCGTCGCCCAAAGACCGACCAGGATGCCGGCCATCATCGGATGGCGACTGTAGCGGTACATCCATCTGCGTACGAACGGCACTGGCCGGTACGGGCGCCCGTGCAGGTGCAGCCAAGCCTGCCGCAGGCCAAAAAGGTCGAAGTGGTTGGTCACGAAGGCCGCGGCCACCAGGTACAGCCAGCCGAGTGCAAAGAGCGTCCAGAGGCCATACGCGGCCGCGGCTCCCGAGACCGACCAGATTACTGTGCCCATCGGCTGCCACAGCCACAGTACCAACCCGAGGGTCAGGCCCGCTGCGAGCACGAAGGTGCTGCGCTCGGCGGCCGGGGGCACTACCCGCATCCATACCCGCTTGAAGGCCCGCCGTGCCATTACCGAGTGCTGGGCTCCAAACAACAGAGTCAGTGCGCTATCCACGGCGAGCGCCGCGCCCGCGTGCTCGACCCGGAACGGCCCGGTGCCGAAAGGAACCAGACCGGCGACGCAGGCGACCAGCCAGGCCAGCGCCGTCATGCCGATCGCGTATGCCATCAGGCTGAAGGTGAAAATCCCGATGCGTGCGCCAAGCGTGCTGCCAGCGATTCCGCCGGCTCTCGATTGGATCGTGGACATCCTGCATCCCTCCCTGCAGTCCTCATCACCCTTCGTCAGCCGCGGTATGCGCAGCCTTCGAAGTACGCATGCCCTAGGCTATGGCCGACGGGGTGGAGGCGTCATGAGGCAGGAGTCCCGGTCTTGGGCCGGGATACGCGGCAGTCGGGCGGACAATCACAGGACGCGTGTCCCAACCCGCGGGACGGGGGCTAGCCGAAGCCTGCGGTGCGGGCGTCAACGATCGCCTGTGTACGGCTGGACGCACCCATCTTGTCCATGATGCTGGAGACATGGTTGCGCACCGTTTTGGGCCGCAGTCCCAACTGCGAGGCGATCTCGGCGTTGGTACGGCCCGCGGCGACGAGCTGCAGGACCTCGCGCTCGCGCCTGGTAAGCTCCGCAAAGGCCCCCCCGGCAGGCCGCCTGTTGTCGGCGTCCAGAAAGGTGCAGAGCTCCTCGATGAACCGGGGCCAGGACGCGTCGCCCTCCATCAGGATGTGGTTCTGCCCCTCGAGCTCGAGCATTTCGGCGTTTGGTATCAGGGAGGCGAGGCGTTCGCCCTCTTCGACGGGAACCATGGCATCGCCACGCACATGGGCGACCAGGACCGGCACGTCGATCCGGGACGCCAGCTCCCGCACGTCCAGCGACTGGAAAGCCTCCCACAGGCGGGACGCGTTCTCCGGCGTCACCGCCTGGCGCTGCAGCTCTCCGAGCCATTCGACCGCTTCTGCGGAGCCCTCGGGCATGAATACCTTCCCGAAGAGATCGCGAAACGCGCTGTGCTCGCGGCCCCAGCCGAGCTCGATCAGCTCGGTCAGGGCCCGGGCCTGCCGGGCAGCCTCGCTGTCACGCTCACCGGCCAGCGCGCCGCGCGCATAGCTGCCATAGAGTACCAGGCGCGTTACGCGCTGCGGACGGAGCGCAGCGTAGGCGACGGCGATGGCTCCCCCCTGGCAGGCCCCCAGCAGCGCGAACCGCTCAAGGCCCTGGTCATCGACCACGGCATCCAGATCACCGATCCAGGTCTCCAGGGACGGATCACCCAGACGCCGGTCGGACAAACCCGAGCCGCGGGTATCGTAGCGCACGACCATGTGCCGGCGCGCGAGTGCACGGATCCAGTGACGCCAGACCGGACCGCCCCAGTCCAGCTCGAGATGGGTCAGCCAGCTTCCTGTCCAGACCACCGGCGGACCGTCCCCCGCCGTGGCATAAGCAATGCGGGCACCGTCGCCCGCCCGGCACAGCCTCACGCGCTGACGCATCCCCTAGACTCCCGCAGCCAGCCACGTACCGGCAGAGTATAGAAGGCGCGCGGCGGCGCGTGCCGCTCAATCGACGCGCTCACCGGTGGCGAGCCACCGTGCGCAGGCCTCGCCCAGCTCCGCGAGCGCCCGCTCCTCGTAGCGGGCGATCTCGGCCGGGCTGAGCGTGTCGCGCCAGCGCCCGTTGGTGCCCTTGTGGATGAAGGTTTCGGCGCCGCCGTCCCAGAATGCCCCGCCGGCGGGAACCGAGCGGCTGCCGCGGCGCTTCATGTAGTCGAAGCTGCAGTGCGCCAGGATCGCGTCCCAGCGGGACTCGTCGATGGGGATGTCCAGGAACGCGGCCAGCCGCCGGATCTCTCCGGGCATGTCCGCCTTGAGCGAGGCAAAGTGCAGCAGGTGAACGTTGGGAAGATCCCGGATCGCCCACCAGGATCTGGCGCTCTCCCACAAGGACCAGAAGGGATAACCGTCTCCGTCCAGCCACTCGTTGAAGTACTGGCGGATCGAGGCCGGTGGTCTCCCGATGGGCGGACCGACGCGTCCCGGCGTATCGTTCAGGGCCTCGTACCAGGCGTCATTCGCCGAGGCGTGGTGATTGTAGAGGCTCCACACCACGTCACGGCCGTCGCGGCCGATGTAGACGTACCGGGCACGGGGCGAAAACACCAGCGCTTCCAGCGGCAGATGGGTCTTGATGAAACGCCGGTGGGTCTGCGCTTCCACCGCCGGCAGCTTGATTTCCTTCGGCGGGACCCGCAGGTCCAGCCAGGGCGACATCTCCGCCACCTCGAGATCCTCCGCGCCGGCGAACAGCAGCTGCGCAATGATCTGCTGCAGCCACGTGGTGCCGGACTTGGCGTAGGTCGCGATGACGATGTCGTCGTCGCGAAACCGGAAGTCGTTCCAGATGGTGGAATCCATGTGGTGGTTGCAAAGCTCGCGCTGCTTGCGCGGCCACCGCTTTGGCTCGCCGACCATGAAATCCCCCCCCCGGCGCACGATGCGGGCGCCCTGATACCAGCGTAGCGCGTTTTGGTCGCGAGCGAACCCCCTCGGAGACGCCTCGATTTCGGCGACCGGCGTACCGGCACAGGCGGATGACCGCCCCGTCCGGTCGGCTGGACGTCCGCGGCAGGCCCGATAGCGAGCCAGCGATGGCGTCCGCCGCCCGGGGTTGCGGGGAGCCGCACCGGGACGCTGGGGGCTAGGCGCGGTCGCCGAGGTAACGCCGCTTGGCCTCCCGCATCTCCGCGTCGTGACGATACCGCGACGGATGGAAATCCCTGCGGTAGTAGGCCAGGTAACGGGGGATGATGCGGCGGAACACGCCGGGCCACCCCCACAGCAGGTTTACCCCTTGTGCCCAGGCCTTCAGATTGAACAGGTTGCCGGAGACACGCAGCAGCTTCAGCGTGCGCACGGTGTTGATCATGGTGAACAGCAGGGTCACCTTGCGCATGGTGCGGCGGCGCAGCGCTTCGTCGTTCACCGTGGCCTTGTACACGTCGAAGGCCACCGACCGGTGTTCAACCTCCTCGATCGCGTGCCATGCCCAGATCCTCGCGAGCGCCGGATGCATCTTCTCCAGCGTTACGGGGTGGTCCAGGAACGCTCCCGCCATGATGGCGGTAAAGTGCTCCAGCGCCGCCGTGCGGGCCAGGTTCTGTTCGGGACTCGAGTTCTTCTGCACCCAGCCCATGCGGTCGGCGACCATATCCTCCATGGCCCTGGCCGGATAGCCCTTTCTCTCCATCAGCGTGTTCAGGGCCGTATGCTCCCTCCTGTGGTTCGCTTCCTGGCCGATGAAGGCGCGGATCCTCCTGCGCAGCCCGGGATCGTTCACGTCCGCCTCATAGTGCCGCACGCTGTCGATAAAGTAGCGCTCACCCGCGGGAAACGACACGGAAAGACTGGTCAGCAACGCCGTCAGGAACGGGTTGCCGTCGAACCAGAACTCGGGGATGTCGTCCCCGAACTCGAAGTTCATCCGGCGGACCGTGATGGGCTCGCTGGCTGACGCGGGCCGCGGCTGCCGGGCGGTGGCGGCGGGATTCATCCGGTGCTCCTGTTGCGGGGAAACGGAAGTACGCAATTTACCAGATCTTCCGGCAGAGCTTGTCCGGCTCCAGAGCCCCTCCGCGCTTCGGCCCTGACATGACCTGCGGGCAATCCGCCTGGCATCTGCAGCGATTCAGTGGCACGCGCCCGCCGCCCCAGGGCGCTAGCGGCGCGTCGAAGGCTGCGCCGGCACCGACCGGGGCCGGGAGACGCACAGCCAGGCCGCCACCGGCTCCGGGAGGTTGCCCCGGAGCTCGATCGCCCTGAGCTTCTCGATCCGCAGCGACGGCTCGATCGCGCCGATCACGTCCCAGGCGGACCGGCGCGGCGGCCCGAAATCCCGATCCGGCCCTTCGGTGCTGCCGATCAGGCTCAGCCAGCGACCACCCGGCGCGAGCACCGAGCCGACGCGCGCGGCGAACCGCTCGCGATCCCCGGCGCCATCGAACAGGTGCAGGCAGCCGAGATCCAGGACGAGGTCGAACGGCCCCGTCTTCACCCCGTCACGGAGGAAATCGGCCGTTTCGAATCGGCAGTCCAGCTCCTGGCCGGCAGCCTTGGAGCGCGCCTTCTCGACCGCGACCCCCGAGACGTCGATCCCGAGCACGGAAAATCCCTGCCCGGCGAGCCAGAGCGACTGCGTCCCCGTCCCGCAGCCGACGTCCAGAGCCCGGCCGCCGCCGGGCAGGCGTTCGCGCACGAATGCCACGAGATACTCATTCGGCACGCCCGTATCCCACGGCATGTCGCCGGAGAGGTAGCGCTCATTCCAATCGACGTTCGGCATATCCGAGCAAATGATCAAGCTGGTCCGATCCGGGATCGCGGTCCCGGAGCGGGATACGGGCACCGCCGCAAACCGGGCATCAGGTCCGCATTTCCATCCGCCGGCCCGGCAACACTGGCACCCGGGCCGAGCGGACCCCATGGGGGTCGCCCGCAGGTCGAGGCATCGTTCACCCGACCTGCAGTCGTTCCAGGCAGACCTGCAGGTATTCCTCGCTGATATTCACCCGTTCCAGCATACGGCCGTAGAGCATCGCGGTCGGTACCGAGCGGCCGCCGCGCTCCCGCTGGGCCTCGCGGAGCACGTGGAGCACGATCCGTTCGACCCGGGTCATCCCGTCGCACACGTCCGGGATGCTGCCGAGGATCTGCCGCCGCACCATCCGTATTCCGCTCCCCTGCACCCGTCTTCCACCAACCGCAGTGAGCCATCTCGCCCCGGCGGTGGCGCGACGGTGCACACCGTGGTCCGCGCCGCAAACGGAGTTAGTGCCTCGCGCAATATTGCAGACATTCAATTCGCAAAATCAAACAGTCGGAACTACATTCAGCGTCACCGCCGGTCGGCGGACTCGGGAGAGCGGCGGTCCGGCACCATACAAACGAGCGGGCACGTCCGGCACGGACCGGGCGGAGCGCTGGTTTCGGGAGCGGATGGTTGTCCGCGAGTGACCGCGGTAGCCGCCGGCCAGCGCGCACCGTGATCAGGGAGATGCCGCCGGAGGCAACGGCGGGGTTGGCGGAACGCGCCCTGACGCAACCAAGACGCAGCGCAGTCGGAGACAGTAATGGCCGCGAACGCAAGGAACACCCCCGGCACCGGCAAGTGCCCGGTGATGCACGGGTCCCGTACGGAGCTCCACGGAGGTGGCCCGGGCAACGAAGACTGGTGGCCCAGGCAGCTCAACCTGTCGATCCTTCACAGGAACTCCCGCAAATCCAATCCCTTGGGAGAAGATTTCAACTACCGCGAAGCGTTCAGGAAACTCGACGTCCCGGCCCTCAAGCAGGACCTCAAGGCTTTGATGCGGGACTCGCAAAACTGGTGGCCGGCCGACTTCGGTCACTACGGCCCGCTGTTCATTCGGATGTCCTGGCACGCCGCCGGCACCTACCGCATCGGCGACGGCCGTGGCGGTGGCGGCACCGGATCCCAGCGCTTCGCCCCGACCAGCAGCTGGCCGGACAACGTCAACCTGGACAAGGCACGGCGGCTGCTGTGGCCGATCAAGCGCAAGTACGGCCACAGCGTCTCCTGGGCAGACCTGATCATCCTCGCCGGCAACGTCGCCCTCGAGGACATGGGCTTTACCACCTTCGGCTTCGGCTTCGGCCGCGAGGACACCTGGGAGCCCGACGATGTGACCTACTGGGGCTCCGAGAAGCAATGGCTCGACGACAAGCGCTACAGCGGCGACCGCGAGCTCGAGAACCCGCTCGCCAACGTCCAGATGGGCTTGATCTACGTGAACCCGGAAGGGCCCAACGGCGAGCCCGACCCGGTCAAGGCCGCGCATGACATTCGCGAGACCTTCGGCCGCATGGCGATGAACGACTACGAGACGGTCGCGCTGATCGCCGGCGGACACACCTTCGGCAAGACCCACGGCGCCGGCGACCCGTCGCTGGTCGGTCCCGAGCCGGAGGCGGCCGGCATCGAGGAGCAGGGCCTGGGCTGGAAGAGCAGCTACGGCTCCGGCATGGGCGACGACACCATCGGCGGCGGCCCCGAGGTCACATGGACCGGCACGCCCACCCGGTGGAGCAACGGGTTCTTCGAGAACCTGTTCGGCTACGAGTGGGAGCTGGAGAAGAGTCCGGCCGGGGCGTACCAGTGGGTGGCCAAGGATGCCGAGGCCAGCATTCCGTACGCGCACGATCCGTCGAAGAAGCGCAAGCCAACCATGCTCACCACGGACCTGTCGCTGCGCTTCGACCCGGCGTACGAGAAGATCTCGCGGCACTTCCTCGAGAACCCGGACGAGCTGGCCGAAGCCTTTGCGCGTGCCTGGTTCAAGCTGATCCACCGCGACATGGGACCCAGCTCGCGCTACCTCGGGCCGGAGGTCCCGCAGGAAAACCTGATCTGGCAGGACCCGGTGCCGGCCGTCGATCACGACCTGATCGATGGGAAGGATGTCGCGGACCTCAAGCAGAGGATCCTCGACTCCGGCCTGTCCGTCGGCGAGCTGGTCTCGACCGCCTGGGCCTCGGCCTCGACCTTCCGCGGCTCCGACAAGCGCGGCGGCGCCAACGGTGCACGCATCCGGCTGGCCCCGCAGAAGGACTGGGAGGTCAACCAGCCGAACCAGCTGGCCAGCGTGCTCGATACCCTGGCGGGCATCCGGAAGGCGTTCAACGACGCGCAGTCCGGCAACAAGCGCGCCTCGCTCGCCGACCTGATCGTCCTCGGTGGCAACGCCGGCGTGGAGCAGGCCGCGAGGAAATCCGGGACCCCGATCGAGATCCCGTTCCACCCGGGACGCACCGATGCGTCAGCGGACTGGACCGATGAGGAGAGCTTCGCGGTGCTCGAGCCAGTTGCGGACGGGTTCCGCAACTACCTCAAGACGCGCTTCCCGGTGCCGGCGGAGGAGCTGCTGCTGGACCGTGCCCAGTTGCTGACGCTGGCCGCCCCGGAGATGACCGTGCTGATCGGCGGCATGCGCGTGCTGGGCACCAACGTCGGCGGCTCGGACCACGGCGTGTTCACCGGGCGTCCGGAGACGCTCACCAACGACTTCTTCGTCAACCTGCTCGACATGGGCCTGGAGTGGCAACCAGTCTCCGAAGAGAAGGAGCAGTTCCAGCTCCGCGACCGCCGGACCGGCAAGGTCAGGTGGACCGGCACGCGGGTCGACCTCGTCTTCGGCTCGAACGCCCAGCTCCGAGCCATCTCGGAGGTCTACGGGCAGGACGACGCGCAGGAGAAATTCGTGCGTGACTTCGCGGCCGCGTGGAACAAGGTGATGAATGCGGACCGCTTCGACCTGCTGGCCTGAGCACCCTCAGGAGACACCCGGCGCCGGTCTTCATGTGACCGGCGCCGGGTGTCCGGCTGGCGCGCGGAATCCCCCGGGGGTTGCCCGGGCCGCACAGGCCGGTGTTAGCGACTGCCGGGAGTCCCCGTCGTAAAGGACGGGCCTGCTGCGGCTCCCGTGGTCGGTCCGAAATCAACCCGCCGATACCAGGAATCCGTGCCATCGTACGGAGCGGCAGTCGTCAGCGTGCCTTCCTGCAGCCAGAGGCTGTGCAGCGTGTAGGCGTAGCCGGGGTCCGTCGAAGGCACCACCTCCGCGCCGAGGTCCAGCATCTG
>Ga0102944_1000761_pt1 | contig 23400 bp, 20 predicted proteins | sample SalPonD_shore_MG_FD_78172 | JGI IMG/M metagenome (GOLD analysis project Ga0102944, IMG submission 78172) | Salt pond soil microbial communities from South San Francisco under conditions of wetland restoration - Salt Pond MetaG... | ecosystem: Environmental > Aquatic > Marine > Intertidal zone >...
ACCGTGGCCGGCGACGTCGGGCCCATCGTGAATCTGAGCGGCGCCGAAAACCAGGCGGAGGGAGCGGTCATGGACGGGCTGTCCGTCATGCTGGCCCAGGAGATCACCATGGAAGACGGCCGCATCCAGCAGCACAACTTCAACCGCTACCCGACCCTGCGCATCGATCACGCGCCCGAGGTGGAGGTGCACTTCATTCAAAGTGACTATTCGCCCACCGGCATGGGCGAACCCGCCCTGCCGCCGCTGGCGCCGGCGGTGTGCAATGCCATCTTCGCCGCCACCGGCCGGCGTATACGTACGCTGCCGTTGAGCAAGGAAGGGATTACGATCTAGGGGCTCGGGGCTCGGGGCTCGGGGCTCGGGGCTCGGTCAAGTATGTTGATTGCAAACACCGCGGACTCTGCCAACCACTGACAACTAACTAGAACCTGTCTCAAAATTAGTGAATACACTGAATTACTGTCATTCCGGCGCCTGCCGGAATCCAGTCTATTCATGTATTCCGTGATCGTTTGCACCAGCGTATGGAAGGTTTGTCTACTGGATTCCGGCGTGCGCCGGAATGACGACGTCATTTTAGATCGGTAATTTTGAGACAGGTTTCAATTATCCCCATTCTCCCTTCAACCTGACGCCGGATGTAGCCTGCCCGGCGGTTCGGATGCGACATGCCTGGATTGCACTGATATGGTGTAGGCATGGAGAAGACGGTAACGACCAAAGACGCAGGAACCAGCAAACCGCCCGGTAAAAAGCACACCGCCCTGCTCGCCGGGTTCATCGGCAATGTGGTGGAATGGTACGACTTCGCCCTGTATGGCTACATGGCGGGCTTTCTGTCCCGGCTGTTTTTCCCCGGCCAGGACCACCTCACCTCGTTGCTGGCGACCTATGGCGTCTTCGCCGCCGGTTTCGTCATGCGGCCGCTGGGATCGGCCGCCTTCGGCTGGATGGGCGACACCTTCGGGCGCAGCCGCACCATGTTGATCTCGGTGATCCTCATGGCGTTGCCGACCATGGTGTTGGGCCTCTTGCCCACCTACGCCACGGCCGGGGGGCTGGCGCCGGTGCTGCTGGTGCTGGTGCGCCTGCTGCAGGGCCTGTCCGTGGGCGGGGAGTTCTCCAGCTCGGTCACCTACCTGGTGGAAACGTCAAAGCCGGAGCGCCGCGGCTACACCGGGAGCTGGGCCAACATGGGCAGCATGTCGGGCATGCTGCTGGGTTCGGGCGTCGCCGCCGCGCTGACCAGCTTTATTGACGCCCAGACCGTGGCCGCCTGGGCCTGGCGCCTGCCGTTCCTGTTCGGTGGGATCATCGGCGGCACCGGTATTTTCCTGACGCGGCGCCTGCCCGAATCCGAGCATTTCCGGCGGCACGAGACGGGCCGCAGTGACACCTCCCCCCTGATCGAGGCCTTTACCGACAACCTGCCCCAGACCCTGAAAGCCACGCTGTTCGCCTCGGCCTACGGCGCCCTGTTCTACTATCCCCTGGTCTATCTTCCCAACTGGGCCAGTGACCGGGCGGGTTACAGCCTGGACTTCGCCATGCAGGTAAATACCGGGGCCACCGCCATGCTGCTGATCCTGATCCCGGTGTTCGGCTGGATCTCGGACCGCTTCATGCGCCGCACCCACCTCATCATGACCGCGGTCGGCCTCATGGCCCTGACCGCCTGGCCCCTGTTCCTGTGGCTGCAGCAGGGCCACAGCCCCGCGGCGCTGATCTGCACCCAGACCCTGCTGGCGGTGCTGCTGGCCGTGCCCCTGGGCTCCGCGCCGGCGACCTTCGTGGAGATGTTTCCCGAGGAGGACCGACTGTCCGGCTATTCCGTGTCCTACAACATCGGCCTGGGCGTGGTCGGCGGCGCCACACCCATGATCGCCACCGCCCTCATCAAACTCACCGGCAGCGACCTGTCCCCGGCGCTGTTCCTGGTGTTCATGGCGATCACGGGGGTGGTAAGCATGGGGCTGATACGGGATCGCAGCCGCGAGCCCCTGCAGGCCTGAAACCGGCCGCGGGGCTGCCCGTCCTCGTATCCACCACCGATAGCTGCCATACTGGACCCCGGCGCCAACGCGCTCCAGCCGGCAGCGGCGCCCAGAATAACAATGAATCCCGGCGGTGCGCCGCCGTAAAACCCTTGATCCGGAACCATCATGACCGACGCGGAAACCAGAAAACGCCGTTTCATTCTGCTTGCCGGATTCATCGGCAACGTCGTGGAATGGTACGACTTCGCCCTGTATGGCTACATGGTGAGCTACCTGTCCCGGCTGTTTTTCCCCAGCGAGAACCATCTCGCCTCGATGCTGGACACTTACGGCGCCTTCGCCGCCGGTTTCATCATGCGGCCGCTGGGCTCGGCCGTCTTCGGCTGGCTCGGCGACGTCATCGGCCGCAGCCGCACCATGCTGATCTCGGTAACCATGATGGCGCTGCCGACCATTATTCTCGGGCTGCTCCCCACCTACGCCACGGCGGGCATGCTGGCGCCGGCGCTGTTGATCACGGTGCGCCTGGTGCAGGGGCTGTCAGTGGGCGGAGAATTCTCCAGCTCGGTCACCTACCTGGTGGAAACGGCGAAACCGGATCGCCGCGGTTATGCCGGCAGCTGGGCGAACTCGGGCAGCATCGTGGGCATGCTCATCGGCTCGGCTGTCGCCGCCGCCCTCACCACCTTTGCCGACCAGACCACCATCATGGACTGGGCCTGGCGCATGCCCTTCCTGTTCGGCGGCGTCATCGGCGGCTTCGCCATTTTCCTGCGCCAGCACCTGCCCGAGTCACAGCATTTCCTGGAAAATCCCCGTACGCCTGATGAGGCTTCACCCCTGGTGGAGGCCTTCACCAACAACCTGGGGCAGACCCTGAAAGGTATGCTGTTCGCCTCCGGCTATGGTGCCATTTTCTACTTCGTCCTGGTGTATCTGCCCAACTGGGCCAATGACGTGGCGGGCCTGAAGCTGGACTATGCCATGCAGGTAAACACCGGCGCCTCCGCCCTGGAGTTGCTGGTGATCCCGGTGTTCGGCTGGATGTCGGATCGCTACTTTCGCCGTACCCCCATGATCATCGCCTCCACCGCGCTCATGGGGCTGCTGACCTGGCCCCTGTTCCTGTGGGTGAATCACAGCGGCATCCCCGCGCTGATCGTTACCCAGTGCCTGCTGGCGGTGCTGCTGGCCGTCCTCCTCGGGGCCTGTCCGGCCACGTTCGTGGAAATGTTCCCGGTACGCGATCGGCTGTCCTGTTATTCCGTGTCCTACAACGTCGGCCTGGGTATTTTCGGCGGCGTTACGCCCATGGTCTGCACCGCCCTCATCGAGTTCACCGGCAACCCCATGTCCCCCGCCATATTCGTGGTGTTCATGGCACTGGTGAGCGTGATCGGCATGTCGTTGATCAAGGATCGCAGCCGCGAACCCCTGCAGGTCTGATCGGCCTGCAGACGCCTTCCACCGTCTTTTCCGCCCGCATCGGCTGGTGTGCCTTCCGCGACACCGGCATTGATCCAGATCAGCACTGCGGGCGGCCGGGTCCGGGTAAAATTGAGTTACCGATAACAGTAGGCTATTGTTTCAGCGTCATTGCCCGGGAGGCGGATAATGTATAAGAAAGTTTTGATTGCGACGGACGGGTCGGATCTGGCCGACAAAGCACTGGACCAGGGCCTGGAGCTGGCGAAAACCTGCGGCGCTGAAGTGATCATTATGACCGTTACCGATATCTGGTCTGCCCTGGAAATGGCTCACCACGTACAGGCGGGAGAACAGAATCCCGTGGCCGACTATGAAGCGGCCGCCACCGCCGCCGCCGAGAAGGTCCTGAACGCAGCGAACGACAAGGCGGCAAAGGCCGGCGTGGAGTGCACGACCGTACACGTCAGGGATCGCCATCCCGCGCAGGGTATTATCGATACCGCCAAGGAAAAAAGCTGCGATCTCATCATTATGTCCTCCCACGGCCGGCGCGGCATCGAGAAGATCCTGCTCGGCAGCGTTGCCGCCGAAGTTATCACGCATTGCGAGATCCCGGTACTCGTCGCGAAATAATCCCGGTTATCGCGAGCGAGGTGAGCCGAGTAACATGTACGTGATCTTCAGCATTAACCGGGTGCGTACCGAACATCTCGATGAATTCCTGGAAGGCGTTCGCGAACTCGCCCGCAACTCCAGCCGCGAGCCGGGCTGCGAACGCTACGAAGTACTGCAGAGCCGGGAAGATCCGCACATCGTCTGCCTGTACGAGGTCTTCGAGGATGAGACGGCCTATGCCATTCACCAGGCGGCGGACTATCATCAGGTGTGGCTGGCCCGCTCCCGCAACTGGCGGCACAACGAGGAGCACATCCGCCACGTCCTGGATTACGTTTACGGGCCGGAGTTTGATTGAACTCGGGGCTCGTGGCTCCCGGAATATATCCCGTGTCTGTATGTATACTGGTTGTTGCTTGTGACTATCCTTATCTTCAGCCTTCCTGTCAGCGTGAAGCCGCCGCGTTCACACTATTTTTTTGGAATGCACGCAGGAATCTCGAACTGAGAAAGATAAGAAAGCTGAAGCTTGACGCTGCATGAAAATTACAAGGAAGGAATGGTGTCCAGGGACAGAATCGACAAATTCGTCGGGAACGAATTTGAACAGCGGAGCGCAGCGACGCTGGCCCGAAGGGCAAAGTCCAGGGACGGACTTTGTGGCTGCCGACACGGGGATTTTCAGCTTGAAAAGTAATTATTAATAACCTGATAAAACAGTCTCTTACGGCGCAGGCCCTGTGCCATAACCCATTACAGTTATACTTCAGTCTTATCCTGATCTATGTTAGTAAAGCTCAGTTTTGCCACGATACCAAGGATAATTAATCTGAAACCTTTACTTAAATAAGTAAATGTCTCAGATTATTCAGGGAGATACAGAGTGCCAACGGTCTTAAGAGATGGTCCGTACAGATTCTTCTGGTACAGCCACGAACCTGCGGAACCACCCCATGTGCATGTTGACCGTGACGAATGCTCTGCAAAATTCTGGCTTCAACCGGTTGGACTGGCCAGAAATCTGGGTTTCCCGGCCCATGAACCGAGGAAACTACATACTATTATAGTGGCCCATCAAGATCGATTTCTGGAGGCATGGAATGGGTACTTTGGCACTTAATGCAGACGAGAGGGTGGCTTCGGTCGAATTTTCTGAGGATTACCTTATTGTGGGCCTGAAAGACGGTCGCCGAATCTCAGTGCCACTCGAGTGGTATCCCCGCCTTTCCCAATCTAGTGAAAGCGAACGTTCTAATTGGCAGATTTGTGGAGGAGGATATGGAATCCACTGGCCTGATCTGGATGAAGACTTAAGCACGGAAGGGTTACTTCGCGGGGCACCTGCACCAAACAAGGCATTCAATCCAGACGATAATACGGCTTCGAGTTAACTCTATAGAATCATTTGAAAAGTATGATGGTCAGGGACTGAATGGAAAATCATTAATGAGTATGCACAACCCACCCCATCCCGGCGCGTTTATCCGTGAGGTTTATATTTCACCCTTCGGCATCAGTGTCCGCAAGGTTGCTGATAGCCTTCAGGTTTCCCCATCAACGCTGAACAGACTACTGAACGGCGAGAGCAATATTTCACCGGAAATGGCACTGCGCCTTTCCAGGGCCCTGGGCCGTTCGCCGGAAAGCTGGCTGGCCATACAGGATCAGTACGATCTGTGGAACGCGCGCAGAAATATTGACTTGAGAAAGATACGCAAACTAAAACTTGATGCCGTGTGAGTATTATCAGAAAGGAATGGTGGCCAGGGACAGAATCGAACTGCCGACACGGGGATTTTCAGCTTGAAAGGAAACATATAATAACCTGATAAAACAGTTGCTTACGGCGCATGCCCTGAATCAAAACATATTTAGATTGCATTTCACTTAGCAGTAACTCTATGCCAATATTTATCAAATTTATCACAGTTGACTCACCTTTAAACTTTATTATAGTTATATTCTATTATTTATGGTTTTTGTAATAGATTTTATATTTTCTGAATTTCTATGTTCTGGTTAATCGTTGAAAGACGTGAAAATTGGGAAGCAGACTTTACTTCCGGATTCTCATTATTTGGCATACCAGAAAGTAAACTTGGGCTAGCCTCTAAAATTAATAAAGGAGATATCCTAATAAGCTACATATCTAGTGGGATAAGTTGCTTTTCTGATGTAAGACGTGTCGTCAGTGATAAGTTACAAAAAACAGCAAATAAATTTATGTATGATGAACCGTATCCATATTACATATCTACCGAGTCAGTACATTATCTCCCGATAGAAAATTGGATTAAAGTTCACGATGTAATAGATAAATTAGGATTAACAAGAAACAGGAAGGATTGGAGACAACTGTTTAGAGCGTCACTTAGACAATTGTCTGACGAAGATGGAATATTTTTAATGGATTTAATAGCAGGGCAATCCAAATTAACAAACAAAGGACTATAGTTAAATCATGAATCAAGCATCTTTATTTGAAGATCCGTTGCTAATTCCTGATGCAATAATTGATAAAAAAAATAAACGATCAGGTACATATCATGACAATATGAGATTGCCTGTGCATAGGTGGTTTCGCTTTTCTGCTGGTTATTCTGCAGAATGGGTGGTTCAGACTATTTCGAATGAGTGCGAAAAATCTGATCAAAATATTATTAATGTTCTCGATCCCTTCGCAGGATCTGGAACTACATTATTAGCAGCTGATGAATGTGGCGTTAAATCTGTTGGATATGAAGCGCAACCATTTATTAGAAGCGTTGCAGAAGCTAAATTAGCTTGGGACGTAGATCCAAATGAATATAAAAAGAATGCGTATGATTTATTGCAACAAGCAAAAAAATTGAAACCTTCAGTTAATAGAATGACTAATAATCCTCTTCTGTCTAAATGCTTTAGGGAAGATATTTTTTTGGAGTTGGAGTCGTTAAGAATAGCTTATATGAAGATATTTTCTGATTCTGACAGTATAATTTCGCGGCTTATATGGCTCACTATAACGAGCATAATGCGACAATGTAGTCATGTTGGCACCGCTCAATGGCAATATGTTTTACCTAATAAATCAAAAGCAAAGTTTCAAAGTCCATATTTTGCGTTTACTAATAAAATAAATGAAATATATATTGATATTAATATCGCCAAGAATAATGGCTGGATTTCAAATGCTACTGTAATACCTATGGATGCCAGGGACTGTGATAAAAGTGATTCAAATGAATACTCTATTGTTATTACATCGCCCCCATATCCTAATAATTATGACTATGCTGATTCCGCCAGATTAGAAATGACCTTCTGGGGCGATATCAGTGGTTGGTCAGATTTACATCAATATGCGCGAAAAGATCTAGTTAGATCATGCTCTCAGCATTCAGCAAAAGAAAAACTTGATCTTGATGAATTATTAAATAATCAAATCTTAAATCCAATAATTAACGAATTGGCTGATCGTTGTTACCAACTAGCTGAGATTAGAAAGCATAAAGGTGGTAAAAAAACTTATCACACAATGGCTGCTGCATATTTCTCTGACCTGGCTTTAATATTCAGAGGACTTAGGGCACGAGTGATACAGGGTGGTACCTTATGTTTTGTCATCGGTGATTCGGCACCTTACGGTATACATTTGCCTGTCGAACAATGGTTAGGTCAGCTTGCAGTATCTGCTGGTTTTCAAGATTATAATTTTGAAAAGATCCGCGATAGAAATATTAAATGGAAAAATAGGAAACATAGAGTACCACTCCACGAAGGTCGCCTTTGGATAACGGCATAAAATACCATGCCTGATAATAATCAAAATGCATCCGCAGGCCATAAACTAGGACAAATTGTCGGCGATTGGTTTGAACAGTATGTTGTATATAATTTATTAAAACGTGTTTCTGAATCTCTCCATTTATTCCTAGACTGCAGATTTATTGAACGGGCCTGCAGACCAGGAAAAATTATCTGGGAAGACGAGGAAGGTAATAATGTTGATTATGATTTTGTCCTAGAACTCGAAGGCAGCAACGATAGCTTTGGAGATCCTGTCGCGTTTTTGGAATGTTTTTGGAGGCGTGGTTCAAGGCATTCTAAAGATAAGGCCAGAGACGATAGTGGAAAGCTTATGCCAATGCGGGATGCATATCCAACAGCACGTTTTCTTGGCATCGTAGCAGCAGGTGAATTTACTACGCCTGCACGTGAACTTGTTCGTTCTCGCCAAATAGATCTGTTTTATGTACCAAAAGAGAAAATTATTGAAGCGTTCTCTAGTAATAATTTAACAATGGATTATCCTGATAGATTAGCCGAAAGTGAAAAAGCAAGGATTGTACAAAACTTTGAAAATAATTTTACTGAAGAAAATAAATTAGCTGTGGCGAACACACTTTTTAATCTTATCGGTGAAGCAAGTATAAGATCATATATATCGAGAGTTGAGAGTTCATTATCTGCATTACCGCAAGAAATACGCTTTGTATTAAGACAAGATTCAGAGCCAGTTATTTTTGAGACAGTAGAAAGTGCCACTCTATTCCTTTCTAATCCTCAATTCATAATGGACAATCCAATAGAATCATACATATATCAAGTAACTTTTAGTGATGGTCACGAATTTAACTATTACTCAGAAAATCTAAATGATATTAATACAGTACATAAATCAGTCGAAAAACTTGTAAATCATATAAATAACCTCCTTTCAAACAATTAATCTTACTTTAATAAGTCGCTAATTTCTATTAGCACTCTTCTAGCATCAAAAATATGAATGAAACGGACTTCTTCAACAAATTCCTAAAATTAGCTCTGACAGAATTCGATTGGATTTTATCAGAAATGGAAAATTCTGGTGGCTGGATTAGCCTTCCTTCTCAATTACTAACAATAATCCATAAATTAAATTTACAATGGTGGAGAGGTTATGAAGATTCAAAAACATTTAATGCATATCAGGCATTAATGTTTGTAGATCTAGATACTCTCAAAAGAATACAGACTCAGGAAGAAGCAGATTCATTACGAAATTCATTGTTAGATGAATCATGCGAGTTAGTTAATACTGAGCTAATTAATGAATCATATCCATTTACCGAAAACGAGAAAAAAGAAATAATTAGTTCGATAACAGAATATCTAGATAATGCAACTGAGGAAGAACGTATAGAATATTGGAAATCAGTTGGTTTTTATTGGCAAGGTTTCATTATGACGTTCTTTGATCATCTTGCCGTCATGATTCATGGAAAGTCAATGAGATCTTTGGTTAAAGAAGCAAAATTAGGCGACGACAAATCATTTGTTCTTGCTGTCCAAATAGATAGATCAGTCTTAAAAATTGCATATTTTCAGGATCGTATTCAGAAAGCACAGTTTACTCAGGATAGTAATTTTTTAGACAGCTTAGGTTATAGAATAAAAAATCCTATAATTAGCGGCAAAATTAAACGAAGAACGTTGTATTTACTCTTTTCAATTTTAGAAAATGAGCAAAAACTAGATATGCCAATTAAAGAATTATTGGCTCTATGTGAATTTGTCGGTGTATATGGTGACGAACATGGTGTTCGAGATGAAAACTCCTTAAGCAAACGTCGAAGTGAATTCCGAAAGAAACATGGGACGCGAAAAATATTTTGACATCCTCGATCTAGCAATAATCATGTATAAGATAAGAAGCCGTCTTTAATCGACGGCTTTTTTATGGGCCGTCCTCAACCGTATGAGGATGAAACTATGCATGATTCAGCAAGTACTGCCCCGACGGGCAGTGAGCCCCGGCCTCCTGGGGCGCAGCCCCAGGGGGCTGGGCGCGAGCCGGACGGTGCGTCACCCTGTAACACAGCACCGTCTAATTGCATACCACCTGAGAACGTCACTGTTTTAAGACAGGGGATAGATAGCCTGTACCTGTCCTATCCTGGCCGGGCATCCCTTGAGGTGGAAACCAAGCTTATAGCCCTTAAGGACCTGGCCCAGGCGGAAAATCCCCTGAAACAGGCCCAGGCATCCTTACAGCTGGGGTCTCACCTCTTCCGAGTACATGGCAAGGGCGCCGGGTACTATCCATATATCCTCTCCGATAACGCCTATTACCTCAAGATTTCCCGTCCCTGGGCCAAACAGATCCCCCTCGTCTACGTGCAGATTGCCAGCCATTGGCTTACGGCCAAGGGCGTCGAGTACGTCGCCCAGGAGCTGGATACACTCGTAGCCCTGCTTGGCACGGTCGAAGACGAGGCCCAGGTGAGCCGGGCTGATATCTACGTGGATTTCGTCAGCCAAATGCCCCTGAACAGCCTATCCGTGGGGCAATTCGTCTCCCGGGCCAGGCGTATCAGCACCCATACCATGGGGCGCCGCTTCACGGGCTATTCCATCGGCCTGGGTGGCGATATTTCAGCCAGGCTGTACGACAAGACCGAGGAGATCAAGGAAAGCGGGAAAACATACCTCTATGATCTCTGGCGTGAAACCGGCTGGAACGGGGCAGATATCGTCTACCGCCTTGAATTCCAGTTTGAGCGGAAAACCCTTACTGAGCATGAGGCAAAGACCGTCCCCGCCCTGCTGGCCAAGATGGGGCCTCTGTGGCGCTATGCCACCCTGCACTGGCTGAAACTCACGATCCCCAGCCTGACCGACACGACACAATCCCGCTGGCCCCTGCATCCGGTCTGGGCGGACCTGGCTAACGTGGTCTGGCTGGACTCCCAGCCGGGTACCTCGCAGCCTGTACGCCCGGATAGGGCACCTTCCGATTACTACCTGTTCGCGAATGGCTTGAGCGGCCTCACGTCCTATATGGCCCGGGAGGGACTCACCGATCCAGACACGGCGGCTGACGCCTATTTCGATGCGGCCAGGCGATTTCATAACACCCAGGCGCACTATACCGGGATTGATTTTAAGGGCTATGTCCGGGAAAAAGCCGCGCTTAAGGCCCGAGACTATAACCTCACCTATCCCGATATCCAGGAAGCACGGGACGAGCATCTGACTGAGGCCATGGCCAAGGCCTATCGCAAGGCGAAAGACGGTGAATAACCATGAAAACACTGGATCTCACCGAGGCCGCGGCCTTCCTGCGCATGGCCCCGCAAGTCCTGCGGCGCAAGGCCAAAGCCGGAATTATCCAGGGGGCCAAGCCGGGGAAGTCCTGGGTCTTCCTGGAGGCGGATCTTGTCGCTCACCTGCGTTCGCTCTATTCTACTCCCGGGCAAGCGCTGCTAAGTGGCTGTGACAGGAAGGAGGGTAGCTTATGTCACTCTACAAACGCGGCGAGATCTGGTGGATCGCGTTCACAGCTCCGAACGGAGAACGAATACGCGAATCTACTCAATCTCGACACCGGCAGGAAGCCCAGGAGTATCACGACCGGCTCAAGGCCGAGTACTGGAAGCGATACAGACTGAAGGAGAAGCCCCGCAGAACCTGGCAGGAAGCCGTTGTGAAGTGGTTGAAGGAATCCGGCCACAAACGGACGCATGACAAGGACATTGCGAAACTGAAATGGATTGATCCGTTTCTGCGGGATAAGTACCTGGATGAGATCGACAGGGATTTGATTGATTCCATTGCGGCGGTCAAGGAAGCCGAGGGCCGCAGCCCGGCAACCGTGAACCGATACCTGGCGGTGATCCGTACCATTCTGAGAGCCGCATGGCGGGAATGGGACTGGATCGATAAAGCCCCCAAGGTTCGGATGCGCAAGGAACAGACACGGCGTGTGCGCTTTTTAACCCGCAATGAAGCGGATCGGTTGTTGATGGAATTGCCCGAGCATTTGGCGGAGATGGCCCGCTTTGCATTGTCCACGGGTCTTCGGATGACCAACGTTGTCCGCTTGAAGTGGTCACAGATGGATTTGACCAAGCGGATCGCCTGGATCCATCCGGACGAGTCGAAAAACGGCAATGCGATCGGTGTGCCTTTGAATACAGACGCGATAGCAGTATTACGGCGTCAGTACGGGAAACATGACGAGTTCGTGTTTACCTATGAAGGCAAGCCGGTGACACGGGCCTCGAACCATGCTTGGTATAAGGCGTTAAAGCGCGCCGGCATCGAGGACTTCCGCTGGCATGACTTGCGCCATACCTGGGCATCCTGGCACGCACAGGAAGGCACACCGCTATCGGTTCTGCAGGAGTTGGGCGGCTGGAGTACGGGCGAGATGGTAAAGCGTTACGCCCATTTAACCGCCGGGCATTTGCTGGAACACGCCGAGCGGATCACGTGTGACACAAAATTGTCACAGTATCCCGTGAAAGTAGTGAAGTGATTGGCTTAAGTGATTGAAAGGAATGGTGGCCAGGGACAGAATCGAACTGCCGACACGGGGATTTTCAGTCCCCTGCTCTACCAACTGAGCTACCTGGCCGCAAAAAAGCTACTAGCCACTGGCTACTAGCCACAAGTAAAACCTGATTCCTAGTAGCTCGTGGCTAGTAGCCAGTGGCTTTTACAAGGTGCGTATTAAATCGATCCCGCAGGATATAGTCAAGCCGGCCTATTTTTCCGGCGGTTTGTAATCCTCCGGTTTTTCCGAGCCTTCGCCGAAGAAGTATTTCTCCATCTCCTCTTCCAGGAATTTCCTTGACTTGGGTTCTACGGGCGTGAGGCGGTATTCGTTGATCAGCATGGTCTGGTGCTGCAGCCACATCTGCCATGCTTCTGCAGAGACGTTGTCGTAGATGCGTTGTCCGAGCGCACCGGGGTACGGCGGCGCGCTGAGGCCTTCCGCCTCCGTTCCCAGTTTGATGCAGCGAACCGTACGTGCCATTGCTTATCTCCCGTCATTACTTTGTGAAAGACTTTCCAGTATTTTTTTGACGGGTGCCGCGACGCCGAGGTTCAGATCCCGACCGGGATCCACCCAGACGACATCCCCTTCATCCCTGATTGCATCCGCGGGCGCGCGCAACACGGCGCGGACGGGGGTGATATCCAGATGGAAATGACTGAATGTGTGGCGCAGCGGCGTTTCCCGCCTCAGGCCGTACACTTTACTACCGAAGGACCGCTTTATCCATGCCGCCACGTCGGCGTCCGCCGGGCATTCGGGAAAGCTCCACAGGCCGCCCCAGATGCCGGCGGGCGGCCGCCGCTGCAGCAGGACGCGGCCGGCATCGTTCTCGAGTATAGTGAAACAGGTCTGTCTCACCGGCAGCGTCCGGGCGGGCTTTTTGCCCGGGAACTGCGACTGTTGTCCGCGCCGCCGGGCGGCGCAACCGGCGGCCACCGGGCACTCCCCGCAGGCGGGCCGCGCCCGTGTGCAGACGGTGGCGCCCAGATCCATGATGGCCTGGGTGTAGGCGGCGGCGCGGCGCTTCGGGGTATAGCGGGCGGCCAGTTCCCACAGCCGCTCTTCTACCCGCCGCTGCCCCGGCCAGCCGGCCACGGCGTGATAGCGACTGAGAACCCGCTTGACGTTGCCGTCGAGAATGGGATGGGGGCGGTTGCGGCTCAGGGCCAGGATGGCACCGGCGGTGGAGCGGCCGATGCCGGGCAGGTCCCGGAGCTGCTCGAGCCCGTCGGGAATGCGCCCTCCGTGTTCGTCCCGGATCCGGCGCGCCGCGCGGTGCAGGTTACGGGCGCGGGCGTAATAACCGAGTCCCGTCCACTGGTGCAGGACCGTATCCAGATCCGCATCCGCCAGGGCCTGCACATCCGGAAACCGCGCCATGAAGCGCCGGAAATAGGGGATCACCGTGCGCACCTGCGTCTGCTGCAGCATGATTTCCGAAACCCAGACGCGATAGGGATCGGGCGGATGCTGCCAGGGCAGCGCATGGCGGCCGCAACGCCGGTACCACTTCAGTAGTTGTTCGGTAAAGGCTTCAGCCACGTGCCAGTTTTTCGATGCGGTTGATGGTGTGTTTCGCCTCGTCCAGCAGCATGTTCCTGATGATGGGCGGTCCGATCAGTGGCGGTATCCAGAAATCCGGTTCCAGGACATACTCGAAGCGGATCAGAGTGTGCGAAGCATCAACCACCGTGATCCGCCATTGCGAATATCCGGATTTGAAATCGCTCAGTGCCGGAACCACCGTCGTGTCGATGGTATGTGCATTCACTTCGTGTACGTCCTCGACGATGACCGGGCTGCTGCAGAAAAACAGGATGCACACGTGGCACTTCAGGCGCCGTCGGATGCCGCCGTCCGGCGCCTCGACCAACGAGGACTTCCTGATGAGACGGCTGAGCCGCGCAATGTTGCCGTAATCGGTGACAATGTCCCGGACTTGCCGGTAACCGGCGTTGATCTCCATTTTCATTATGACGCGATAGACGCCGTCATGGTCGGACACGTCCGAGTCCTGTACCTGGCCCGCTTCCGCTCCCCCCGGCAGCAGGACCAGGCAGAGCAGCAACAGGCGCACGGGCCTATTTGAGAATATCCTGCAGGCCCTTCTGGATAGCATTTTTCAACGCGTCCCCCGGCTTCTTCGGCTGTGTCTGCTGCTGGCTGCTGCCGTTTTTCTGCTGGGTTGTGCCGCTGCTCTGCTGCTTGCCGCCCAGGGCCCGGTTCAGGATCTCCTGCAGCTTCCGCTTGCCGGCTTCCTTGAGCAGGACGTCGTAATCCGGCTGGCAGGAGGGCGACTTCAGACTGCCTCGGCATGCCACCGGTATGGAATAGCCGCCCAGGTTGTAGGCCTCCTGGCCGCGAGTCACCCGGCTCCTGTCGACGCTGATACTCATGTCGTACTTGACGGTGTTGTTGCGCAGACTGGCCACCATGCCCTGCCCGGTTACCTTGAAGCCCGGCGCGGTGATGACCAGATCGTGATTGTCGACGATACCGGACTTGATGTTAAAACTGGCGGACAGCTTGTCGAAGGGCGTCTCCCCGCCCTTTTCGATCTTTCCCAGCCGCTTGCTCTCCAGCATGATCTCCGCCTGGGCCAGGACCTTGCGCACGTCTATACCCACGAGCACACCCTTGTTCACGTCAAGGCGCGCCGTGCCGTTCAGGACCCGTTTCATGGCGGCCGTATTGCGGCCGGTCGCGCTGACGTCGAGGCTGAGCGTGCCGGTGCCGCGCAGCCGCGCCGGCGCCCGGGTGAAGTCCTTGAGCAGCGGTTCCATCTGCACGTTCTTGAGCGTGGAATTCAGCGCCAGCTTTGGCAGCTTGCCGTTGGCGTTGATCTGAATGCTGCCGGCATAACTGCCCTGGTAAAGACGCGCCCGGGCCGGATCCAGGGTGATGCGGCCGTCCTTGCCCTTGAGGTGCAGCACCACATCGGACAGTTTCAGCCCGGACACGGTCAGGGCGCCCGCTTTCACGTCCACATCGGCATTGAGGGCGCGCAGGGTCTTGACCGGCAGGGCGGTGGCGGCCCCCGCCGCCGTCTCCGGGGTAACCGGCTTGTCGGCGGCCGCGGGTGGCAGGTAATCGTCCAGGTTGATCCGGTCGACATCCAGGTTGGCGGTGACGGCCGGTTTTTTGAAGTTGTGGACCGCGAGATTGCCCTTGATGCTGCTTTGATCCAGCGTCAGCGCCAGCCCACCGAGCGCCAGCTTGCCGGTATTACCGCTGAAATTCGTCTGCAACGCCACCTTGCCGAGAGCGTTTTTATTCGCGGTGGCGGGCGGCGGCTTGTGCAAATCCCGCATGAGCTTGCGCAGATCGAAGGGCGCCACCCTGATCTTGCCCTGATACGCCGGGGCCTTTTTCAGATCGGTGACATGCAGCTGCCCGCCCACGTCGAGACCGAGGCCGGCAATGCTGAAATCATCGAGATCCAGCTGTTGTTTCTCCAGGTTGACGTGGGTGGCCGCGTTGAGCACCACGGACGCGGCCCCGCCGGGAACCTCCTTGCCGGCCAGCGCCAGTTTCAGGGCCAGCGGCTTGAGATTCAGATCGACACGGTTGCCGCTGATGACGGTTTCCAGGGACATGGACCGCAGGGACTTGCCCAGGTCCGGTTTATCCAGGGCGGTAAGCAACGGGCCGAGGTGCGCGCTGTCCAGGCTCAGCCGGCCCTGCATGGCACCGCTGCCGGACTGCATGTCGGTGGCCTTGAGGTTGCCCGCCAGATGAATGCCGAGGGCGTCGGCGGACAGGGCGGGGACGTTGATATCACCGCTGCCGAGATCCGCGTCAAAGGTGGTATTCACGGTAAAGGCCTTGTCGGGCAGGGCCTGCAGCTGCCGGCCGTAGCGGGCCAGGGTCCTGTCCTTGCCGGTCTGGAACTGGCCGAGAACCTGCAGCAGGGTCGGCAGATCCGGACCGCCGGCGGTGAGGCTGCCGTGGGCGGCGGGGGTATCGGAATGGATGTTGGTGGCCTTGACGCTGCCCTGGATGTCCGCCCCCAGCAGATGCGCCTTGAATTCCGGGACATTGACGTCGCCGCGCTTCAGATCGGCATCCACGCGGGTACTGAGGCTGTAACTGCGCCGGGCCAGGCCCGCCAGCTGTGACGCCAGGGGCTGGATCTCCAGGACCTGGAACGGCAGTGCCAGATCCTCGCCGCTGACGTCGAGGCGGGTTTCCACGGCCGGCGTGGCGGTGCGGATGCGGCTGGCCCGGATCATGCCGCTGGCCCGGGTGCCGAGAACGGACATTTTAAGATCGGTAACCGCCGCGGTGTCCTTGTCCAGATCCGCCTGCACGGCGGCGTCCAGATCCAGGTCGGTCCGGCTGCCGGGGATCTTCGGTCCCCGCAGGGTACTGCGCAGCTGCAGCGGGGTAATGCCGTACTGCCCCCGGGACAGATCGTAATGCAGGGTACCGGTCAGCTTTACATCCGCCATCAGCGCCGGCCGGTTGGCACGTGCCGCCAGGGATACATTCAATTTGATCGGCTCGCCGTAGACCAGCTTGCCGGTACTGGCGTTGATGGCGGTCAGATCATAGCGCGCCCCGGTAGCCTGGTTGTTCCAGTGTACGGCGGCATTCTTGATGTCCACGCCGCCGAAGGCGACGGCGGCCAGCGGCAGGCCCTGCGATTGCCGGGGGCCGGGACCGGCCAGATCGGACCAGTTGTCCATGCCGTTCTTGTTCACCGCCAGGTTCAACACCAGGCCGTGCAACTGCACGGTGTCCACCTCGTAGTGCTTCTGCAGCAGCGGCAACAGCTTCACCCTGACCTTGGCGAAATCGGCATGCAGGAACGGCTTACTGCCGAAACCGGCAGCATTACCCATGGTCACGTCATGGGCCTCCACGCCCAGCCAGGGATAGAAGCTCAGGTCCAGATTGCCGTTCAGGGCCAGGCTGCGGCCGGTACGCGCCTCGAACCGCTCGCTGATCCAGCCCTTGTACTCATTGGGATTGACGTTGACGACGGCGACCACCAGCCCGGCCGCGGCGACAAACAGCAGGGCCAGCAGTCCCAGGAGCAGTTTCAGCAACCGCTTCATATCAGGCGGACGCCTGTTGTTCGCCCAGGTTATTCAGGTAAGCGCGCGCCGCCGCGATGGCCTCGGCAACGCGCGCGGGCCCGGTGCCGCCGGCATGATCGCGGGCATTGACGGATCCCTGCAGGCTCAGGGAGGCGAACACATCCTCCCCGATGCTGTCGCTGAACTGGCGCAGCTCGTCCAGGCTGAGCTCGGCAATGTCGCGATCGTTGTCCAGGGCGTACTGCACCACCTGCCCTACCACGGCGTGGGCGTCCCGGAAGGTGACGTCGTTGCGTACCAGGTAATCCGCCAGATCGGTGGCCGTGATATAGCCCCGGCCGGCCGCGGCGAGCATGGCCTCGCGGTTCACGGTTATGGCCGGGATGATGCCGGCATAGGCGGTCAGGCAGGCCTTGACGGTGTCCACGGTATCGAACAGGGGCAGCTTGTCCTCCTGGTTGTCCCGGTTGTAGGCCAGGGGCTGCCCCTTCATCAGGGTCAGCAGGGCGGTGAGATCGCCGTAGACCCGGCCGGTCTTGCCGCGGACCAGTTCCGGGATGTCCGGGTTCTTTTTCTGCGGCATGATGGACGAGCCCGTACACCAGGCGTCACCGAGTTCGATGAAGCCGAACTGCGGCGAGTTCCACAACACCAGTTCCTCGGAAAACCGGGACAGGTGCATCATGATGAGGGCGCCGGCCGCGCAGAATTCGATGGCGAAATCGCGGTCGCTGACGGCGTCCAGGGAATTGTCCGCCACGGCGTCGAAACCGAGCAGCTCCGCCGTACAGGACCGGTCCACGGGAAAACTGGTGCCGGCCAGGGCGGCGGCGCCCAGCGGCAGGACGTTGATACGCTTGCGGCAGTCGGCCAGCCGGGCCTCGTCCCGCTTCAGCATTTCATACCAGGCGAGCATGTGATGGCCGAAGGTGATCGGCTGCGCGGCCTGCAGGTGTGTGTAACCGGGCAGGATGGTGGCCGCTTCCTGTTCCGCCAGATCCACCAGCGCCGTCATGACCGCGTGCAGCCGGCCACGCAGCCCGTCCGTTTCCTCGCGCAGGTACAGCCGCACGTCAGTAGCGATCTGGTCGTTGCGGGAACGGCCGGTGTGCAGTTTCTTGCCGATGTCGCCGATACGCTCCACCAGCGCCGACTCGATGTTCATGTGCACGTCTTCCAGCTCCTCGCGCCAGACGAACGCGCCCTTGTCGATGTCCGCGCGAATGGACTCCAGGCCGTCCACAATAGTATTACAATCCGTCTCGTTCAGGACGCCGACCCTGGCGAGCATGCGCACGTGCGCGACGGAGCCGTCAATATCGTGTTTATACAGCCGCTTATCAAAGGAAACTGATTCCGTGAACTGTTCGACAAAGGCGTCCGTGACTTCCTGGAATCGACCGCCCCAGGGCTTTACGGTAGTCTGTTTGGGTGCCATTTCCTGGAATCGAACCTGGTGAGAATGTCTGTCGACAGTATAACCTATCACGGGTGCCGTTTAGCCCGCATTTCTCACCACCCATCTGCTGCGGACGCCGATACACTCGCTGTGGCGCGGCGTACTCCTTCCGGCCGGCTTGACGTAGTGTCAGCTACGCCGGCGCCGTCCTCCAGTCCGTGCGCCCCGCCACAGCGGCGCCTCGACGCCCTCGCAACGAAGCGCGGTAAGAAATGCGGGCTAGTCCCCTGAGTGCCCGGTGCCGATGAACACATCCGACGAAGCCGGTTCGTTTCTTCCTGATTTTTGCGGGGCGCGGACGGTCTTTGTCGTCGTGCTCCTGGCCGAACTGATCGCCATCACCCTGACCCTGGCGCAACTGCCCCGGCAGCATGTCCTGGTGGCGCTGGCCATGTATTCCCTGTTCACCCAGTGGGTGGCCCTGAGCTGCATTGCCATTCTGTGTATTTTTCGGCGGCATCTGAACACCCTGCCGAACTACAAGGTCGGCGTCATCAGCTACCTGATCACCCTGCTGACCACGCTGGTCATCACCGAGCTGGCCTGGTGGGTGCAGAACCAGTGGGTACTGAAAGACTATTTCGGCCACGGGCACGGCCGCTTCACCCTGCGTATCATGGGCATCAGCGCCATCGCCTGGGCCCTGGCCCTGCGCTATTTCTACGTCCAGTTCCAGCTCCGGCAGCAAATCCTGGCCGAGGCGGAATCCCGCTTCCAGGCGCTGCAGGCGCGCATCCGCCCCCATTTCCTGTTCAACAGCATGAATACCATCACCAGCCTCATCCGGCGGGCGCCGGACGCCGCGGAGGAAGTGGTGGAAGATCTGGCGGATCTGTTCCGCGTCAGTCTGCAGGACCGGCGCGGCGGGGTGGAACTGCGGGAGGAACTGGCGTTGTGCCGGCGCTACCTGCGTATCGAGGAGCTGCGGCTGAGCGAGCGGCTGGAAGTGGACTGGCGCATGGACGATCTGCCGGACGGGGTACTGCTGCCATCCCTGATCCTGCAGCCGCTGCTGGAGAACGCCATCTACCACGGCATCGAGCAATTGCCCAGTGGCGGCCGCGTCAGCGTCCATAGCGAGGTCCTGCCCGACCGCCTGCGCATCCATATCGAAAACCCGCTGCCGGAGGCGTCCGCCGGCGCCGGCCGCGGCGGCAACCGGCTGGCCCAGGACAATGTCGCCCAGCGACTCACTGCCTTCTTCGGACAACCCGGCCTGTTGAGCGCGGAACGTGAAAACAGCCGCTATCATGTCACCGTCACCATCCCCTTTAACGATGAAAATACTGATCGTCGATGACGAAAAGCCGGCACGGGAACGGCTCCGCGACCTGCTGCGGGAATGCGGCGAGGCGCACGAACTGCTGGAGGCCAGCAACGGCCTGGACGCCGTCCGTCTCGCGGAACAGGAACTGCCGGATGTGGCCCTGCTCGACATCCGCATGCCGGTCATGGACGGCCTCGAGGCCGCCCGCCACATGAGCCTGCTGGCGCGGCCGCCGGCCGTCCTGTTCACCACCGCCTACGACGAGCATGCTCTCAAGGCCTTCGAAACCAACGCCGTGGATTACCTGCTCAAACCGATACGCCTGGAACGATTGAAGACCGGCCTGGCCCGGGCGCAGGTGCTGCAGCGCGCCCGCCTGGCCGAACTGCAGAACGCGACCGCCGTACGCACCCATATCAGCGCCCTGATCCAGGGCCGGCTGCAACTGATCCCGGTGCGCGAAATCCGCTGCTTCAAGGCCGATCAGAAATACGTGACGGTGTACTGGCCGGGCCGGGAGGCCCTGATCGAGGATTCCCTGAAACGCATCGAGGAGGAGTTCGAAGGCCTGTTCCTGCGCGTCCACCGCAACGCCCTGGTGGCCGTGGCCCACATCGAGTCCCTGGAAAAGGGGGAGGACGGCAACTACCGCATCAGCCTGCGCGACATGCCGGAGAAACTGGCCGTCAGCCGCCGCCACGGGCGGGCGGTCAGGCAGAAACTCAAGGAACTGTCCGGGAGATAAGGCAGCAACAGGCTACAAGCTACAAGCTACAAGTAAAAGAATACCGTCATGCCGGAAGCGCGCTGTCTGCGCTATCCGGCATCCAGTCACGGGTTAACAACAGCTGGATACCGGATAACTGCTTCGCAGTTTCCGGTATGACGGAGGTATTGGAAGTTTGACGTTACTTGTAGCTTGTAGCTATTCCAGGTTCGCTTTTTCCCGCGCCGCCGCGAGCTGGGCCAGGCGGGCGATGACGCCGTAGGTGTAGAAGCGGTTGGGATGGGCGTCCGGGGACTGGTGCTTGTCGGGGGAGATGCAGCAGTCGTCGAAGGCGAGGCGCTCGAAGCGCATGCCGGGGGCGTTGAGGTTCTCGTTGGCGGCACGCTGGCCGTGCACGCGGTAGAAACCGCCGACGACGTTGTTGCCGATCAGGTAGATCACCGGCTCGGCCACGGTATCGGGATCGCCCCAGGTCTCGTGGGTATAGACGCCTTCCTGGATGATGACCTTGGAGATCTTCTGACCTTCCTTGGTCGTGGCCATGCGCGTGCGTTCCTTGCGGTTGAGTTCCAGCACGTCCTCGGCGCTGTGCGCCGTCATGACGCCCATGCCATAGGTGCCGGAGTCCGCCTTGACGATGACGAAAGGCTTGCAGTCGACGCCGTATTCCTCGTACTTCGCCCGGATCTGCTTGATCAGGGCGTCGACGTTGGTCTGCAGGCACATGCCGCCTTCGCGCTTCATGAAATCGATCTCGCCGCAGTTGCGGAACAGGGGATCGATGAGCCAGGGATCGATGTCCAGGTTCTGCGCGAACTCGGCGGCAATCTCCCGGTAATAGCCGAAATGCACCGACTTCGAGCGATTGGCCCAGCCCAGGCCCAGGGGCGGCACCACCGGCTGCTCCAGGGCCTCGAGGACGGACGGGCGCCCGCCGGAGAGATCGTTGTTGAGTATCAGCAGGTCCGGCACGAAATCCCCGGCCCGGGCCGTATCGCCCTCCCGGGTCAGGGGGATCAATTCCAGGCTGTCCCCGGATTCGAGCGCGATGGTCATGGGCTCCTCCAGATCCTTGATCAGGGAGCCGATTCGCACCTCGTAACCCGCCTTCTCCACCAGGTCGCGCAGGACGCGGACGCTTTCCAGGTAAAACATGTTGCGGGTATGGTTTTCGGGCACGATGACGATGCGATCCACGGTGGTGCCGGCCTGGGTCTCGATGGCCGTCTGTATGGACTGTATGCACAGCGCCTCGAAGGCGGGATTGAGGTTGTTGAAGCCGGCCGGGAACAGGTTGGTATCCACCGGCGCGATCTTGAAACCGGCATTGCGCAGATCGACAGAAGCATAGAACGGCGCCTGGGTATTGCGCCACTGGCAACGGAACCAGGATTCGATCTGGGACTGCCGCTCGAGGATGACGGATTCGATGTGATGCAGGGGCCCGCTCAGGGCCGTGGTCAGGTGCGGGACCGGGTGGGCGAAGTTGGTAGCCATGCCGCAATTATCGGATTTTTGTCCGGACTTGTATATGCCGGCGGAGTCTACGGCGATTCCGTGGAGAACGGTTTAACACAGATCCCCCCACAGGGCCTGGCACACGGCCAGGGCGGCAACGGCGGCGGTTTCCGTGCGCAGAATGCGGGGTCCCAGGCGCACCGGGCGATAACCGCCGGCGCCGGCCGTCTCCAGGTCACGCCGGCTGAGGCCGCCCTCGGGCCCGCACAGCAGTGACACGGCGGCGGGCGCCGACGCGGCATCGCCCAGCGGACTTGCCGCTTCGGGCCAGAGCACCAGTTTTACCGCGGCGTCATCCGCCTCGACCCAATCGGACAGGCTCACGGGGGCTTCGATAACGGGCAGGCGATTGCGCCCGCACTGTTCACAGGCACTGGCAATCACACCCTGCCAGTGCGCCAGCCGCTTGTCCGTCCGCTCCGGCCCGAGCCGCACCTGGACATGCTCGGTCAGCAGGGGAACGATACGCCGTACACCCAGTTCCACCGCCTTCTGGATGGTATAGTCCATGCGCTGGCCGCGGGCCAGGCCGTGGGCCAGGCACAGATCCAGTCCCGACTCCCGATCTTCATTCCGGAATTCCCGGGGCACCACGGCTACCGTGTCCCGGGCAATGCGGCTGATGACCGCCTCGTAGCAGCCGCCCGTACCGTCGAAAACCTGCACGGTATCGTTCTCCCGCAGGCGCAGGACATGTTTCAGGTAATGGGCGGCGCGCTCGTCCAGGATGGTCTCCTGCTGCAGGGCCAGCGGCTGGCTGACATGGACCCGGACGTTCCTCATGTGGTATGCGGTGCGAGTTCAGCGAACGGTGAATTCGATACGGGCGGCCCGTGTTGTTATGATAACTGAAAACAGGCAGCGTGGAATCGATCATGCAGTCACAACAAGCCAGATTCGCGGTCGGCCAGCTGATTTTCCATAAACTTTTCAACTACCGCGGGGTCATAATCGATGTGGACCCGGGCTTTATGGGTTCGGAACAATGGTATCAGGCAATGGCCCGGACCCGTCCGCCGCGGGATCGGCCCTGGTACCG
>Ga0102944_1000763_pt1 | contig 23338 bp, 18 predicted proteins | sample SalPonD_shore_MG_FD_78172 | JGI IMG/M metagenome (GOLD analysis project Ga0102944, IMG submission 78172) | Salt pond soil microbial communities from South San Francisco under conditions of wetland restoration - Salt Pond MetaG... | ecosystem: Environmental > Aquatic > Marine > Intertidal zone >...
GTGGTTGATGCCGGCGAGTATTGGGCCATCCAGGTGCCGCATTTTTCCGTGTGGTCCTGGGTGTGGAATCTCTAATTGGATGGTACGCAAATGATACTTTTCACATACTGCCAATCTAATACCAGATAGGGATTAGTATGGTGCGATCATCAAGTTTAGAAACAGCACAATTGTCGCAGATCTTTTTCGGGCGTCTGCTGGAAAGCATCTCAGCCCTGCTTGGACCCGAGTTGATCACCCGGTTCGAGGAGTTAAAGCGGCAACGAGAGCGCTTCCTGCGGGAACAGTGGTCTGGCGGGGATAGTGAGGAGTCCGATCCTATCTTCCGGGAAGTCGATTATGAATACCTTATTACATCGATCCGGAGACAGGAAAACATTTCACTCGAAGCCCAGGCAGATGTTCAGATAGAACTGGCGAAAATTTGTTATCAGTTCGGTGAACTGCAGAAATCTATCGATCTGTTAACCCACGTCCGGCAGCATACCTTGGATGACCAATCTTCTCAGCAAGGTGTCGTGTATGAGCTGCTAGGAAAGGTGGAAACACACCGGAACAACTGGGACAGAGCCCGTCACTGGCTTACCCAGGCGCTTCACTTGTATGAAGAAGCGCAGAACATCGAAGGGATGGTCTCAGCACATATGCATCTGGGGATTTTAACCGCCCAGCGATGGAACATCCCGTCTGCTCTGGATCATCTCGAACAGGGCCGGTCACTGATGAACCAGGGATCGGTGGATGATTCTCTGGAATTCAAAATCGATAGTAACCGGGCCATCATCGAGGGTATGCTCGGGAAGAGCAAAGAAGCGGCCGACCGGTTCCAACAACTCCTGGACCAGGAATTCGGGAAACATCCCCAGTATAGTATCCAGCTGCAGATCAATCTGGGGACGGCCATCAAGGAACAAGGCGATCTGGCCGCGGCGGAACCGATACTGGAAGAGGCCCTGGATGCCGCTCAAGCCCTGCCCCATACCCGGCTCATCGCCCAGGGAGCGGCGGCCCTGGCGGAAGTCCGGATTCTGCAGGGCAAGCATGACACCGGCCAGCGCCACTTAATTACCGCATTCAAGATTTTCTCGCAACTCCATGACCGGGCCTCCCTGGCAGATATCTATCGGACATTCGGGATTCTGCATCGGGAAACCGGTTATCCGGATCTGGCTGCGGCGAAATTCGATATCAGTCTCGAAATGAACAGGGAATACGGGAATTTGTTAAATCTGCTGGATACCCATTACGATTACAGCCTGCTGGCCGGCAAAGAAAACGAACCGGAAAAGCAAAAATATCATCTGGAAAAAGCTCTGGTGTACGCAGAAAAAATGGGGGCGATTCCCCGGATAGAGAACTTGCGAAAGAAGCTGAACTCGCTGAAATAGCCGGGAACTATCCGCTGTGCAGGAGCCGGACACATTCGGAGCACCGGTTCCCGGCTTGTGTTTCATCACTCGCCTGCTTTACCTCTTTCCCCTTCTGTTGTTTGATTCCCATCTTGGCAAAAACCTCACAGAGATCATAGCCGCACTGGTTTTCACTCCGGGCAGTCACCTCCCCGATCCCACGGTCATTGGGAACGCGCGATCAGGTTCGGAGGAGCCATAATTTTTCTATTCTGCCCGTCAGATTTTTTATATATTCCAAAGACGTTGTGTTGTAAAGACCTTCGCTGACTTCTCACCGAATCTACCGGCGATGTACTACCGGAACAATACATGTGGACTCTTGCCTATGTTTGTGGGGACAACCTGTTGAGGGAGCATAAATTGTGAGAGCGTTAAATCGAAGTGCCGTTCTGCTAAGCGTATTCGTGGTATGGGGTATCATCGGCTGCGGTCAACAGGCGGCCGAATTCCGGAGCGAATGGCCCCGGGGGATGTCCCGGGTTTGGATTGGCCCCGATTACTGGGCAGACCGGATTGAGGACTGGCAGCTGGCCGACGGGCGGGTTGAATGCGTCGAATCCTCGCAAAACCGGCCTATGCGGGCCCTGCATCTGTTGACCGGAACCCTGCGGGCAGGCAAGGGCACCCTGCGAATGTCGGTACAAACCGGCCCCGTAGACGCAGGACCGCTCTCCCGGGAGACCTGGACCGGGTTCCTGATCGGGGCCGGTGGGGAAAATATCGACTACCGGCTGACGGCGCTGACCCATCATAAACCGGCGGAAGATGGCGGGCTGCTGGCGGCGGTGGACGGGGCCGGGCATATGGTGTTCCGGGACAACTCGGTCTCCGCCGGCGAAACAAATCCGTGGTCCATCACCGGGCCGCTGCGGCAGGGCGATCTCCCGGAACTCACACCGGAATCCCGGGAAGGATCGGGACTGGAAGGAGCGGGGTTTTCCTCGCTCGAGCTCCGGCTGACCGCCCGCCCGGAGGGAACGACCTATACTGTCACCCTGGGAGCCTACATTCCGGAAACAGGGGCTCTCGTGCGCCGGGCGACACTGACCGGCGTACCGCCCCGGCAGCTGGAAGGTGACGTGGCGCTCATTTCCCACCGGGGGCCCGGAGACAGTGAGAACGGATACTGGTTCCGGGACTGGCAGATCACCGGCTCCAAGTTCGTCCGGCACCCGGACCGGCAATACGGGCCCGTTTTTGCCGCACTGCATACCCTGAGCGAAGGTGTTTTGAATATAACCGCCCAGATGCCGCCGCTGGGGAAAGCCGATACCCGCACTGCAACCCTCCAGATCAAAGAATCGCCCGATGGCCCGTGGGTACCGGCGGACACCACTTCACTGGTGGACCTCAGTTATACCTTTCCTTTCCGGGTGGAACAGTGGGATGACTCGAAAGACACCCCGTACCGGATCCGGTACGACCTGGTGACGGGGCCGGGAACCACGCAACCGTATTATTGGGAAGGCACCATCCGGCGAAACCCGGCCGATAAGGATGAATTCGTCATCGCGGCTTTTACCGGGCATAAAATATACACCGGCGGGCTGAAGTGGAATCACAACGGCATCTGGTTCCCCCATAACGAGCTGGTGGCGGCGGTGAAACACCAGAATCCGGACCTGTTGTTCTTTTCCGGCGACCAGGTGTACGAGGGGGATTTAACCGGAGCCCAGCGGGCACCCATCGACAAGGCCATGCTGGACTATCTGGATAAATGGTATCGCTGGTGCTGGGCGTTCGGTGACCTGGCCAGGAATATCCCGACGGTCACGATCCCGGATGATCATGACGTGTACCATGGGAATATCTGGGGCGCCGGAGGCCGGCCCCCGCGGGAAAATCCGCCGCCGGGCGAATATCCTGATTATTACAAGAATTTCGAAAGTCATTACCGGCAGGATGGCGGGGGCTATCTGATGACACCGGACTTTGTGAACATGGTGCAGCGGACCCAGACCAGCCATTTACCAGCGCCCTATGATCCCGCGCCCATTGAGGAGAACATTTCGGTGTACTACACCGATATCGAATATGGCGGGCTCAGTTTTGCCGTCATCGAAGACCGCAAGTGGAAATCGGCGCCCTCGGTGGTGTTGCCCCCGGAAGCGGAGGTGGTCAATGGGTTCAGCCAGAACCCGAACTATGACGTTCGAAAAGCCGGAGTCCCGGGGGCTACCTTGCTGGGCGACCGGCAGCTGGACTTTCTGCGGGAGTGGACTGCCTCCTGGAAAGACGCCCGGATGAAAGTGGTCCTGTCGCAAACTATTTTTGCGGACGTGGCCACCTATCCCAGGGATTTTCAAACGGATGCCGGTACTACGGAACTCCAACCGTTGCCGCCGGATTCCATCCCCACAAATTACGCCCTGGCCAAGGATATGGATTCCAACGGTTGGCCGCAGAACGGCCGGAATAAAGCCCTGCGGGAAATGCGGAAGGGATTTGCGCTCCACGTGAGCGGAGATCAGCACCTGGGAATGACCATCCAGTACGGGATCGACGATTACCGGGATGCGGGATTCGCCCTGTGCGTGCCGTCCATCGGAAACACCTGGCCGCGCCGGTGGTATCCGCCCTTTCCCGGAGCCAACCGGGATCCGGGGCACCCGTATTATACCGGCGATTATCTGGACGGCTTCGGTAACCATATTACCGTTCACGCCGTGTCCAATCCCGTGAAATCCGGGCACGAACCCAGTAATCTGTATGATCGGGCGCCCGGGTACGGAATTGTCCGCCTGCACCGGCAAAGCCGGGACATCACCCTGGAGGTCTGGCCGCGCTGGGTGGATCCGTCCCACCCGGGAGCACAACAATACCTGGGCTGGCCGGTTACCATCAACCAGGTCGATAATTACGGCCGGAAGCCGGCCGCATTTTTGCCCACCCTCCACATCACCGGCTTATCCGAACCGGTGATCCAGGTGATGGATGAGTCGAACGGAAACATTGTCTACACCTTGCGTTTAAATGGGAACCCGTACCGGCCCGGAGTATTTCGAGACGGCCGGTACACCATTAAAATCGGCGACGGTTACCGCTGGTTGAAAACCCTCAACAGGGTGCCTTCGCTGCCGGCTGAGCAGATAAAAAGCCTGGGGATTCACGTGGAATAACAGACCGGGAAGGAGTGCACCGATGAAAACGCACCTCATCCGCCAGCGGATTGAAGAAGCCCTGGCCGCGGAGGAGGAGACCGGACGGCTGGCCCATACGATTTTGCGGGCCGCAAAAGCCCGGGGAATGCACCTGTCCGAGGCGGAACTGAACAATCTGTTTGTGTTTACGTACCAGTACATCGAACATGTGCCGGCGCTCCTCGAGCAGATGTCGGCCGTCGCCAAAAAGCAGGAGATCCAGACACAGGTGGAACCGCTGCTCTCGGCCGCCGAGAAATATTTTATCTCTCCCAGTGATGTGATGCCGGATCGGCTGGGGCTGCTGGGGCTGCTGGACGATGCGTACGTGGCGCACCGGCTCATACAATCCATTTCGGACCTCTACGAGCAGCAGACCGGTTTCTCTATTCTCAGCGTGGACATGACCGGTGTGAACCGGATGATCCGGGAACTCATCGGAGAACCGCATGCCAGCCTGCTGGATGCCGGGGTCGCGGATGAACTTGAAGCCCCTGAGATGGAAGACTCGCTGTTGGCGCTCCTGGACTCGGGCAAGGGCTTCCGGATGACCGGCCCGGATCCCGTCTGGGGCGAAGCCCGAATCAGCGACATTGTGGACTCGCAGGCCGGGGCGTGGGGCATCGCCTGAACAGAACCCGACACGTGCTGCCCTGGGAGTTCCGCCGCCGGCACAGCCCGAACCAATCCGCCGCGGCTTCGTGCACGCGTCCTCTTCCAAAGATCTTCTCACCGGTGCCTTCATCCCGAACGGTCAACAATCCCCGTCATCTGCCGAAAAGATTTTTGGATACCTTCCCGATTCATTCGTACCTTTTCCATATAAAATTTTGAGAAACAAACATCCGTTCACGGGTATTAACGAGGTAACGAAGACCGGGTGACACAAAAAATCATGTATAAGCGCGTAGTAGTCAAACTCGGGACCAGCGTTCTCACCGGGGGCACCGACCGGCTAAACCGGGCCCACATGGTGGATTTAGTCCGGCAGTGTGCCGGCTGGCATGCCCGGGGAAACGACGTCATACTCTGTACGTCGGGCGCTATTGCCGCCGGCCGGGAACGCCTGGGGATGCAGGACTTGCCGGGGAGCCTGGCGGAAAAACAGATGCTGGCCGCCGTGGGCCAAAGCCGGCTGATGTTGGTGTGGGAGCGGCTGTTCGAAATTTACGATCTGCACGTGGGCCAGATCTTGCTGACCCGGGCGGATATCGAAAACCGGCGCCGGTTCCTGAATGCACGGGATACCCTCCAGGCGCTGTTATCCTATCGGATTATTCCCATTGTGAATGAAAACGATGCGGTGGCAACCGCCGAAATCAAGGTCGGTGACAACGATAATCTCTCGGCCTTCAGCGTGGTGCTTTCGGAGGCGGACCTGTTGATCCTGCTGACGGATCAGGACGGTATGTTTACGGCCGATCCCCGTACCCATCCGGAGGCGGAATTAATTCCGGAAGTCCGGGAGATCGACGAAGCCCTGCACCGGCTGGCGGGGAAATCCAGCAGCGGACTGGGCGTGGGCGGGATGGCCACGAAATTACAGGCAGCGGACGTGGCCCGGCGGGCCGGGGCGGATGTCGTGGTCGCCTCCGGACGCGCTCCGGATGTCATCACCCGCATTCTCAACGGCGAGCAAGTCGGGACGCGGTTTCCCGCCATGGAAACGCCTTTGGAAAACCGCAAGCGATGGATCTTTGCCGGCACCACCGACGAGGGACGAATTCGGGTGGACGCCGGCGCTGCCCGGGCGTTACTGGAAAACGGAAGCAGCCTCTTGCCGGCCGGCATCTCCGGGGTAGAGGGGGCCTTCGATCGGGGAGATACGGTCGCCATCATCAATCCCCGGGGAAAAGAAATCGCCCGGGGCATCACCCGGTACGGCAGCGAAGATCTGGAGCAAATCAAGGGCTGCCAGTCCGATGAGATCTTCACCCGCCTGGGATACGGTTACGGGCCGGTCTCGGTGCACAGGGATGATTTGATTTTAGTCTGAAAATTTTCAACCTTTAGAGGCACTTTTTCTTGTGAGACAATCGAGTGGAGCGGAAGAAATGGTCGATCTACAATCTCTGGGGCAACAAGCCACACTAGCCAGCCGGCGATTGGCCGTGCTGTCCACGGAGCAGAAAAATACAGCGTTAATGGCCATCGCCGATGAAATCGAGGCCCAGGCCCAGGTGATCCTGGAGGTGAACGCCCGGGATATCGAGGAGGCCCGGGCCAACGGAGCCAGTGACGCCCTCCTGGACCGGCTGCTGTTGACGCCGGAGCGGGTGCAGGCCCTGGCCGACGATACCCGGCACATCACGGAATTGCCGGATCCGGTGGGGAAAATCCTGGACGAGCGGACGCTCCCCAACGGCATGCAGCTGCTCCGGAAACGCATTCCCATCGGCGTTCTCGGGGTCATTTACGAAGCCCGGCCCAACGTGACCATCGATATCAGCACCTTGTGCCTGAAATCCGGCAACGCGGCGATCCTGCGGGGCGGCAGCGAAACCCGGCGCAGCAACATGGCGCTGGTGCAGGTGCTCCGGGATGCCCTCAAGCGGGCCGGCCTGCCGGAATATAGTTTCCAGTATATCAAGGATCCGGATCGGAAATACGTGACCGAATTGTTAAAACTGGACCGGTACGTGGATATGATTATCCCCAGGGGCGGGGCGGGCTTGCACCGGTTGTGTAAAGAACAAAGTACCATTCCCGTCATCACCGGCGGGATGGGGATCTCCCATATCTTCGTGGATGAATCCGCCGATCAGGAGCGGGCCGTGGCGATTATCGAAAACGCCAAGGTGCAGCGCCCCAGTGTCTGTAATGCCCTGGATACCCTGCTGGTCCACCGGTCGGTGGCGCCGGCACTGCTGCCCAAAGTGGCGGAACGGCTGGCTCAAAGCGAAGTGGAACTTCACGCCGATCAGGACTCCATGGAGATCCTGAAACCGCTGAACGGTAACTTGCAGCTGGTCCCGGCCGGGAAAGACGACTTCGATACCGAATGGCTCTCCCTTAAGATGGGGATTAAACTGGTGGACAGCCTGGAGGAAGCCATCGAGCATATCCAGGACCACAGCACCGAACACTCCGATAGTATCCTGACGGAGGATCAGGAGCATGCGGACCGGTTTGTGAACGCCATCAATTCCGCGGCGGTGTATGTGAATGCCAGCACCCGGTTCACCGACGGGGGACAATTCGGGCTGGGAGCCGAGGTGGCGGTCAGCACGCAGAAATTGCACGCCCGGGGACCCATGGGACTGGAAGAACTGACCACCTATAAATGGATTGGCATCGGAAACGGCCACATCCGGGAGTAGCCGGACCGGTCACATCACGGTTGGGGCCGGTTCGTGAACCTGACAATGCGTGACCTGGGCGTTTATCTCCTGACTGAATCAATGAAAGAAAACCACGGACTTTTTTAAACCATGCAACTCGTCACTTTCCGCCAAAACGGTATTTCAGAAGTGGGGATTCTCCTCCCGGCGGGCATTTTTCCCGTCAAAATGATTAACACGTTGTTTCAACAGACCTTTCCCCCGGAGATGTTTTTACTGATTCAGACCGGCGGTATCGAACGGCTCCGGCAATGGTACGACGCCAACGGGCCGGCTGTACTGGAGAAGAAAAAGAAACAATGCCTCTCGCCACGGGAGGTCCGGTTGACCCGGCTCTACCCCCATCCGGGGAAGATCTGGGGCATCGGGTTAAATTATCGCACCCATGCCGATGAACTCGATGAAACGGTCCCCACCTCCGCACCGGCCAGTTTCATGCGCCCGGACACCACCATCGTGGATTACGGCGGCGAGATCCGGATCCCGGTGGATTCGGAGAAAACCACCGCGGAGGGCGAGCTGGGCATTATCATTGGAAAGCAATGCAAGGATGTGGACCCGGACCGGTGGTTAGAGGTGGTCGCCGGATTCACGACCATCACCGACGTCACGGCGGAGGATATCCTGCGGCGCAATCCCCGCTATCTGACCCTCTCGAAAAGTTTTGACACCTTTTTCAGTTTCGGCCCCTCTTTGCTGACACCGGATGAAATCCCGGATGTAGAGGCCCTGGAAGTCTCGACAGTGCTCAACGGGGATGTGCGCGCCCGTGATACGGTCTCCAACATGATGTTCTCCCCCAGGGAACTGGTGGCCTTTCACAGCCGGGTGATGACCTTGCAGGCCGGGGATGTCATTTCCACTGGCACCCCCGGCGCCGTGACCATCCGGGACGGGGATACCGTCGAATGCCGGATCGGCGGCTTCGTACCGCTGATGAACCGGGTTCGGGATTTGAAAATAGAGCACGGTTGAGATAACGCAGTTCTTTCGATAAAACGTTACCAGAAATCCCGCTGGCAGGATACGGGTGAGGAGGAAATGGTCCAGGGTCCGGCACCGATAATCACGACCGACCGTCTGTCGCTCAGGGCGTTTCTGCCGGCGGATGCCCGGGCGGTGCAATTGCTCGCGAACGACACCGCCATTGCGGCCACCACCCTGAGTATCCCGCATCCGTATACCGTCGAAATGGCCCGGGACTGGATCCGGTCGCTGCCGGAGAAATACGGGGCCGGGGAGCTGGTCAACTTCGCCATAACGCATAAAACGGAGCAGTACCTCATCGGGGCGATCGGGCTCCGGCTGGAGCCGCAGCACGCCCGGGGAGAACTGGGGTACTGGGTAGGCAAACCGTACTGGAACCGGGGCTTCTGCACGGAAGCAGCACTGGCCGTAGTGCGGTTCGGCTTCGAAGAACTGAACCTGCACCGGATCTACGCCATGTGCTTCAAACAGAACGCCAACTCCGAACGGGTCTTGCGGAAAGTCGGTATGGACTACGAGGGGGTTCTCCGGCAGCATGTGCGGAAGAACGGGCGATCCCATGACGTGGTCATCTATGGAATCACCCGTGCTGACTTTATCCAAAATTACGGGTAAGGCGTTTTTCCCAGAGATACAAACAGCGGCGACCCGATCGAGAGTATCTGTCACCCACGGAGGAGAGGGTCACGGCGTGAAAAGTCTTGTCTCTTGTGGGGGCGCGGAGAGAGCTATGATGAAAACCATGGCAGGCATTTTGACGGCGCTGAGCCTGATGCCGGTACACCCGGCCGGGGCGCAGGACGGGCCGCGATGATGCCGCCCGGAATTTTCCCGCGCCCGGACAGACCCGTCGACTGTTCGAATAGATCGAAAATTCCCACAGAATACGTAACAGGAGGAGGTTGTCACAGCATGCATACACAACTTACCGGACTTCAGTTCGCATTGTTCTCAGTGCTCATGGCGTTTGTCGCCCTGCCGGGCGCCCGTGGAGAAACCTATTCCGTCACCTCCCCGGACGGCCATGTCCGGGTTCAGGTAGACGTCAACCGGCAGATCCGCTATTCCGTGCAGTATGACGGCGGTTCGGTTATCGAAAGCTCGCCCATTGCACTGACCGTGAATAACAGTACGGTGTTAGGACACAATCCGTCGGTGACCAAGACCGACCAATCCAGCGTTCGGGAAACCATCACCCCGGTGGTGGCCCGCAAAGAGCAGACCATTCCGGACGAATACAACCGGCTCCGGATCACGTTTCGTAAAAATTTCACCGTGACTTTTCGGGCCTATGACGATGGCGTGGCCTATCGGTTTGCCACCACATATCCGGGAAATGTCAAAGTACAATCCGAACAGGCGTCCTTTCGGTTTGCAGAGGACTATCCCGTGTATTTCCCGGTGACCGAAAGCTTTATCACGCACCAGGAAGCGAATTATAGGTATGGTGATCTCAGTACGGTCACCCTGGATAGCCTGGGCTTTCCGCCGGTGCTGATAGCTCCGGAGCAGGGACCGAAGATCCTGATCACCGAGGCCGACCTGGAAGATTATCCCGGCATGTATCTTACCAGGGATCAGGAAGATCCGCTGATGCTGGTGGGGACCTTTCCAGCGTATCCCCTGCAGGAGCAACAGCAAGGCGATCGCACGGTGATTGTGAGCCAGCGGGCGGATTATCTGGCCCAAACCGCTGGAACCCGCGCCTTCCCGTGGCGGGTCATCGCCATTGCGCCGCACGACACGGATCTCCTGCAGAATGAGATCGTGTACCGGCTGGCCAAACCGCTTCAGCTGGAAGATACCTCCTGGATCCATCCGGGGAAAGTCGCCTGGGACTGGTGGAACGCGCTGAACGTCTACGGCGTCGACTTTAAGTCGGGCGTAAATACCGCAACGTATAAATATTACATCGATTTCGCCGCCAGGTATCATCTGGACTATGTGATTCTGGATGAGGGATGGTCCGAGCCGTCCGACTTATTTGCCATAAATCCCGACGTGGATATGGAGGAACTGACCTCTTACGCCGAACAAAAGGACGTGGGGCTCATCCTGTGGTGTGTGTGGCTTTCTCTGGACAATGACTTGCAACGCGCGCTGGATCAGTTTCAGCAGTGGGGCATCAAGGGAATCAAGGTGGATTTCATGCAGCGGGACGACCAGAAGATGGTCAACTACTACCGAACCGTGACCAGGGAAGCGGCCAAGCGGCACCTGCTGGTGGATTTCCACGGGGCGTACAAACCGGCGGGGCTCCGTCGGGCTTATCCCAATCTCATCACCCGGGAAGGGGTGCAGGGATTGGAGCACAGCAAATGGAGCCGCCAGCCGGATCCCGAATACACCCTGCAATTACCGTTTATCCGGATGTTTGCGGGGCCCATGGATTTCACTCCCGGCGCCATGCACAACGCCCAGAAGGCGAACTTCCGGCCGATTTTTAACCGGCCCATGAGCCTGGGGACCCGGGTCCATCAGCTGGCCATGTACGTGGTCTACGAGAGTCCACTGCAGATGCTGTCGGATTCTCCCACCCATTACATGGAGCAGCCCGAGATGATGGAGTTTTTATCCCGGGTGCCCACCACCTGGGATGAGACTCGCCCGCTGGATGCCCGGGTCTCGGACTACCTGGTACTGGCCCGGCGATCCGGTGATCAGTGGTACGTAGGAGCCATGACCGACTGGACGCCCCGGGATCTGACGGTGGACCTGGGCTTTCTGCCGGCCGGCTCGTATACCGCCCGGATCTATCAGGACGGGATCAATGCGGATCGCTACGCCAGTGACTATGTCGCCCGGACTATCCGTGTGCCGGCCGACCGGCAGCTCCAGGTGCAGCTCGCCCCGGGCGGGGGATGGGTGGCCAGGATTTTCCCGGCAAAGTAAGTACTCCGGTGGAATGAAGCGACCCGGGCCGGTCCCGGCCGGCCCGGAAATTTCAGAGAACGCGGTGGCTGGGACTCAGACGTCCACCCCCAGAAAATGCCGGATGCCCAAGCCGATGAAAAAGGAAATCGTCGCCACCCCCAGGCTGATGCCCGCCATCTCCAGAAACCGCTTCGTGAAATTGTACGACTTCGCTACCGAGATGTAGAAGTTAAACACCAGGATAATCAACAGAGCGTTCACCAGAGTCCAGATGAGCCCGGAAAACGGGCTCACCACGATAAAATAGGGAAACACCAGGATGGCGACGGCAAAAATATAAGCCACTCCCGTGTACACGGACGCCTTCACCGGGTGCTTCACCTCCGTCTCCTCGGTTTTGGTACTGAGATACTCGGAGCCGGCCATGGACAGCGCTGCCGAGATACCCGTGACCAAACTGGCGATGGCCACCAGGCTGGTGTTCTGAAGCGCCAGGGTGAGCCCGGCGATGGCGCCGGTGAGTTCTACCAGCGCATCGTTTAACCCCAGTACGATGGAGCCGGTATACTGCAGTCGTTCCTCTTCCAGCATATCGATGAGTTGCTCCTCGTGGTCCATCTCGTCCTGCTCGATTTCCGCAGCCTGCGGAATATCTTGTGCAATCTTCCGGTAGGTCTTCTGGGCGAGATCCTCTCCGGTTTCCATCAACCGGATGGCAAACGTGAGCCCGAACAGGCGGGCCAGCAGGGTATAAAATCCGATTTTCAGCTTACTGGGTTTTACTGCGACTCCGGTATGGGATTGCCAGAAGTTGTGGTGCTGCAGTTCTTCCTCCGAGATTCGTTTCAGGACCTCGGAATTATGCTCATCACGGGTCAGCCGGGACAGGTTGCGATAGATATGATACTCGGTGATCTCTGCCGCCTGCGCTTTCAGTACGAGTTCCTCCGTGGAAACATTCATCGGTGTGTTCCTCCGTAAGGGATTCATCGTTACAGTTGTATAAAAGAAGAGATGATATTCTACTGGAAGTAACGCGCTCAACTACCTTCAATTGTGTGACATCCGTACTCTTTATCTCTATCGGGCACTTTGTGCGGAAGAGGCTGTGTACCCGGTGTGCAGTTTTCATCGCTCCTAATTTAATTGCATCACGATGGAGTATCCAAGTATTATCGGTGGTCCCGCCCGGAACACAAACGGCGGGGAGCAGCACATTTTATTATAGAATCCGAGGAGGTGAATTCTTAAGTTATTCACCGGGGTAGGATTCGATGGATATTGTATTCCAGGGAGAAGAGGAGAGAGGGAGCAACGGGAGAAGGATCTCCCCCGATTTATGGGAAGAGTGATAACACCAAAATGGCACAAGGAGAGAGGAATGAGCACGACTCACGAACTGATTTCAGCCTTGCAAGAGGCTACCGAACAGGTCGCCGGCCAACGGCTTTCCACAGACGAAAAAAATGACTTGCTCAACATATTTAACCAGGGTTCGGGCGCCGATTTCGATCGGGCGCTGAATACTATCAGCCAGTTCACCCACCTGAGCCGGGAAGATATTTTAAACCAGACGGCACAGTCCGAACAGACCGATGACGCCGTCATGGCCCTGAAGGAAACCATTAGTAACTGGCGTCCCGGTACCTGATATTCCGCCCGGCAGGGAACCGGCCGGATCAGACGCGGGTGCTGCCGGTAACACCACGAACGCATCGTTTCGGTCCGGGCAGGATGGACGTTTGCACCACATCGGTGCGGGACAGGAACTTCTGACAGGGCCGGACGGCGGAAAGCGGTGCACGGTGTCCGAAACTGGTTCCTGAATGGGATGTCAGAAAACGCGTCTTGCCGGTTATGCTGTGTGGAGTCCGCCACCTACTATTTCGCCGGTGGCGTTCTTAAAATTGGGTGTGATAAATTTGAATTTTATTATTTTTGAAAATGGACCGGTGAATTCGTTAACGGTTTTACCCCTCCGGCTGTGAGATAATTCGACATAACGGCCGTACCCATCACGTTGAGTAATATCGGTTTATCCCCTCCGAAATCCGTTTCTTCTTGAGATCATTCACGATTATTATGAAAATCGAGACCTTTTTTAGAACATTTCACACCGCCTGATTATCCGAAGGTATGAATTTTGCTTAAGTAAATGTATGTTCGCGGTAAGTGGAGTCAAACTTACCGAAATCACTCATTCGATGGACTGTTAACGTCACTTCCCGGTTCGGATCGGGAACGCAGTGAAGCAGAGGATAAACGGAGGTGATATCTCATGGATGAAAAAACCAAACCACAATCTATTTCCCGCCGGCACTTTTTGAAAGGTTTGGGGACCGGTCTGGTTGGTAGTTCGATACTCCTGCCTGCCCTGGGGGCGGCCGACCAAATCGATAATGCCCAGGTGAAGGAATTTTTAGAGAAGGGTGAACCCATCACCCTCACCGTCAACGGACAAAAGGTGCGGGCCATTGTTGAATCGCGTACGACCCTGGCCAGCTTGCTTCGGAATTATCTGCACCTCACCGGAACCAAGATTGTCTGTAATAACGGAGAGTGCGGTGGATGTACCGTTGTGATGGACGGCAAAGCCATCTATAGCTGCCATACCCTGGCCATGGATGCCGATGGGAAAGAAATCCTCACGGTGGAAGGGTTGATGGACGGCGAAAAGCTCCATCCGTTGCAGGAAGCATTCGTGGAGGAGGACGGTCTGCAGTGCGGATTTTGTACTCCCGGCCAGGTGATGAGCGCGTACGCGTTACTCCGGGATAATCCGCAGCCCACCGATGAACAGATCAAATTCGGGATGTCGGGGAATCTGTGCCGTTGCGCCGCCTACAAAGAGATTCTCGATTCGGTGCGGACAGCTGCCGGCAAGATGCAGGCATAATGGGGCTCTCGCCACCCGAAAAACCGGTGCATTCAGCTAGTATCGGCAGGGAATTCCGAAACTTTAATTATGGTCATCCTGAATTCGGTCGCGCGTCAACAGCAGGCTTTACCAGCATCCGGCGCCGGAAAGCAAGGCATTAATTAGGGAGACAGAGACTTTTCAACATTATAAACCGGAGAGACTCTCATGGCACGAAAGATTGTAAAATCCAGGTTTTTCTTTGAAGAAGATTACGTGGAGGGGATGGCGGAAGTGCCGCAGGAAGCACAGGAAGCCTGGGGTCCGGACGCCAAATTGTCGGTGGTCGGCCAGCCGACCCCCCGCATCGACGGATACGATAAGGTCAGCGGAACGGCCGTCTATACGTACGATAAACTCCTGCCGCGGATGGTCATCGGTAAAATTTTGCGGTGTCCGTATCCCAATGCCCGGATCAAATCGATTGATGTGAGCGCAGCCAGGAAACTGGACGGGGTACTGGATATTCTGACGTATGAAAACACCCCAAAGATCGAATGGCACGGCACGAGTTATTTGTTCGATCCGCACCTGCGCTTCGAAGGTGATGAAGTCGCGGCCGTGGCGGCCGAGACCGAACAGATTGCTGCGGATGCCTTGCGGCTCATCAAGGTAGAATACGAGGAGCTGCCCTTTGTGGTGGATGCGACCGAGGCGATAAAGTCCGATGCGCCCAAAGTGTACGAATCCGGCAACATCCGGGGCGGGAAACCGTCTACTTACAGCCGGGGTGACGTGGAGAAAGGCTTCGCCCAAGCCGATGCGGTGGTGGAGGATACCTTCAGTACCCAGGTGGAAATCCATAATCCCACCGAAGTACACGGCAGTGTGGCAAACTGGGACGGCAACAAACTGACGGTCTGGGATTCCACCCAGGGTGTTTTTACCGTCCGGAACGGGGTCGCGAACGCCCTGAATATTCCTGCCAGCCACGTCCGGGTTATTAAGGAGTACATGGGCGGCGGATTCGGCAGCAAGCTGACCACCGGGAAGTATACCGTGATGGCGGCGCTGTTGGCCCGCAATATCGGGCGGCCGGTGAAATTAGTCGTGGATCGCCGGGCCATGAATCTGGCGACCGGCAACCGGCCGGACGCCGTGATGACCGTGAAACTGGGCGCGACAAAGGACGGCACTCTTACTGCCATGTCACATACAGGCTACGGCGCTATGGGGGCGTTCCCGACGGGCACCGGTACCAGTACGCCATTACGCACCATGTTCAAATGTCCCAACGTGTATACCGAGGAATCGGACGTGTACATTAATGCCGGACAGGGCCGGCCCTTCCGGGCACCCGGCCGTCCCCAGGGGCATTTTTCTCTGGATTCCACCATGGATGAACTGGCGGAAAAACTCGGCATGGATCCGCTGCAACTCCGGATCAAGAATTTCACCGACATCGACCAGATGTCCGGGGAACCGTATACCAGCAACAGATTGCTGGACGCATATAAACAAGGTGCCGCCGCTATCGGCTGGGACCGGCGGCAGCAGCCGGCCGGCTCGGGCCAGGGCACGGTCAAGCGTGGTATCGGCATGGCCACCCAGATCTGGGGCGGCGGGGGCGGACCACCGGCTTACGCCTATATGAAACTGAATCGTGACGGCAGCGCCCGGGTGATCGCCGGAACACAGGATCTGGGCACCGGTACCTATACTTTTATGGCGCAAATTGCTGCGGAAGTCCTGGAGATCCCGATGGAGAATATCGAGGTCATCCTGGGGGATACCGGGGTCGCCCCATACTGCGGCAGCAGCGGCGGAAGCACCACCGCTCCCTCCGTCTCTCCGGCGGTACGGGATGCAGCGGAACAAATGAAGGCGAAACTCCTCTCCGGAGCCGCCGCCATCATGGAAGTACCCGAAAGCCAGCTGATTTATTCCAAGGGGACCGTCACCGATCGGAACGATAAAAGCAATGCCCTGTCGATTCCGGATATCGTGCGGCGGATGCGGGAACAGGTGCTGGTCACTACCGGCGCCCGGGAACAGAATCCCCGGGGATATGCCATCAACTCCTTCGGCGCCCAGTTCGCCGAAGTAGCAGTGAACACGCTGACAGGGCAGGTGACTGTTCAGAAAATCGTGGCGGCGCACGACATCGGACGGGTGCTGAACCCGACCACTCTGAACAACCAGATGCACGGTGGTATGATTCAGGGGATCGGATATGCCCTGATGGAAGAACGGGTCATTGACCGGAATACCGGAAAAGTGGTGACCACCGACCTGGAAAACTACAAGCTGCCCACGATTATGGATCTGCCTGAGATGGAGGTCATCATTGTGAGCGATGGGGATCCGTTAATCAGCAACACCGGGGTCAAAGGTGTGGGGGAACCGGCTACCATCCCGACGGCGGCGGCCATCGCGAACGCCGTGTACAACGCGCTGGGGGTGCGCATTCACCGCTTGCCCATCACGCCGGACAAAGTGTTGCAGGCATTATACGGATAAGAGCAATGGTAACTCCATAACGAGAGGATAGAAGAGGATGAAAAACTTTGAATTTTTGCGCCCGAAAAGTTTACAGGAAGCCAGTGCTCTGCTGAGTTCACAGGCACAATCCGCCATCCCGTACAGCGGAGGAACGGACGCCCTGGGGTTACTGAAGCACTATATCGTGGAACCGGATGCGGTCGTAAACCTGAAATCCCTGCCGCACATGAAGCAGGTGGGCTATTCTCCCCGCCAGGGATTGCGCATCGGCGCGCTGGTGACGATTGCCGATATTGCCGGCAATCCGGACATCGCCGAAGCCTATCCCATTCTGCATGAAGCGGCCCGGGAGATCGCTTCTCCCCAGCTCCGGAACGCCGGAACTCTGGGAGGCAACCTCTGCCAGCGGCCCCGCTGCTGGTACTTTCGCGGGGATTTCCACTGCCTGAAAAAGGGCGGAGACCGGTGCTATTCCTTCGATGGTGAAAATCAGCTCCACTGCATCATCGGAGGCGGACCGTGCTTCATCGTCCATCCGTCGGACATGGCCGTGGCGTTGCTGGCCCTGGATGCCACCATCTCCATCTATTCCGACGGGCAAACCCGGACCGTACCGGTGAGTGATTTCTATACCCTCCCGGCAAACGATCCCACCGTGGAAAATATTTTGCAGCCCGGGGACATCGTCACGGAAGTGCAGGTTCCCAGTCTCCCCAGAAACACGAAAAGTACGTACGTGAAGATCAAGCACCGGAAGGTCTGGGACTTTGCCCTTGTAAGCGTCGGCGCGGTGGTGCAGACCAGCGGGAGATCCATCCGGTCCGGCCGGATGGCCTTCGGCGGCGTCGCCCCGGTTCCCTGGCAGGAAGACCAGGTCAATCAACAGCTGTCCGGTTTACAGGCAAATGAACAGGCGTTCACGTCGCTGGCGGATTCGGCGTTTACCGACGCGTCCCCCCTGGAGAATAACGGGTATAAAGTTCCGTTAGTCCGCAATGTGATCCGGCAGACCCTGACGGATTTAACCGCCTGATCCCGGATGGTAAGCGGATTGTTGTGCACATGAAAAGTGGAAGGGAGCCGGCCCGGTGCCGGTTCCTGTCGTTCGACTCAGGCAAACCCGCGGGAAACCCTTGATGAAAGATTTATATAAACAGCTCTTGGAGATGATGGACGCTGGTGAAAAAGGGGTAATGGTGACTATCACCGAAGTCGCCGGCTCTTCGCCCCGGCACGCCGGGAGTAAAATGATCGTCCGGACCGACGGCCGGATCTATGGGACCATCGGGGGAGGGAAACTGGAGAAAGAAGCCATTGAAGAAGCCCGCAGCATTCTGAATAACGGCATGTATACCGGGATGGTGAAGAAAAAAACGTATGACCTGACTCCCGAGGAAGGGATGTTATGCGGCGGTCAGACGGAGGTTATTTTCGAATCATTCGGCGAAGGTGAGTCGCTGACGATTTTCGGGGCAGGCCATATTGGCCGGGCGCTGGCGCCGCTGGCCCAGCAAGCCGGCTTCCGGGTGACTGTCGTGGATAACCGGCCGGAATATGCTACCCGGGAACGGTTTCCCGGGGTGGAGAACCTGCTGGCTGGCGACTATACCGAGATGATGGCATCTCTGAAGTTCACCGATAAAAGTTATGTCGTGATTGTCACCCACGGGCATGCCTTCGATGAGGACATCCTGGGTTACTGTGTGCAGCAACCGCACAGATACATCGGGATGATCGGCAGTCGCAATAAAACAAAAACAGTGCTGCGGCACCTGGAGGAGAAGGGGATAGCACCGGAAGTACTCCGTTCGGTGCATTCGCCTGTCGGGTTGAATATCGGGGCCGAAACCCCCTTCGAAATCTCCGTCAGCATTCTTTCCGAAGTGGTCGCGGTCCGTCATGGGGTGGACGTCGGTGCGCTCTCCATGGCTCTGGATCGTTAACTCTTCTTTAGCCTAAGACCAAACGAAGGCCGAGAATCCGTGCTTCTCCCAAGATGCGTGAGACTCGTCCGATCAGTCGGCCATGAACACGCGCGACATGCGGTATTGGATGCATTACAGGCGCGCGGGCATACTCTATTAAAATGACTCATCGACAATACACCAATACGAAGAACGATGAGAACCATCCGTTGATGATCCACCGGCTGGCGGCCATGATTCTGGCGGGAGGGAAATCCCGGCGATTCGGCGATCCGAAAGTGCTGCAATTTTTCCGCGACCAACCCTTCCTGCTGCGGATCAGTGACGCGTTACTGGCAACCAGCCTGAAAAAAATCTACCTGGTGCTGGGCTATAAAGCGAAAAAATTCCAAAAGCATCTGCCGGTGGTGGAACCGCTGGAAATTGTCGTCAACCCCGAGTACGAAGCCGGCCAGTTTTCCTCGATACAGGCCGGGATTCGGTCGGTGGGCCGGGAAACTCCGGGTGTCGTTTCCTGTCTGATCGACCAGCCGCATCTGCTGCCGTATACCTACCGGGTGGTGATAATGAACGCCTGCAGCCATCCGGAAAAAATCATTATCCCCACCTATCACTCCCGGGGCGGGCATCCGGTGTACATCCCGAGAGCCCTGTTTCCGGAAATTGACGCGGCCCCGGCCACCGCAAGTTTACGAGATATTTTTGACAACCGTCGGGATGAGATCCTGCGGGTGGAGATCAACGACGCGGGCATTCTGGAAGACATCGACACCAAAAAAGATCTCCACCGGCTGGAAAAGTGGTATCAGCAGCGGGATTGACATTCCGTACCGGATCCGTTTGGCCGTCCCCGCCTCTTGGTATCATCGCTTCATATTGTTTCCGGAGATTCCGCCCATCGTGACCCGGTACCCCCGGAATCCTCCCTGCATGATATTTACCCGGGGGCTGTCCCACGGGTAGTTTCCATTGCTTTCCATGGGAAGATCACCTATTATTTTGATCCATGGGTGATATCCAGTTTATTTTAGATACGGTCGCTCCGGTCTTTTGTATTATCGCACTGGGTTACTTTCTCAGGAAAGTCGGATTGATCACTCCGCAGTTTATCACCCTGTCGTCCAAAATTGTGTTCTCCGTGTCCTTGCCGGTCCTCATTTTTTTGGAGGTCAGTGAAATCGATCTCCAAGAGGTTTTCGATCTTAAGGTCATCCTCTTTGTGTATCTGGGGTACCTGATCCTGTTCGGCCTCGTATGGCTGATATCTCTGCCGCTGGCACGGGAGGGCAGAGATCGGGGGGTCTTTATCCAGGGCGCGTTCCGAAGTAATTTTGCCATTATCGGTCTGGCGATTATCGCCAATCTGTTTGGCAAAGAAGGCCTCGCCTCGGGCTCCCTGTTGCTGGGGTTCCTCGTGCCGGTATTCAACGTGTTGTCGGTCGTGGCCCTCACAGTCCCGAAGCACACAGGCCGCATTATCTCCTGGGGAAAAATCGGCCTGGAAATCCTGAAAAATCCCCTCATCATCGCGGTGATCGTCGCGCTTCCGTTTTCGTTGATACATCTTCAGTTGAACAGCCTGGTGAAGACGACTGCAGACTACGTGGCGTCCATTGCGTTACCCCTGGCGCTCCTGGGGATCGGGGGCTCACTGAGGATCCGGGACATTCCCAGCGCCTCGGGACTGGCGGTCACCGCCGCCCTGCTCAAACTGATTTTTTTCCCGGTGATATTTACCACGGCCGCGTATCTGATCGGAATTCGGGATGTCGAATTAGGGGTGGTATTCATACTGACGGCATCGCCGACCGCCATTGCCAGTTTCATCATGGCCGAAGCCATGGATTGTAACGGGAAACTGGCCGGCCATATTGTGCTGATTTCCACCCTGGGATCGATCCTGACGATTACCTTCGGATTGTTTCTCCTCATGTCCTGGGGCCTCCTGCCCGCCTGAAGCGGATTGTCCCGGTTTGGCTATCCCCGCATCGCCGGGATTCGCACCACCCGCCCACACCGGTTATATCCAAATGGTTGTGTTCGGCTCGCAGAACACACGCTCCGTCCCGCCGCCGATACACGACTGTCCCTGGCCAGTTTCCGCGCAACACCAATACCCACACGGGCCGAACCCGGAAGCCGCAATCCTCCGGCTGGCGTGACAGTTCACCGGAGGTGTTCGATACCCATCAGTTTCTTAAGGCATCAGCCATGAAAAAAACCAGGGAGGAACTCCGGTCGACATTAAGTAAAATAAATAAACTATTTACCTCTTTTGTATAAATTGCTAAAGAGATGTCAAACATTGCCGATATTACTATTGATGGAATTTGCACTATGCACTCATGGATGTGAAAGAGCACTATTTCGGGAAGAATGTCAGGAAAAAGATCGCAGAAGGTACACATCATCAGGGAAGCACAGGGTTTTACGGGATCCAGACACAGGTTGTTGATCGTTCCTCACCATGCACCACCACTTTTTGACATCCGCCATCATCTGCAGTTCCTGACCGGACGGTAGAACGCTGGAAGTCACCGTCACACAGACCCGATAGTATAGACAAACGTGGAACGCACCACAGACAGAGGTGAGTCAGATCAACAACCGGGTATTCCCGGAACAAAGGGGGAATCGTGAGATTAGATCCTGGTATTCGTGCGAAAATCCTTGGAATATTTGCGACCATTTTTACCATCGCCATTTTCTTTAACTTCTACCTCTCCGTTAAAAATCAGAACAAGAGCACGTTGAAGATGGCGGTGGATCAGTCGGAACAGCTGGCGATGTCCCTGCAAAAGGTGCGGGACATGCGTGAGGATAACATCGAATTATTCGGCGGGGGACACGACGGAGTGGACGAGCGCCGGGTCGGGGAAGATTTATCCACCGAATTTGATTTTGAATTTCGGGTGCCGGTTTACACTCCGGTCGATCCGAAAGATCAAGCCGACGGGTTGGAAAAATCGTTGTTAGACGAACTGGAAAGTAAAAATTTAACCACGACCTGGCACGTATATCAGGAGAGAAATGAACTGCGATATCTCAGGGCAATCCGGCTGGATCAGGATTGTATGACCTGTCATGAGGGCTATAGCTCCGGAGCCGGGCGTGTCTACGGGGCTTATGAGTTTATCCTCCCACTGGATCAGGTGTACCGCCGGATTACCCTGTCCTCTTTATTTGATCCCAGTACTTTGATGTTAATCGCAGTCATCCTGGTGGGGATCGTCATTTTATATTTTCTGATTACCCGTTATGTGACCCATCCCATCGAGACGATTATCAACAAGTTGACCCAAGCGACGGAGCAGACCGCGGCCTCTTCCGGACAGGTGCGGAATGCCAGCCAGCAGCTTGCCGAAGGGGCCACGGAACAGGCTGCCTCCATCGAAGAGACCAGCGCCAGTGTGGAAGAGCTCACCGCCATGACCCGGCAGAATGCCGAGGGCGCGAAACAGGCCAATTCTCTGGCCGAAGATGCCCAACAATCCGCCGAGACCGGCAATGAACAGATGAAAAAGATGTTGTCTTCCATTGACGAGGTGAAAACCAGTTCGGAAGAAACCGCGAAAATCATCAGTACCATCGACGAAATCGCCTTCCAGACCAACATGCTCGCCCTGAACGCCGCCGTGGAAGCGGCCCGGGCGGGAGATGCCGGGCAGGGGTTTGCCGTGGTGGCCGAAGAAGTCCGCAGCCTGGCCCAACGAACCGCTGAGGCGGCCAAAACTACGGCCGACCTTATCGGCGCCTCCCGTGATGGTTTTGAGCAGAGTGCGAGCCTGGTGCAGCAGGTGGCCGCCAGCCTGACCGAAATCAAGGAGAAGGCCCGGAAAGTGAATGAACTGGTGGGCGAAATCGCTGCGGCATCCCAGGAACAGGACCAGGGGTTGAATCAAATCGGGACGGCGATCACCCAGGTGGAAGGAGTGACCCAGGGAGTGGCTTCCAGCGCAGAAGAGTCCGCCGCTGCTTCCGAAGAACTCAATGCCCAGGCCGAATCGCTGTGGGGCAGCGTCACTGAGCTGGCGTCGATTATCCGAGGCAAAAGCATCCGGCAAGCGTGGGAGCGATCCGGGAACTCTAACGTAACGACCCTGTCCAATTCCAACTCCGGAGGAGGGTATATTCAGAACCCCGGAGGGCAAAACGGGAATCACCAACATTTTCAGCATCAGCAGCCGGGGAATGCTCCGACGAACGGCCACTCAAAGCCTGCGTCCAAGCCGCGTGATTTGCAGCGTCCTACGGAGTCGTTCGGGGACCTGGGGTTTGAAGAGGATGACGATTTTTAGGA
>Ga0102944_1000764_pt1 | contig 23334 bp, 16 predicted proteins | sample SalPonD_shore_MG_FD_78172 | JGI IMG/M metagenome (GOLD analysis project Ga0102944, IMG submission 78172) | Salt pond soil microbial communities from South San Francisco under conditions of wetland restoration - Salt Pond MetaG... | ecosystem: Environmental > Aquatic > Marine > Intertidal zone >...
CTCTTTTGGAGCTGTAAAGAATATATAAAAACCACATTTTCCCTCCTCCCTAAAAACAAAATCCTGAAGGTAAGTCATCAGTTATTCTATTAGTCGGGGCGACAGGATTTGAACCTGCGACCTCTGCGTCCCGAACGCAGCGCTCTACCGGGCTGAGCCACGCCCCGATTAAATCGAGTTTTTAATTTAAGAACATCTACAGACTTTTTCAGCCTATTATTAAATTAATTTCTTACTGGCTACAAAATGCTTCTTTCATAATCTAATTTTCTGATTTCATTAAACTCTCTGTGCTTTTCTTGATTTTATCTGTGTTCCCTCTGTGGTTTCGTTTCAACTTTCAAAGATCAATTTTTTATATTCATATAAAATTGATCTTTAGAACATAAATTATTGGAGAATATGAATTACCGGTCATTTCAAGACGTAAAAGTAGCCGAAGTCGGTTTGGGAACATGGCAATTGGGAAGTGCCGAATGGGGCGATGTAGATGAAGATGAAGCCCTGGAAATATTAAATTCATATGTTGATAATGGCGGCACTTTTATTGATACAGCCGATATCTACGGCATGGGATTAAGTGAGAAGACGGTTGGTAAATTTTTGAAATCACGTGATGAAGACATATATGTAGCCACCAAACTTGGAAGAAGAGAGGATGATGGAAATGGCTGGCCTCAAAATTTTACTTATGATTATATGAAGAAACACGTGGAGAGTTCATTACGGAATTTAGGTGTCTCCAGGCTCTTTCTTGATCAGTTCCACTGTATCCCCAAAGAACAATTACAAAAAGGAGAAGTTTTCGATCATTTTCGCCGCTTGCAGGATGAAAAATTAATCCGTTATTGGGGAGCGAGTGTTGAAACCACAGAAGAGGCATTAATTTGTCTGGAACAGGAAGGATTGGCTTCATTGCAGATCATATTCAATATGTTTCGCCAGCATGTAGCCGATGAGTTATTTTCAAAAGCTAAGGAGAAAGGTGTTGCATTGATTATAAGGGTTCCATTGGCCAGTGGTGTACTGACCGGGAAATTCGATAAGAACACAACTTTTCCTGAAAATGATCATCGCAATTTCAATGCAGACGGTCAGGCTTTTAATGCCGGTGAAACATTTTCGGGTGTGCCGTTTAATCAGGCGGTTGATTTTGCAAACGAAATCAAAAATCAATTACCGGACAACCGCATGCCTCAATGGGCTATTCGGTGGATTCTGGATCATCCGGAAGTTACAACGGTAATACCAGGGGCCTCCAAAGCTTCTCAAGTAAAAAGTAATGTTCAGGCCTCTGAACTGCCTCCGTTGTCATCAGAAACTCACGAGGAATTGCGGAAGTTATATGATGATAATATCTATTCTTCCATAAGAGGACATTTCTAACCAGAGTTCAACGGCAGGGACGTGTCTTGCATGTTCCTGCTGAACACTGATAAAAAATAATTATATCGGAATGTTTGGAAAGCTGTATCCAAACATTAAATTAGATATTATTAGTTATCAGGATAATTATCTCAATAAGAGGGGGGATAATTAGGCTCATATAATTCATCAAGAGGAGGGTTTTAGTGTCTCAAAATGTTGAGGTTGATAAACCATATATAGGTCCGGATATAAAATTACCCGAGATCACAATTAAGGCTTTTATTCTTGGTATAGTCTTATCCATGTTGTTAGCGGGCGCAAATGCCTATTTGGGATTATTTGCCGGGATGACTGTTTCTGCATCTATTCCGGCTGCAGTCATATCAATGGCCGTACTTCGGTTGTTTAAACGGTCCAATATCCTTGAAAATAATATTGTTCAAACAGCAGCATCTGCCGGAGAATCCCTGGCTGCCGGTGTCATTTTCACATTACCGGCTTTGGCACTGATGGGATACTGGAAGCAATTCAATTATTGGGAAACGACGATGATAGCATTGAGCGGTGGTGTGCTGGGTGTCTTGTTTACAATACCTCTCAGGACTGCACTGATCGTGAAGCAACCACTGAAATTTCCTGAAGGAGTGGCTACCGCTGAAGTGCTCATGACGGGTGAACGTGGAGGTGCGGCAGTCAAGTATTTAATATGGAGTTCCGTTGTAGGCGGATTCATGAAGTTTTTTCAACAGGGTATGAATTTATGGGGAAGTGTATTTGAAAAGGCCCGTATTTTTGGAGGGCGAACCTTCGTCTATTTTGGTGTAGATGTGTCACCGGCTTTGATTGCTGTCGGTTTCATCGTCGGACTTAATATTTCATTTCTGGTATTTATGGGAGGAGTGATAAGCTGGTGGATAGCCATACCTGTTTATGTCGTATCACATGGTGTTCAGGGTGGGACGAATGCTATTGAGGCCGGTTATGATATTTGGTCAAACCAAATACGTTATCTTGGAGTAGGTTCGATGGTTGTCGGCGGATTGTGGGCGCTTGTCAGCCTGCGAGGGGCCATTGTCTCGGCAATGAAAGAGGGATTTCACGCTTTTAAGGAAAAGGGTAAAGAAGCGACGGAAATACTGCGTACCGAATATGATACTCCGATGTCATGGGTATTGCTCGGAATCGGAATACTCGTTGTCCCAATCTTCATAATATATGAACGGGAGATACAATCGTATGAGATATCAATATTCATGGCCATTCTGATGATTTTTGCCGGTTTCCTTTTTTCAGCTGTAGCCGGTTATATGGCCGGCCTTGTAGGGAGTTCGAACAACCCTATTTCAGGTGTCACTATTGCAACTATCCTGACTTCTGCATTGATATTGGCGGCACTCATGGGGACCGATTCCGGTTCGGGTGCAGCCGCGGCAATTATGATTGGTGCTGTCGTTTGTTCAGCAGCAGCTATTGCAGGGGATAATATGCAGGATTTGAAAGCGGGTCACGTAGTGGGCGCAACACCATTGAATCAGCAAATTATGCAAATGGTGGGTGTCATATCTGCCGCTTTAGTTATGGCCCCGATTTTATCATTGCTTAATAATGCTTACGGTTTTGGGGCCAAAACGCTGCAACATCCCAATGCCTTGACCGCACCACAGGCAAGTTTAATGGCAAGTGTGGCAGAAGGGGTATTCGGCGGGCATTTACCCTGGGATATGATCATCATAGGTATGCTCATCGGTGTGGCAATAATAGTCATTGATCTCTATCTGGAGAAAATTGATTCCGATTTCAGAATGCCGGTTTTAGCTGTGGCTGTTGGTATCTACCTGCCATTTGAATTAGATAGCGCCATAATGGTGGGGGGAGTAATAGCATGGATGGTCAAACGATATCAAAACACTCATAAAAAAGCTGATAAAAGCGAGCACGAAAAATTTTCGGATGCCAGTGATAACGCGGGATTACTTTTCTCATCCGGTCTGATAACCGGAGAGGCCTTGATGGGTATAATTCTGGCAATACCTATAGCCTATTACGGCGGGTTGAATATTTTCGGTATCGAACATCTTTTCGGAATTACCAAAGAACCGTTTGCTGCATGGCCCGGCCTGATTCTGTTAATAGGTATTTGTTATTTCATGTATCGCACAGCAGTGAAAGTATTCAATAAGGGAGCTGAATAGATACCATTTATAATAAAGAACCCCGCTTTAAATAAACGGGGTTCTTTAAATGACATTAAAAAGTCGATATGAGAATTTTTAACATCGTTTTTATAACGTTTACAACATTTAATTCTTATGTCTCCGTTCAAGTTCGGCCACTAATTTATTAAATGGAATTCCTTTTTCGACCATGAGAAGCATCAAATGAAAGACCAGGTCTGAAGCTTCGTAAATAAACGCCGATTCATCATCATTTTTTGCGGCTATAACGGTTTCCACACCTTCTTCTCCGACTTTTTGTGCAATTCGATCCAGGCCTTTTTTAAACATAGAGCTGGTATATGATTTTTCCGGTAAAGTACTCTTCCGATCATATAATAATTTTTCCAGGTCATCGAGAAATGCTTTTCCATTTGCATTTTGATACCAGATTGTATGAAATGGCTTTTCATGAAAACATGAATTTGCCCCGGTGTGACAAGTGGGTCCATCCGGTTCAGCCAAAAGTAAAATAGTGTCACCATCACAATCTTTTTGAATTTCCTTCAAATGCAGATAATTACCGGATGTTTCACCCTTAGTCCATAATCTTTTTTTGGATCTGCTGTAAAAAGTAACCAGGCCGGACTTCAATGTTTTTTCAACTGCCTCACGATTCATATAACCAAGCATTAGAACCTGTCCATTTTTGAAGTTTTGAATAATTACCGGTACTAAGCCACCACCTTTATCAAAATCCAGTTCTTCTATATTCATATGTAAATTCCTGCTGTTTATTTTATTTAAAACCTTTTATTATCACCCAATATTGTTTTAAGACCAAATTATAAGCGGTATTTATTATGAAAACTTTCGAGCCTTAAGAGGATATTTAAAATACATTCAATCATAATCAAAGACCAATTAAATACCGGAGTATGATTATTTAAAAACGAGTGTTTATATCCGGCTGGGAATATCGGCTTTTTGCATGTTTCTTTTCAAATCACCAATCTCAATTTCTTTAAAATGAAAAATGCTTGCAGCTAAAACGGCGTCGGCATTCCCCTTTTTAACTGCTTCGATACAGTGTTCAATGGACCCGGCACCGCCACTTGCAATCAGGGGAATCGTTATCACATTAGATACAGCCTTTAACAACTCAGTATCAAAACCTTTTTTTGTGCCGTCGCAATCCATACTTGTTAATAATATCTCACCGGCACCACGGGATTCAACTTCCCGTACCCACTTCAACACATCGATGCCCGTGTCTTCTGTCCCGGCTTTAATAAAAACATTCCAGCCTTTACCTGATTTACGTGCATCGATAGCGGCTACAATGCACTGGGATCCAAAACGAGCCGCCGCTTCTGATATCAGTTCAGGGTTACGAACAATACTGCTGTTCATGGATATTTTGTCTGCACCGGCATGCAAGAGGTCTGCTATTTCCTCAACAGACTTTATCCCCCCGCCAACAGTAAAAGGAATACTCAAATGGCTGGCGATTTTTTCCACCAGGGCTACCAGCGTTTTTCTTTTTTCTTTGGTTGCCGTAATATCAAGAAATACTAATTCGTCGGCTCCTTCCGAAGAATATCGTTCTGCAAGTTCTATCGGATCCCCCGCATCCCGTAATCCTTCAAAATTCACACCTTTTACCGTTCGTCCGTTTTTGATATCCAGACAAGGAATAATACGCTTGGTTAACATGAATACATTTTTCAATTAAATAGTAGAGGTTGATAAAGTCTCAATATAAATAAAATGTATCTGTCAGGGGTGATAATTCATGGTTTTCATATATATGCTAATTATATACAGTAGCAACGCCAGATCAGATTACATATTATTATATGATAATAATCAGGATACACCGAAATAATAAAACTATTTATATCTAAACTTTTATATTATAAATACAGAGAGAAACTGTACAAGGTTATTTTGTGATATTACAGTTTTAGAAGGATAAAAACTATTCATAGAGAGATTGATGATTATTCCAAAGTTAATTCTTAAGCAACTATATAATTATAGTAGCTTGAAAAATGTAAGTAAGGGTGTTGAGTTTTCTATAAAAAACAGGCTAACCGATGTAAAACTCATAGGTATTAATGAAGTCAAAATCGGTAATAACCTGGTGCCTTTAAATGACATTTCATTGGATCTGGGGGAAGGTGAATTAATACCGGCTGTTAAATTAACCAATGATCATCCGCTTGATCTTCCTTTGCGAAAAGTTGTAAATGTAATATGTGGTACGAGTCCATTGGAGATAGGTAAGCATCAGATTGAGCTTTCCTTTAATACGGAAAAATACGGTACCCTGGCGTTTTTAGTAGAAGACTCCATCAGTAAGAAAATAGAGAACCGGATTAAAATTCCCTATGATTGTAATGATGATTACAGTGAGAATATGATAACAAAGCGTCATGATTTTATAGAAGATTTTAGTGGCGTTCAACTGCAGCATATCAATCACTATTCGTTTGATCCGCATATCTTAAAAGGGAATATCGAGAACTTTACCGGTGTTGCTCAAATACCATTAGGTTTTGCAGGTCCGATTAAAGTTGATGGCGAATTTGCCAAAGGTGAATTTCTGGTTCCACTTGCTACCACGGAAGGCACGTTGGTTGCTTCCTATAATAGGGGTATTAAAGCGGTGAATTTGTCGGGTGGCGTAAAGGTTACAATTCAAAACGATAGTATGCAACGGGCGCCGGTATTCATATTTGAAGATGCTCGTGAAGGGAAAAAATTTATTACGTGGATTTATGAGCACATCGCTGAGATAAGAGAACAGGCCGAAGCCACTTCCAGTGTAGCAAAATTACAATATATTGATCCCTATGTATCCAATAAATTTGTTTTCTTGCGTTTTAATTTCAGCACCGGAGATGCGGCCGGACAAAATATGGTGGGCCGGGCTACTTTTGCGGCATGCAGCTGGATTTTAGAACATTATACAACAATTAAGAAGTTTTATCTGGAATCGAATTTCGCTACGGATAAAAAAGCCTCTCAGGTTAATATTATGAGAACCCGGGGTAAAAGAGTGACAGCCGAAGCCGTCTTGGAAAGGGATATTTTAATTCAGTATTTAAGAGCGGATCCGGAGAACCTTTTTTATCATAATCAGGTATCAACAATTGGTGCCTTTTTCTCCGGGGCCAACAACAACGGGGCACATTCCCCGAACGCCATAACTGCAATGTTCATTGCCACCGGTCAGGATGTTGCAAATGTGTCTGAATCGTCAGCCGCCATATTATATACGGAATTGACACCCGAACACGACTTGTATGTTTCTTTAACAATTCCTTCCCTAATTGTAGCAACTTATGGGGGCGGAACAAGTCTCGCTACACAGCGTGAGTGCCTGGAAGTAATGGGATGTTATGGAAAAGGGAATGTCAACAAATTTGCCGAAATCGTGGCGGGCGTAGCATTGGCCGGTGAGGTATCATTGGGAGCCGCCATATCATCACTCGATTGGGTATCCAGCCATGAAAAATATGGGCGAAACCGGTAAGGATTTTTTAATCAATCATTTCAAGAGACATTTCAAGAGAGATTATGAAGGAGGATGTATATAATCCTGTTACGATAATGCAGGTTGTCGATGAGGGATTGAATAATAACCCGAACAAAGTGCTGCTGGCCACCAAACGCAACGGGAGATGGTTCCAGATATCTCCGGGACAGTTTAAACAGCGTGTTCGGGAATTTGCGCTTGGTTTGTATGATTTCGGTGTTCGAAAAGGAGATAAAATCACTCTTCATGCTGAAAACTCTGACGATTGGTTAATAGCTGATCAGGCCATTCTTTCTATTGGAGCTGTTAGTGTACCAATCCATGTATCCCAAAATTCTGAAGAAGTTATTCGAATTATTGAACATTGTGATGCCAAAGTCCACATCATCTCAAAAAATGAATTATTTGATGAAATTCAGGAACAAGTCCAAATTGATCTTCCGAAACTAAAAATCATATCGTTAACAGATGACATATCCCTGAAAAATGCGTTTACCTTCCGGGAAGTGTTGGAAAAAGGAGTCTCGTTAATAAAAAAGAATGAGCATCTGTTCGATCAGGTAAAAGAAGTTGTCGCACCTGATGATATCGCTACTATCGTTTATACTCTCGGCACGGAAGGCATTTCCAGCGGAGTTATGTTGACTCATAATAATATCGCCTCAAACATTTGGGGCTCTCTCGATTCCATACCGTTTGATGTAGATTCACTCACAGAACGATCGGTTCTCTCGTATTTACCATTATCGCATATCTTTGAACGGTTGGTTGTTTATATTTATCTGCATTTGCAACTTCCGGTTTATTTCAGCGAAAAAGTCGAAGAGATTATCGAGGATCTTAAAACCATTCGACCTATTCACTTCTCAACGGTTCCCCGGTTATTAGAGAAAATATACAGTAGCATCTGGAACCGGGAACATGATCTCAAAGGTTGGCAGAAACGTGTGATGGATTACGGTTTGGCGATGGCAGAACAATATGACGTTGAACAACCGTTCAGGGGTTTGACGAAGGTGAAATACTACATAGCTGATAGAATTGTTTACAGTAAGATGCGGGAATCGGTCGGCGGGCAATTGATAGCAATTACAAGCGGAGGTGCTCCATTATCAGCCAGGCTAATGAATTTTGTCAATGCCCTGGGCATTCACTGCGGGCAAGGGTATGGACTGACCGAAGCTTCACCGGTTTTGACGGCTTATCGGCCTCATGAATTACGGGCGGGTTCAGTTGGCACGCCACTGAAAAATGTAGAAATAAAAATTGAGGAGGACGGGGAGATATTAGCAAGAGGCCCGAATATTATGAAGGGGTATTATAAAAATCCCGGTAAAACATCTCATGCAATTACAAGAAATAATTGGTTAAAAACAGGTGACCTCGGTTATTTTGATAATGACGGATATCTGTATATCACAGGAAGGAAGAAAGAATTGATAAAATTGGCGACAGGTAAATATGTAGCACCGGCCAATATTGAGATAGCTTTGGAACGAAGTGATTTTATCGAACAGGCTGCCATTATTGGTTATGGAGAAAAATTTTGTGCGGCCTTGATATACCCAGACAAAAAATCAGTCAAACAATATTTTTATTCTAAGAACATATCTATTCCTGATAATGATTATTCCAATAACAGTGAAGTTTACAAATTAATTGAATCGGAGATAGCGGAAGTCAATAAGCATTTTGCGGATTGGGAACAGGTCAAACAATTTCGATTAATGCAAAAACCAATGCGTATAGAAGATGGCGAGCTGACACGTCTTTACAAGAAAAAGCGGCATATTATTCAGAATCATTACAAGGAATTGATCAATAGTATATATGGTTGACATTAGCGGATGCCGGGATTGTGCATTAAAATTATTTAATAAACGGCCGGTTAACAAGTGTCATTATAACGCGCTGTGCCATAATTTGATACAGGTCCCAAAAACGAGTATATGCTCTATTATCTCAATATTATAGAAGAAACGCTATTTATATTTGGATTAGTATAACGCAGTGCGTTATATTGGTATTAGAAAGGAGTTCATACGATGAAAAGAATAATCAAGAGATACCAAAACCGTAAATTGTATGATTCCGAAGCTGGCAATTATGTAGCTTTGGCTGATATAGCAAAGTTGATTCGTAATGGTAACACTGTAAAAGTTATCGACAATGAGAACGGTAAGGATATTACATCACTAACCCTTACACATATCATACTCGAAGAAGGTAAAAAAGGTGTGAATCCGCTCTCAAGCGATACCCTTCATGAAGTAATACGAATGGGTGGAAAGTTTCTGGATGACAGTTTATTGGAAGTTAAAAAACGGATTAATGATATCATTCCATCCGGATTTAACACATTAATAACTGGAAAAAGAAATCAGGAAATTGAGCTTTTGAAGAATCGCATTGAGAAACTGGAAGATATGATTGACGATCTTACAAAAGAAAGTCGGCTTACGGAAAAGAAGACCCTTTCATAACCCATCAATAAAATATTCTAAAATCATAGGGAGGCCATTATGGCTACTAAAACCAAATCAAGCAAAAAAGATGAAAACCTGTTGATTAAATTCCAGGATGAAGTGGGCAGCAGATCCCGGGATATCTGGTTAGCAGGTATCGGCGCCTTTGCAACAATTGAAGAAGAAGGATCCAAATTCTTTAATAATCTTGTCGATAAGGGCAAAAAAAGAGAGAAAAAAAGTAAGGAACAACTGGATGAAGTTTACAAAAAGTTGGAAGAAAGTCAGAAGGATGTTTCATCCCGTCTGGAAGACACGATGGACATGATTGAGAAAAAGTTTGAAAGTGTATTGGATCGTATGGGAGTTCCTACACGTAAGGAAGTCAAAGGACTTATGGATAAAGTAGATAAATTATCCGATAGAGTCGAAAGGCTGTCTAAAAAAATGGATAAGGAGACGACCTCTAAATCTACATCAAAATCAACCAAATAATTGTATTATAAAGGAATGGAGTGAAAGAAAAAGGAGAGCTGTTAATCAAACAGTTCTCCTTTTTTATATTTTTTTGGCATATTTTAAATACTTATGTAATATGAAGTTGTAGGCAATTATAGTTATTATTTGATAACTATAGATGTTCGAATCATAAACTAAAACGTCTTCTTTGAGGGAAAACCATCCCGGAGATATAATTGACGTATTATCAAGAGAGAGAATACGGGGTGTGATTTAAATGCAGGAAAAGGCAGCCCATATTGAGTATGAGCCGAAGTCGATTGATGAGCAGGAAAATAACACTGAGCAACGTGATTCGGCCGGTGAGATTACCCGATCAAAAAAAACACAGGCTCATATAGAGTTTCATCCATTTGCTCCGTATAAAGGAGTGCTTCGGCGCCTGTTGTCTGTTTATAAGCATGTTGCCGGGTTGCTTGCCGGTGGTTTGATAGCTCACATAAAGGAGTTGCCTCCCGAAAAGAAAAAAGGTATACGTACACCGGGTAAACGGTTATTAGCTTTTATAATCAAACCATTTGTTAAAAAAGAGCTCAGAAATTTACCATTTGAGGTACAACTCAGGAAACGGCTGGAATTATTGGGTTCCACATATGTTAAGTTGGGACAAATTATGTCCATTAGGGAAGATATTCTTCCCAAGCTTATTACCGATGAATTGAAAAACCTCCTCGACCGGTTACCTGACGTCCCTTTTAGTGCTATAAAGGATATTATAGAAGACGAGTTAGGGGGATCCATCGATAAATTTTTCAAAATTATTGATGAAAAACCGCTGGCCTCAGCATCTATTGCTCAGGTTCATTTTGCTGAAACATATGAAGGGGACCGGGTTGTTTTAAAAGTTATTAAACCGGGAATACGATCGTCTGTTTTGACGGATATTAAACTGCTTAAAGCTCTCAGTCATTTTCTTGAATGGGTGATTCCCCGCTATCAGCCGAAGATGATTATTAATGAATTTTGTAATTATACTGCAAAAGAAGTTGACTTGACTTATGAAGCGGATCACTCAGAACTGTTTGCCGCTAATTTCCGGGATAATCCTTATGTCGCATTTCCTAAAATATATCGTGAACTAAGTACGCGCGATGTTCTGTGCATGGAATATTTCGAGGGATATAAGCCTAAGGAAATAGGTACTTCGGATTTAAGTGCTGATGATCGTCAGAAACTGATTGATTATGGAGCCGGAGCCATTATTAAAATGTTATACGAGGATGGCTTTTTTCATGCGGATTTACATCCAGGCAATCTGATCATCCTTTCAGGCCCAAAAGTCGGTTTTATTGATCTTGGAATGGTAGGTCGCTTCGATGATAAAACACGCCGCCACCTGCTTTATTATTTTCATGCGTTGGTTAATAATGATGTTGAAGGTTCTACAAAATATTTATTAAATATAGCCCGGATAGGTGAAGGTGGAGATCCAAAGGGATTTAGACGTGCGGTAAACGATTTATTCCGGCGATATACAATATATGCAGCGATGGGCGAATTCAGCCTTGGTCAATTGATTCTTGAATCATTACGAATTGGCGGGGAGTTCAAAGTATTTTTCCCTGTTGAAATGACCCTGATGGTAAAGGCGTTGGTTACCTTCGAAGGGGTGGGGCTTATGTTCGATCCAAAATTGGATGTCCCCGCCGTTTCACGTAAACACATTACCAGAATTTATTACAGACAATACAACCCGCAAAAACTTGGAAAAGAATTCTTGCGAGGAACACCTGAGATAGTTGATGTGCTTATTCATTTTCCACAGTTGGTATCAGATGTTGCGCGTTATCTGGAAGAGTCGTTGAATGAGAAAGCTCCACAAAATCCGATGGCGGGATTGAGAAGCGGCTTGATTGCCGGTGCTTGTATTGTGGGTGGTGTTTTGGCTTATATACAGCATGCTCCTCCATTATTATGGGTTGTATTGTTAGCGACAGGCTTTATTCTGGCCTTGTTCGGCAAATAAAAGGGGAATAGTATCAGGCAGGTCAAATGACTAAAAAAAAGAAAAATCCATTCGATATCACATTGGATCTCAATGAAAAGGATCTGGAGGAACTATTTGAGCCATTTGATCCCCTGAGGAAATATGAAAAATTCAATTTTCCTGAACTGGAAGCTATTGATGAACCTTTTGATCCGTTAGATTTTGATTACCTGTTCAGTTTTAAAGATGAAATTGTTGTTCCTATCCTTGAGAATTATTTCAGGGCCGAATTGATTGGCGCTGATAAAGTGCCTGATAAAGGTCCGCTGATAATGGCCTCCAACCACAGTGGAAACGCCTTCCCTCATGATGCCATTGTTTTGGATGGATTACTGTGGCGGGAACACGGCATGGATAAAAAAGCCAAATTCAGATCCGTTTTTTCTCCGTCGCTTACGGCTGTTTGGTGGATGAGACCTTATGGACTGGATGACTGGTGGCGGCATTGTGGCGGTGTGGATATGACTTTCAGTAATTTTGATTATCTGCTCAGAAAAAACTACAAGGTCATTTATTACCCGGAGGGTATACCCGGTATTGGGAAAGGTTTTACGCGCAGGTATCAGTTACAGCATTTCTATTCAAGTTTTGTCGTGTTGGCATCCCGTTATAATGTCCCCATTTATCCGGTGTTTACAGTCAATGCGGAATGGGTAAATCCGGTTAGCATTACATTTAAATGGCTGGATCGATTTTCTAATAGGTTATTAAGGATCCCCTTTTTCCCTGTTCCCATTGTTTTCCTGGCTCTGCTATTCCCGTTTATGTTTTATCTGGCATTCCCAGCCAATATGAAATTCGTGATCGGTAATCCTATTGATGTGAGAGGCATAATGAAAGAAATGGGCATTGATCATCAGAATCCAACCAAAGAACAACTTCAGGATACGGCGACCCGTATTCATGATATCATGCAGGAAGGGTTGAACAAAGCGGTTGAAGAGTATGGCCAGGTGCCCTATGATATCAAAAACTGGTATCGACAGATGAAGAGCCTGGGATGGAAGGCTTTTAAATATCTACCGACCGGATGGCCTTATACCTTTATCAGACATTACAGGAATTTAAATCGGAAACCTGCCCGTAACCGATTTATTAAATGGTTGAGGGATGCCGATATACTGTCGTATTATATCCCATTCGGCTGGTTTCTGTTAGCTTTATTCAGAAAGGTCAGAAAACCACCTTACGGATACCGGGGGCTGAGCAAAAAAGAGCGAAGAGAACGTGAAGGACGTTACCTATGGCTCCTCGATAAACGTCCTCTCCCGACCAAACATTAGGTATTAGTATTAGAGTGTAAAAGAGTCAATTGATTTTCAGAATTTAATTCTCAACCCTGACAAGTGACGACTGATTAATAATAGATTTTATATTATCAGGCAGCCGTTTCAATTTTCTCCAATATCCTATCCAGTTTTTCCAGGACATTATCCACTTTATTAATGGCATCACTTCCGGATGTTGGTATGTCTTTTTCATCTTCAGCCTGATAGAGTGTACGTGTTTCATCTTCCAGGATATCAATCCGTAGTTTAATACCGTATTTTTTCAATTTTAGCTGGATTTCATTGGCTCGTTCAAGCAGGTTCTTCCGTGTGGTTTGATAGGCGTATTCACAGACTTTTCTACGGTTGGTGAAACTAAAAATATTCGTATAGAACATTTCGTAATCACTGGGCTTGGGCTCAATGACAATAAAATCAGAGTCGGGATAAGCGTATTCATAATTTTTGAATCCCGCCTTCATTCTCGAATGTATCATCATTCGAAATGTCTGAGACAATACGGAAGGAAGTCCTTGTTCGATCAATCCGTCCTTGATTTGATGTTCCACTTTATCGAGTTGTTTGGCGTCGATGGGAACAATAGGATTAATGCAGAACACCAGATCCGCCCCTTCTTCGAGTGCTACACTGGCATGAACTGTCTTCCGGGCCACTCCGTCGATATAATAATCCCCGTTAATCTTTACCGGCATGTAAAGAACAGGTAATGCCGTACTTGCCTGTACTGCTTTTGATATGGGGATTTTATCATTTGGCGGCTCACCGAAACGAACAATCTTACTATTCTCAACATTGGTAGCGATGACTCTGAGTGTTGGTTCTAATTTCTTAAAATCATCAGTTCTTCCCTCTATGGCAAAATTCTTTTCCAAAAACTCCCGAAGTTTCTCATTATTAAATAAACCAACCGGGATTGCTGAAGTCAGTTTAAAAAAGGCTCCACCCAAACTGATATCAAAAGGATGTAACAGATATTCCATGAATGATTCCGTAATGAGACCCGGTATTTTGAAAAGGCGTTTTTGGTATTCATCGAATGCCGGTGTAAAAAATGTGGTGGGAGTAATGGGAAGGACATTTTCAACTTTGGAAATAAATGCTTTTGCCAGGGTTTTTGTAGATATTTTATTAGCCAGACAGGACGTTATAAAGGCACCTGAACTTACACCTACATAAACATCCAGGTCATCGAATGATATACCTTCCAATGCCTCATCCAATGCCCTAAGTGCACCTATCTCATATGCTGCCCCTTCAATAGCACCACCTGCACACGCCAGGCCAATTTTATGCTTTCGTTTATTTGCCATAACCAGAATAATATTAACATGTGATTTGTGATATCAATAATACACCGTATCACCATGTAGCAATATAACGCTGTTATTAAGCCCTATATTTTAATTTATACAAATAAACAATAAGTTATATAGCCGGATAGCGATAATTTATTATATATAAGTAAATTAACGGTTGTAGTGATTGCAAATAACCGTTTGTAGTATAATCACGAAACCGACACTACTGGTGTATTATTGCCGTTTTTATTGTATAAGGTACCAATGGGATTGATCAGATTACCGGCCAAATGATGATTTTGCATGATCTCAATTACCTGGTCGGTACTATCATCTTCCACGGCAATCAGTAAACCGCCGCTGGTTTGAGGGTCACACAATATTTTTCGTTGATAATCACTTATTCCACCGATTTTATGTCCATAGCTTTCCCAGTTTCTATTGGTTCCACCTGGTATACAATCATGCTTAATATAATAATCTATATGAGGTAGTAAAGGGATATTATTGAAATTAATTTCGGCCTTTAAACCGCTGCCGTCGCACATTTCACTGAGATGGCCTAACAAACCGAAACCTGTAACATCGGTAATCGCTTTGACACCCGGAAGTTGCGAAAATTCCTTGCCAATACTGTTAAGAGTAACCATCGTATCACGAGCGATATTTTTATGCTCATTTTTTAATTTATTTTTTTTCTGAGCTGTACTAAGGATACCTACACCGAGTGGTTTTGTCAGAAATAACTGACATCCCGGGGTGGCATTATCGTTACGTTTGAGCTGTTCATGAGTAACAATACCGGTCACAGCCAATCCAAAGATTGGTTCCGGGCTGTCGATGCTGTGTCCGCCCCCGAGAGATATGCCTGCTTCGGAACAAATAGACCGGCCGCCTTCGAGTACGCGGCGTGCTGTTTCCGCAGGAAGTTTACTTATCGGCCAACCGAGTATGGCTATGGCCATTAAAGGCTTTCCACCCATAGCAAAAATATCGCTGATAGCATTAGCAGCGGCAATTCGTCCGAAATCGAAAGGATCGTCAACTATGGGCATGAAAAAGTCCGTTGTACTTATGATTGCTTTACCGTCCCCTATATCATACACTGCCGCGTCATCCCGGCTGTTGTTTCCCACGAGTAGTTTCTGGTCTTCGGGGATCATCATTTCAGTGTAGAGTATATTGTCTAATACTTTGGGGGATATTTTACAACCGCAACCTGCGCCGTGGCTGTACTGTGTGAGTTTAATATCTTTAATTTCCATATATCTTTAAAACCTTCTGGGCCACTTCTTTTTTATAAAAAGTCAGAATTTTTTTTGCATTTGCTTTATGATCAATGGATTCCAGATGTACCGGACAAATCGTCGATTCATCTCTCTTATTCAGTCCATATGTATACGTCTTGTCATAGTAATCAAGAGCGGATTTTGCTACAAAGCCATAATCATCATCATCTAATGCATCCATGGCTTGTTTCGTTCGCAATCCACCCAGTCTTCTTTCAATTTTTTGTATGGACTCCCTCAGCTGATCATTCGGATAATCGCTATAAACATTTATGAGATGTTTAATACGTTCCGGGGTGGGAACCTCCATTTTAATTACAGGTGCATAACGCATTTGTTCAAATAATGCATTGGGTATCAGGTTCCTGCCGATATGATGGCTTTCATCTTCCAGCCATATTGGGCGGTTTTTATCCATTTGTATCAACCTGACAGCTAATTCATTCTCAAAATGTTCATTGGTGGGCTGGGGATCTTCACCAATAGCTCCAAATGCTGATCCTTTATGATTAGCCAATCCTTCGAGATCGATGACTTGCTCGCCCATCTCCCTGAGATGATGAAGCACTTCCGTTTTTCCGCTTCCGGTCATGCCACCTAATATAATTATTGGCCGAAATTCATTAAATGTATCGAGTACATAATTACGGAAAACCTTATAACCACCCGACAATGTTTGTGCTTTAATACCGGAAAAATTGAGCAACCATGCCATGCTTTCACTTCGCATGCCGCCCCGCCAGCAATGCACAAGAACTTCGCCGTCTGGTATGATTTTATCAGCCTCATCAACAAATGACCGCATTTTGGGTCCTACGATATCAAGTCCGCGTCTGATAGATGCGTCACGACTATCCTGTTTGTAAATCGTACCTATTTCAGCTCGTTCCTCATCCGTAAAGAGTGGGATATTAAAAGCACCCGGGATGTGTCCCTGTTCAAACTCAGAGGGAGTACGAACATCAATGACAGGCAGATCCTGGCTTGCCTTTAGAAATTCTGATATGTCCAGTTTCTTGGTAATCATTCCATAAATTCTATAGCTAAATATTATATATGTACAAACAGCAAATCAAAATAGGGGTTTGTCTGATATTTTACACATTACCATAAGGCTTTGCAAAACTGTTCTTTTTCCCAATATCTGCATTATCATGATTTCAAAATCCTCACATATGGCAGTAATAAACTGCGGTTTCGAAGTCGCTCAAGCTTTGATATTGAACAAAAATTCCGGGTTTTGCATAGCCTTCTACCCTATAAAAGGAAGTTAAAATGGATATAAATGCGTGATAGCAAAGCGCATGGTGTTTTTTTGCTATAACCCTGTTAAATATTGTCAGATTCAGGATTTATTAATAGGCACGGGCTGATTGTTGATGTTTTTGATCAGTCGTTAGACATCTCTAAAAATATTTCATGACCAGGTTGATAAGAGTTCTGACTCTCTTTGTATAAGGGGGATATAGGAGTTTAAAAGGACTAAAACGGGACTGACGTAATATAGCCCTCTGATGGGAAAATTCCTTAAACCCAAAAAAACCGTGAGATTTACCGAAGCCGCTGTAATTGGATCCGCCAAAAGGCAGATTTTGATGCATGAATTGTACGAGTACATCATTAATACATGAACCGCCGGCCGAGGTTTGAGATATTATTTTCCTGATATGCTTTTTATTTTTACTGAAGATATATAAAGCCAGCGGTTTCGGCCGGCTGTTTATAATCGATATAACATCATCAAGCGTACGGTATGGTAAAACCGGTAAAATCGGACCAAATATTTCTTCCTTCATCAGAGGAGTATTAAGAGAGACATTCGATATCACTGTTGGTGCTATGTAATGTTCAGCTTTATCAAATTCACCACCGGCAATTATCCTGGCTCCTTCCTTTAGAGACTGTTCCAGAATGTCTGTCAAACGGTCGAAATGACGTTCATTGATAACCCTGGCAAAATCTTTGTTTTCTCTTTTACTTTCGGCTGTTTCCCCATAATAGTTGTTAAGCTTTTTATTGATGAGCCGTGTGAATTTATCATATCTGCTATGATGAATAAACAGGTAATCGGGGGCGATACATGTCTGACCGGCATTAATAAATTTACCCCACGTTATTTTTTCAACAGCATCTTTGAGATTAGCCGTTTCATCGATTATAACGGGTGATTTTCCTCCGAGCTCAAGTGTTATAGTGGATAAATTATTTGAGGCCTCCTGCATGATAATTTTACCGATAGCCGAACTTCCGGTAAAAAATATATGATCAAATGGTTTCTTTAATAATTGATGAGCTACGCCCTTTCCCCCTTCAAAAACAGTGATCTCATCCTCATGAAATAGTTCATCAATCATTTTGGCTATAAACCGTGATGTGTTCGGTGATATTTCGGATGGTTTCAGGATGACGCAATTACCCGCTGCAATGGCAGACACGAGTGGTCCAACTGCCAGGTTAAAAGGGAAGTTCCATGGTGAAATGATCAAACTTATCCCTTTGGGTTCATATATAATATATGATTTGGTGGTTAGCATCGGCATAGTTGGCTCAACCTTTTGTGGTTTCATCCAACTTTTAAGATGGCGAATGGCATGCTTTATTTCGGCGGTTACAACGAAAATTTCGGATAAATCTACTTCCTCAGCAGGTTTCCTGAAATCGTCGTATACAGCTTTTCGAATGTCTTTTTTGTGACTTATGATATATTTCTGAAGCTTCCGAAGTTTGGCAATGCGTTCTTTAGCTTTTGTTTGATTGACTTTAAAACTGTTTACTCGTTGCAAGTCAAACACTCTTGAAATTTCCTCAGAAATTATCTGCTTGTCGGATATGGACGTATTTCTAAATGTATCTTCAGGCATGGGCAGGGAAGTTATTCATTTACAATCGTGTAACATTATAATATTGTTCTATAGTAATTTAAGGAAGTGATTCGTAAATCATATAACTCAATTTTTATAATTACTATTTTGACCATTTGATTCTTATAATAAATTAGATCGACGATTACTTGGGAATAATATTCATAATTGAATGTTGCCGTTTAACTTAATTAATTTATAAAGACAATTTATAATGATGAGACGCCACTATGAAAAAAATGCCGAACCTGTTTTTTGCTGCCTTGATTATTTTGGAATGTTCATCATTTGCAGCTGCTCAAAATAACGCTTCACAAGACATTAATTTAACTGTTTACAATCAAAATTTCGGATTAGTACGGGAAACAAGGCTTTTTACGTTACCTAAAGGTGTATCCCATATAAAATTTGGTAATATCCCGCGAGAAATTGTTCCGGGATCTATAATGCTTCAAACGAAAGTGGAAGTAAAAGAGCAATCCTATCATAGAATGAATATGAATACCCATGAGCTGCTCAAAGATTACTTCATGAATAAATCCGTACAATTGATCGGTGATTCCGGTGAGATGATAAATGGGATATTAAAAGATATCAATGGCGGTGAGGCTATAATACAGCGTTCGGATGGATCATACCTGATGATTCCCAACATTCGTAATTACAAGCTGAATCTCGATAAATTGCCGGATGGGCTATCACTGAGCCCTTACCTGGATTGTGTCGTAAATAGTTCAAAAAGTCAGCATGAAGATATAGATTTGTTATACCAGACGAGGGGGATTCGTTGGCATGCTGTCTATTCAGCTATCGTGGACACTGGTTATGATCACATGAATCTTACTGCAAATGCTGATTTGGAGAATAACTCCGGTGCTGATTTCCGTAATGCACAGGTCAAACTTGTGGCGGGTGATGTGCATTTATCCGGAATACAACCGCAGCCACGTTATGAAGCCATGGGCCAGGAAATGAAATCGGCGCAAACGGTAACTCAAAAACCATTTGCTGATTACCATGTATATGATATACCGGGCAATATAAATCTGGATCAAAATGAGTCGAAACAAATAGAACTATTCAGGGCAAATGGTGTCGGTATCAATAAAAAATATATGTATAGTGATGGCGGACATTATAGTGTCGGACATGAAGTAACAGGAAAAGTTAGTGTGCAGATCAGTTTTAAAAATACCGGTAATAACGAACTTGGTAAACCAATGCCGTCGGGTACCGTCAATATTTATAAAAAAGATGGTAATAGTCTCGTTTTAATAGGCCGGGATCACATTAATCATACACCGGTCGAAAATGAGGTAACGTGGGATATCGGTAAAGCATTTGATCTTGAAGTTCAAGAGTTATTAAAAGAAATGAATCGGATTTCGAATCGTGTTTCCGATCGTACGTACGAGATAACGTTCCGTAATCAAAAAAAAGATGCGGTTAACATAGAAGTGAACAGGAATATCGGCACAAACGGAGAAATACGCCACGCTTCACAGAAATATGAAAAGGTGGATGCATCAACCGTTCGTTTTAATGTATCTGTACCTCCGAAGGGTTCGACCAAACTGACGTTTACCGTTCGGAATACCTATTAATTGGTTTTGAAACCATACCTGACCACAACTCTGTAATTTCTCTTCCAAGCATTGTTATTCCGACGAACCGGAGGAATCTATCATAGCGTTTAGCATTCAATTGTTTAAAAATGTCATAAGGTATCCATCCCCTGATAGAGTTATCAGCAAGCTTTGGAATGACAAAATGGGGATAATCATAAGCTGAGTGCTGGTCGCTGAAAGCTGATAGCTCTCAATCATCCATGATATGATTTCATTATATCAAGACTCAAGTGTCCCTCATAATAAGCCCGGCCGATTACCACAGCATAGATATCAAGTTCGGATAATTTCTGTAAGTCTTTTTCACCGGAAACACCACCTGAGGCAATGAACCTGATATCCGGGAAACTGTTTTGAAGTTGTTTGTACAGATTGATATTTACCCCGCTAAGCATGCCATCCCTGGAAATATCAGTACATAAAACTTCCTGTAATCCTTCGGAGATCATTCGTTTCAAAAATGAATCGGTTGATTCATCAGCCGTTTCGGTCCATCCCGAGTAAGCGATTTTGCCGTTTTTTAAATCCATCCCGAGAATACACTTATCTCCCCCAAATTCATGAAGTGCTTTAATCCAGTCAGGTTCATTTTTTACAGCCATCGAACTGCTGACAATTTTAGATATACCGGCGTCAAATAGTTGTTGGCAGTCACTGAAAATGCGAATTCCACCTCCTGTTTGAATAGAAGCACCGGTAGTCGAGATAATATCCTTAACCACAGGCAGGTTGATAAATTTCCCATCCCTGGCTCCATTCAAATCAACGATATGCAGGTGTGTAAAACCTGCTTCAACATACTGTACGGCCTGTTCAACGGGACTGGTATTATATGATGAGACGTCATTATAGGCTCCTTTTTTCAAACGAACAACTTTGCCGTCAAGTAAATCTATAGCTGGAATTATCTTCATTATAAAATCTTATTTTTTGATTAAAATCGATGGAATTTACGGAAGAATAAAAGAAAATGGTGAATCGAATCCGAAAAATGTAAAAAGAAGTGAAATATCATACCTAAGGACTTGATATTATAGGAATAAATATACTTTATAAAAGTATATAGTTTATATATCTAGAGGCCTCACTATGAAGTATGTTGACCGGTTACCTTATCTTCAGTGGAAAAATATAAAGCGATTAACCGTTTTAATGGTCTGTATCGGTTTATTTCCTTCACTGGTAGTAGCAGCATCCCCCCAAAACGAGGATGACCCTGGTCAGAATCTGTATGCTAAAGGGCTTAAAGATATAAAAGCCGGAAACTGGCAAAAAGCGATTACCATCTGGACGACCTATCTCGGTAATCTTGATACTCATCACAAATCGGATCCCAGGACTGCAATAAAGTATATCGAGACTGTTACAAAAAACAGGGATTTCGAAAACTACGAGAATGCCAGTACGTTTTATATCGATAATATAGAGTATGCCAGTTGGAATGAATCACCCAAAATACTGACCCGGGAGGTCGAAAGATTATTGCCAATTGTCCCCGATAAGATAAAGAAACAGTGGAAACATCAATTAAAAAAGAAAAACCCGGACTTATTCAGGGAGATTGCATTTTACTGGAAACAGGTAGACCCCATTCTTTCAACAAAAGTCAATGAAAGGCTGATTGAACACTGGCAGCGTATTGCTTATGCAAGGAAATATTTCACCCGGAATCATACTTCTGTTTATGGTACGGATGACAGGGGAGTGATCTATATTAAATATGGTAAACCATACGAGAGATTGAAGGAAGCCATTCCCTTTCATGGCGTATCAAATCCATTGACTGGTTTGCCGGTTGCAATAAACGGCAGGGAATTTCATCCCCACCTGCCATTGATCGTTAATTTTGAGCTTTGGTCATATAATTTCAGTAATAGAAAAGTACCATCCTATTATTTATTTGGCCAAAAAAACAATGCCGGTCGATTCAGTTTACAGCCAGGTATACTTTCCGTCATTCCGAGTTACGGGTATAGCTTCAGGGCGGCAGGTATTGACAGCAGAGGTGGAAAATTAATGATCAAATATGGCATATTAGACGAGATAAAAGGGTTGAATAACTATTTTGGTAATTTATATAGTGATATGACCCGCGATATGATCATTAACAGTTCTGAAGGGGACAGGGGCGCCGCCGTTTTTCAGGAGCCATCAGTCCTTTTTAAGTTTGAGAATAAGGAAGCATTACAATCAAACAGACGAGATCAGTTATCCCCACCTAATACGACGAGTATTATAACTAAAGAAAAATTTATGCCGGTCGATTATGCCGTTTACCGCTTTTTGAATAAAGATCGACAGACAGTATACTATATAGCGGCTTATCCTGAAATCTACGTTTTCAGAAAACGAATAAGGAAAATGCAGAAGAGATATGACAGGCTGCCGGATATGAAATTATATAGCACTTTCTTCTCTTATAACACATATGGTGACCGGCAAAACATTGAGCGAAAGAAAACTTCGGTTTTGTCTGGTCGAATAAATCACCCGGTTTTATTCAATATCAATTCCGATAACGTGGGTGAAACTATTTTAATGGGTATGGATCTGGCTGATGAAGGAAATCCACGACATATTTTAATCGATGATCAAAAAAAATCTCCTTTAATCGGAAGTACCGGGCCGGTAAAGATCCAATTACCACCTACACTACCTGCGACAACTGGACAGATGACAGTTAGCGATCCGGTTATCGGTCAAATGCAAAAGACAGATGAAAATAAGCGTATTCCGTTTTATCCGGCTGTTAATAAAAATTTCAAGATGAACAGCCATATGCTCGTTTATTTTGAAACCTATCATATAAAAAGTCCTAATTATACCGTTGAATATCGTTTTGATAGATTCAGAGGTGATTCTCCCAAAGGGAAAGTCAGACCCTACAAAGATAAAGCGGCGGCTACTGTGGAATACAACACAGAATACCAAAA
>Ga0102944_1000765_pt1 | contig 23287 bp, 29 predicted proteins | sample SalPonD_shore_MG_FD_78172 | JGI IMG/M metagenome (GOLD analysis project Ga0102944, IMG submission 78172) | Salt pond soil microbial communities from South San Francisco under conditions of wetland restoration - Salt Pond MetaG... | ecosystem: Environmental > Aquatic > Marine > Intertidal zone >...
GAGGCTGTCCTGGAGGGTCTTGTCGGCCTGGCGGTACTCGCCCTGCTCCACCTGGTGCAGGGCCTTGTCCACCCCCTCGCCGTAGGTGGCGCAGCCGGCCGCCAGGAACCCAACACCGATGGCACCGATGGCGCGGGTCGCCCGCCGCATCCCCGAACCCTCCCCGGTCCGCTAGCCCCCTTTCCCCTTTCGGGCCCGCGCCCGGCGGCGCCCGCCCCGATAGTGACAACTCCCCGGCGGGGGCGCAAGGCCCTAGACGTTGGTGACGGCGTTCCAGGAGAGGATGTGGCCGGGGCCGAACCAGTCCCCGATGTGGTCCAGGACCTCCTCCACCCGCTGCGGGGTGTCGAAGAACTCCACCACCAGCGGCAGATCGAAGGAGACGTCCAGGAGGGAGTCGCCGTGCATCCGGCCCGAGCGGCCGAAGCCGGTGGTGCCGCGGAACACGGTCACCCCCATGACCTGCTCGTGGTCGTGCAGGCGCTCCAGCAGCTGCCGCAGCAGGCGGTCGCCCTCGGTGAGGTAGATGCGCACCACGGTGACATCGCGCCGGTTCATAGCTTGCGCCCCGCAATCACCCCCAGCCACACCGCCGCCAGGCACAGCACCAGGTTCAGGGCCACGTTGCCCAGTGCCCGCAGCCGGGCGCCGTTCTCGACCAGGTGGAAGGTTTCCATGGAGAAGGTGGAGAAGGTGGTGAACGCCCCCAGCAGTCCCACCAGCACGGCCGCCCGCCACTCCGGCCCGATGCCGACGCGGTCGAGCAGGAGCACGGACAGAAAGCCCATGCCCATGCTGCCCAGGGTGTTCACCACCAGCGTGCCGTAGGGGAAGCCGGTGCCCAGCAGCGCATGGCTGCCCACCGAGGTCCAGTAGCGCAGCAGGGCGCCGACGGCCCCGCCGGCGGCAACGGCGAGGGAATAGGTCATGGCGGAACCGAAGTGTTCAGTGTTCAGTGTTCAGTTGGCAGTTGGCAGTTGGCAGTTGGCAGAAAAAAACTTCGGTCGCATCGTACCACCATGGCCCGTCCAGCTTGTCCGTCCCTTTAGCCGTTACTGAACACTGAAAACTGCCAACTGAAAACTGTTTTAGCCTTCGATCCACACCACCGTCGCCATCCGTCCGGTCTCGCCATTGTCGCGGCGGTAGCTGAAGAAGCGCTCGGCGTCGGTATAGGTGCAGAAACCGCCGCCGGAGATGCGGGCGGGGTCCACGCCCAGGCGTTTGAGGCGGTTGGCGGCGAGCAGGTAGAGGTTGGCCTGCCAGGCGTCGCCGGCGGGCTGGAAGGCCAGCAGGTCCTCCAGGGCGGCGCGGTGGAAGGCGTCGCGCACCTCCTGGCCCACGGTGTAGGCCTCCGGGCCGATGGCCGGGCCCAGGAAGGCGTGCAGGTCGGCGGGATCGCCGAGGGCGGCGGCGGCCTGCTCCAGCACGCCGGCGGCCAGGCCGCGCCAGCCGGCGTGCGCCACGCCCGCGGCGGTGCCGTCGTCGCGGGCCAGGACCACCGGCAGGCAGTCGGCGGTGAGCACCGCCGCCACCGCCCCCGGTGCGTTCACCACGCCGGCGTCGGCCTCGGCCTGCTCGGGGCCGTCCGGCCCCACCCGGGTGCAGCGGGTGCCGTGGACCTGCTCCAGCCAGGCGGGCTCCGCCGGCAGCCCCAGGCCGTTGCGCAGGTCGGCGCGATTGGCAGCCACGGCGTCGGGGTCGTCGCCCACGTGCAGGGCCAGGTTGAAGGCCTCGAAGGGCGGCCGGCTGTGACCGCCCTGGCGGGTGGTGACGAACATCCGCACCCCGGGTGGGGCGGTCCAGTGCGGTTCGAAGCCGGACACCGCGGCGGAGGCGTCAGTGGTCATCGTGGATTGCCCTCGAGCACGGCGATCAGTTGGGCCAGGTCGGCCGGCGGCGGCTGCTCCCAGCTCACCCACTCGCCGCTGGCCGGATGGATGAGGCCGAGCAGGCCGGCGTGCAGGGCCTGCCTGCGGAAGGCGGCGACCAGCTCGCGGCCGGCCTCGTCCAGGCCGGGCGGCAAGCGGTTCTTGCCGCCGTAGAGGGGGTCGCCCATCACGGGATGGCCGATGTGGGCCATGTGCACCCGCACCTGATGGGTGCGTCCGGTCTCCAGACGGGCCTCGATGCGGGTGGCGCCGCGGTAGCGGCCAGTGACCCGGTAGTGTGTCACGGCCCGCTTGCCGCCTTCCACCACCGCGAACCGGGTGCGGTGGCGGGGATGGCGATCGATGGGGGCGTCCACCGTGCCGCCGCTGGTCATTTCGCCGTGCACCACGGCCAGGTAGCGGCGATCCACGGAGTGGGCCTTGAACTGGGCCACCAGGGCCTCCCGCGCCTGCGGCGTGCGGGCCACCGCCAGCACCCCGGAGGTGTCGCGGTCGAGGCGGTGGACGATGCCGGCGCGCTCCACCCGCTCCAGCTCCGGGTAGCGGTACAGTAGGCCGTTGACCAGGGTGTCGTCCACATGCCCCGGCGCCGGGTGCACCACCCGGCCCGGGCCCTTGGCCAGCACGATCAGATGGTCGTCCTCGTGCAGCACCTCCAGGGGCACCGGGGCCGCAGTCCAGCCGCCCGCGATGCGCTCCCGGGAGAGACGCGCCGGGGGCGCCACCGTCAGCCATTGGCCGCCCTTCGCCCGGGCCTTGGCGGCGGTGGGCTCGCCTTCCGCCAGCACCCGCCCGGCGGCGATCCACTCCTGGACCTCCGCCCGCGAGTGGCCGGCGAACAGCCGCGCCAGGGCACGGTCCAGGCGCATTCCGGCCCATTCCGGCGGCAGCTGCAGCCGGTGAGGCGCCTCCGCCCTCGGGCCGGTCGTCGATGGCTCGTCCACTTTTTCCATATCCGGGATTCTCGTAAACTGGCGGCTCTCGCTCGACCCGGGGCCGTCCCGCGGCGGGCGCCCACCCATAAGGAAGCACCACACGCCATGGCCCGAATCGCGCGGAGCGTCGTCCTGATCCTGTTCGCCGTTGCCCTGGTGGGCGGCTGTTCCACCCTGGAGGTCTCGGAGAAGGACTCGCCCCAGGTAATCCTCGACAAGGCCCGGCGGGCGCGGGACGGGGGCCTGTACAGCCAGGCCATCGACAGCTACCAGCGGCTGGAGTCGCTCTACCCGTACAGCCGCGAGGCCCTCCAGGCCCAGCTCATGACCGCCTATACCTACTACCTCAAGGGCGACGCCCTGCCGGCGGTGCACGCGGCCGAGCGCTTCATCCGGCTGCACCCGCGCAACCCGCACGTGGACTACGCCCTCTACCTCAAGGGCATCGCCCACTACGCCCAGATCGGCAAGGCGGACCGCGACCCCGAGCCTGCCCGCAAGGCCATCGAGTCCTTCAGCCAGCTCATCCGCCGCCAGCCCGATTCGCCCTATGCCCCCGACGCCATGCGCCGCATGGCCAAGGCCGACCGCCTGCTGGCGCGCCACGAGCTGCACGCGGCCCGCTTCTACCTGGACCGCCAGGCCTACGTGGCGGCGGTCAACCGCTGCAGCCGGGTGCTCACCGAGCACGCCCGCGGACCGGCCACGGCCCCGGCCCTCGGGGTGATGGCGCGGGCCTACGCCCGCCTGGGGCTGGACCAGCTCGCCCGCGAGACCCTGGCCATCCTGGCCCACAACTATCCGGACAGCCCGCAGGTGCCCGCCACCCGCTCCGCGGTGGAGGGGGCGAACGTGATCGGCGGCGCCGACCCGGACGCCTGACACACAGCCCGCGCCGTAACCAACGAGGACCGCCATGTGGGATTTCTTCCTGACCGTCCGCCACCGCCACAGCGTCCGGCGCTACCAGCGCGACGTGGCCATCGAGCCGGAGGCCCTGCACGGCGTGCTGGAGATGGCCCTGGCCGCGCCCTCGGCGGGTGACCTTCAGGCCTATCACCTGGTGGTGGTCAGGGACGACGGCGTGCGGGGCCAGCTGGCCGAGCTCTCGGGTGAGACCTTCCTGGGCGAGGCCCCGGTCAACATCGTGGTGTGCGCCGAGCCGGAGCGCTCGGCCGAGCGCTTCGGCGAGCGCGGCCGCGACCTGTTCGCCCTGCAGGACGCCACCATCGCCGCCACCTACATCCAGCTCGCCGCGGTCGCCGCCGAGCTGGGCTCGGCCTGGGCCGGCGGCTTCCCCGAGCGCGAGGTGAGCGAACTGCTGGACCTTCCCCCAGAGCGCCGCCCGGTGGCCATCCTGGCCCTGGGCTACCCCGCCGAGATCCCCGAGCCCACGCCGCGGCGCAAGCTCAAGGACATCGTCACCTACAAGTGACGGTTGGGCGGCGATGGCCATCGCCGCCCAACCGTCATCGCGCCCACCTGCCAGGGACCGTGGCGATCTCCATGCGGGGCTTCGTCCAGCAGATCGCGTCGCTGCCGCTCGCGATGACAACCCCCAGGCAAAACGGGGCCAGCCGTCATTGCGAGGCCCCGCGCGGGGCCGAAGCAATCTCCCCAAAAGGCGTGCCCGGCCGATCGCCGGGCTCCCGCTCACGCTGGCGGCTGGCGGCTGGGCCGCCGGCGGTCAGATGGCCTGCTCGCCCTCCTCGCCGGTGCGGATGCGCACCGTCCGCTCCACCGGCGAGACGAAGATCTTGCCGTCGCCGATCTTGCCGCTGCGCGCCGCCTCCGTGATCACCTCGATGGCGCGGTCCACCATGTCATCGCTGAGCACCACCTCCACCTTCACCTTGGGCAGGAAGTCCACCACGTACTCGGCGCCGCGGTAGAGCTCGGTGTGCCCCTTCTGGCGCCCGAAGCCCTTGACCTCGGTGGCGGTGAGCCCGGCGATGCCCATCTCGGACAGGGCCTCGCGCACGTCGTCCAGCTTGAACGGCTTGATGATCGCCTCGACCTTCTTCATGGGCACGGATCTCCTACAGGCAGTGTTCAGTGTTCAGTTGGCAGTTGGCAGTTGGCAGTTGGCAGTTGGCAAATGAATAATAACCCCGCAAGAACGGGCCGTAACCCCCGACTTCCGGCTGTTTAGCCGTTACTGAAAACTGAAAACTGCCAACTGAAAACTTTCAGAACCGGTACTTATTGGTGATCGGATAGCGACGGTCGGTGCCGAAGCCGCGCGGGCTGATGCGCACGCCCGGGGGCGCCTGGCGGCGCTTGTACTCGTTGTTCTCGACCCGGTTCATCACCTGGCGCACCACCTCGCCCTCGAAGCCGAGGGCGATGATGTCCTCCGGCGAGCGGTCCTCCTCCACATAGGCGTAGAGGATGGCATCCAGGGTCTCGTAGGGCGGCAGGGTGTCGGTGTCCTGCTGGTCCGGGGCCAGCTCGGCCGACGGCGGGCGGTCGATGATGCGCCGCGGCAGTACCTCGCCGTCGCGGTTGATGTGCTCGGCCAGGCGGTAGACCAGGGTCTTGGGCACGTCCTTGAGGGCCGAGAAACCGCCCACCATGTCGCCGTAGAGGGTGGCGTAGCCCATGGACAGCTCGCTCTTGTTGCCGGTGGTCAGCACCATCAGGCCCTTCTCGTTGGAGATGGCCATGAGCAGCGTGCCGCGGGTCCGCGCCTGGATGTTCTCGGCGGCGGTGCCATGGGGTTCGGCGCCGAGCTCGGCCTGCAGGATGTCGAGGAAGGCCTGGTGGACGGCGTCGATGGGCAGCTCGTGCAGCGGGATGCCCAGGTTGGCGGTGAGCCGGCGGGAGTCCTCGCCGGACATGTCGGCGGTGAACCGGGACGGCATGAACACCGCCTCCACCCGCTCCGGGCCCAGCGCCTCCACCGCCAGGCACAGGGTCACCGCCGAGTCGATGCCCCCGGACAGCCCCACCACCACCCCGGGGAAGCCGTTCTTGTCCACGTAGTCGCGGATGCCGGTGAGCAGCGCGCCGAACACCCCTTCCTCCAGGCCCTCGGCCGGCAGGGTCTCGCGCTGAAGGGGATGGAGGCCGGCGCCGTCGCGCCCCCACTCGGTGAGGAAGACGGCCGTCTCATAGGGCGGGGCGCGGTCCACCACGCCGCCGTCGGCATCGACCACGAAGGAGGCGCCGTCGAACACCAGCTCGTCCTGGCCTCCCATCAGGTTGACGTAGGCGATGGGCACGCCCGCCTCGCGGGCGCGGGCGCCTAGCTCCTGCTCGCGGCGGTGGACCTTGGTGTAGTCATAGGGCGAGGCGTTGAGGTTCACCAGCACCTCGGCGCCGGCCCTCGCCGCCGTCACCATGGGCCCTTCCGGCGACCAGGCGTCCTCGCAGATGGTCACCCCGACGCGCGTGCCCGCCACCTCCACCACGCACGGCGCCTGGCCGGGCAGGAAGTAGCGCTTCTCGTCGAACACCCCGTAGTTGGGCAGCAGCTGCTTGCGGTAGGTCGCCGCCACCGCGCCGTCGCGGATCCAGCTGGCGCTGTTGTACAACCCCTCGGCCGCCCGCTCGGGATGCCCAACCACCAGGTCGATGCCGCGTATCCGGGGGATCAGCTCACCCAGGGCGGCCTCGGCGTCGTCCACGAACTGGCGCTTGAGCAGCAGATCCTGGGGCGGGTAGCCGCTCACCGCCAGCTCCGGCGTCACCACCACGTCCGCCCCCGCCTCCCGGGCCGCCGCCACCGCATCCAGGATGCGCCGGACATTGCCGCCGAGGTCACCCACGGTGAGGTCGAGCTGGGCCATGGCGATGCGGAGGGCGGGTTCGGGCATCGAATCTCCGGGACGGCGGGGAGTTTTAAGTTTTAAGTTTTAAGTTTTAAGTTTTAAGTGTTCAGTGTTCAGTGTTCAGTGTTCAGTGTTCAGTGTTCAGTGTTCAGTGTTCAGTGTTCAGAGAAGACGGCGCCGAATTCGCCTGGAGGTTCCAGACTTTTGCCGTTTCGCCGTTACTGAAAACTTAAAACTGAACACTGAAAACTACGCCGTTACCACTTCCTTCGTCTTCTCCCCGATCTCCGCCGGGGAGCGGGCGATGGCGATGCCGGCGGCCTCCATGGCGGCGAACTTCTCCTCGGCGGTGCCCTTGCCGCCCGAGATGACGGCGCCGGCGTGGCCCATGCGGCGGCCGGGCGGGGCGGTGACGCCGGCGATGTAGCCCACCACCGGCTTGCTCATGTGGTCGCGCACGTAGGCGGCGGCCTCCTCCTCGGCGGTGCCGCCGATCTCGCCCACCATGATCACCGCGTCGGTGTCGGGGTCGGCCTCGAACATGGCCAGGATGTCGACGAAGTCCGAGCCGCTGATGGGATCGCCGCCGATGCCGACGCAGGTGGACTGGCCCAGGCCGAGCTGGGTGGTCTGGTAGACCGCCTCGTAGGTGAGCGTCCCCGAGCGCGACACCACGCCCACCGTCCCCGGCTTGTGGATGGCCGCCGGCATGATGCCCACCTTGCACTGCCCCGGCGTGATCACCCCCGGGCAGTTGGGCCCGATCAGGCGCGTCGGGCGCTCCTTGAGGTAGTCCTTCACCCGCATCATGTCCAGCACCGGGATGCCCTCGGTGATGGTCACCACCAGCTCGATGCCGGCATCGGCCGCCTCCATGATGGCGTCGGCGGCCATGGCCGCGGGCACGTACTGCATGGACACGCTCGCCCCGGTGGCGGCCACCGCCTGCTCCACGGTGTCGAACACCGGCAGGTCCAGGTGGCTCTGGCCGCCCTTGCCCGGGGTGACGCCGCCCACCATGCGGGTGCCGTATTCGACGGCCTGGCGCGAATGGAAGGTGCCCTGCTCGCCGGTGAAGCCCTGGCAGATGACCTTGCTGTCGCTGTCGACGAGGATGCTCATGCCGCCCCCTTCCCGGCCGCCACGGCCTTGTCGGCGGCATCCGCCAGGGTGGTGGCGGTGATCAGGTCCAGGCCCGACTCCTCGAGCATGCGGCGCCCCTGCTCCACGTTGGTGCCCTCCAGGCGCACCACCAGCGGCACGCTCATCTCGATCTCCTGCACCGCGGCGATGATGCCTTCGGCGATCACGTCGCAGCGCACGATGCCGCCGAAGATGTTGACCAGGATGGCCTCCACGTTGGCGTCGGAGAGCAGGATCTTGAAGGCCGCGGTCACCCGCTCGGCGGAGGTGCCGCCGCCCACGTCCAGGAAGTTGGCCGGTTCGCCGCCGCACAGCTTGATGATGTCCATGGTGGCCATGGCCAGGCCGGCGCCGTTGACCATGCAGCCGATGTTGCCGTCGAGGGCGATGTAGTTGAGGCCATGGGCGTGGGCCTCGTGCTCCTTGTCGTCCTCTTCGTTGGGATCGCGCAGCTCGCGCAGGTCGGGGTGGCGGATGAGGCCGTTGTCGTCGAGGTTGAACTTGGCGTCCAGGGCCAGCAGCTCGCCGCCCTCGGTGAGCACCAGCGGGTTGAGCTCCACCAGCGAGGCGTCCTTGTCCACGAAAGCGCGGTACAGGGCGGTCAGGATCTTGGTGAACTGCTTGACCTGGGCCCACTCCATGCCCAGGCCGAAGCCCAGCTTGCGCGCCTGGAACGGCTGCAGGCCGACGGTAGGGTCGACGGTGGTCTTGAGGATCTTCTCCGGGCTCTGGCGGGCCACCTCCTCGATCTCCACGCCGCCCTCGCTGGAGGCCATGAACACGATGGAGTCCACGTGCCGGTCCACCACCGCGCCCACGTAGAACTCGCGGCTGAAGGCATGCGCCTTCTCCACCAGCAGGCGCCGCACCAGGCGGCCGCGCGGCCCGGTCTGCTCGGTGACCAGCTCGTGCTCCAGCAGGGCCTCGGCGCGCGCCCGCACATCGTCGAGGGAGTCGGCCAGCTGCACGCCGCCGGCCTTGCCGCGGCCGCCGGCGTGGATCTGGGCCTTGACCGCCCAGCGGCTGCCGCCCAGGTGCTCGGCGGCGTCCACCGCCTCCGCCACCGTGAACGCCGGCCGCCCCTCGGGCACGGGCACCCCGTGCTCGGCGAGCAGCTCCTTGGCCTGGTATTCGTGGATGAGCATGGCTGTCTTTCGTGGTCGCGGATTGCGGCGCCGGGCTCAGCCGCCGCCGTCGTCCAGGGCCCGGCGGGCCTCGGCCATCATGCCGCGAACGGTCTCCACCGAGGTCTCGAACTGCCGGCGCTCGGCGGCGGTCAGCCGGATCTCCACCACGCGCTCGACGCCGCCGGCGCCGATGACGGCCGGCACCCCGATGTAGAGGTCCTGGATGCCGTACTCGCCCTGCAGGTAGGCGGCCACCGGCCGGATGCGGCGCTGGTCGCGGACCACGGACTCCACCATCTCGGTGATGCTGGCCCCGGGGGCGTAATAGGCGGAGCCGGTCTTGAGCAGCTCCACCACCTCGCCGCCGCCATGGCGGGTGCGCTCGACGATGGCCTCCAGCCGGTCCGGCGGCAGCAGCTCGGTGATGGGGATTCCGCCCACGGTGGAGCTGCCGGTGACCGGCACCATGCGGTCGCCGTGGCCGCCCAGCACCAGGGCCGTGACGTCCTTGCCGGAGACGCCCAGCTCCTCGGCGATGAAGCGGCGCATGCGCGCCGAGTCCAGCACCCCGGCCATGCCCATGACGCGGTGGGCGGCGAAGCCGGAGGCCTCCTTGGCGGCGCACACCATGGCATCAAGCGGGTTGGTGACCACCACGATGAAGGCATCGGGGGCGTGGCGCGCCACCTGGCGCGCGGCCTCGGCCACCACCCGCACGTTGCGGCGCAGCAGCTCGGCGCGGTCCATGCCCGGCTGGCGCGGGCTGCCGGCGGTGATGACCACCACCTCGGAGCCGGCGATGTCGGCGTAGTCGTCGCTGCCGGTGACGGCCACGTCGAAGCCGTCCACCGGCCCCGCCTCGGCGATGTCCAGGGCCTTGCCCCGGGCCATGCCGGCGTCGATATCGAGCAGGACCAGGTTGCCCAGCTCCTTCTTGGCCATGAGGTGGGCGGCGGTGGAGCCCACCTGGCCGGCGCCGACGATGGTGATGGTAGGGAGGTGCATGGGCGCTCCGCTCGGCCGGCTACATGTTGTCGGCCACGGCCCCGCCGAACTCGGAGGTGGACAGCAGGGTGGCCTCGGGCATCTGGCGCTCGAAGTCGTAGGTCACCGTCTTGCCGGAGATGGCGCCCTCCATGCCCTTGATGATGAGGTCGGCGGCATCGGTCCAGCCCATGAAGCGCAGCATCATCTCCGCCGACAGCACCAGCGAGCCGGGGTTGGCCTTGTCCAGGCCGGCATGCCGCGGGGCGGTGCCGTGGGTGGCCTCGAACAGGGCGTAGTCGTCGGACAGGTTGCCGCCCGGGGCGATGCCGATGCCCCCCACCTCCGCCGCCAGGGCGTCGGAGATGTAGTCGCCGTTGAGGTTCATGGTGGCGATGACGTCGTACTCGGCCGGGCGCAGCAGGATCTGCTGCAGGAAGTTGTCGGCGATGGCGTCCTTGACCACCACCTTGCCCGCCTCCTCCGCCGCCTCCCAGGCGGCGTCGGCGGCGGCCTGGCCGTCGGCCTTCTGGATCGCCTCGTACTGGCGCCAGGTGAAGGTGCGGTCGCCGAACTCGGCCTCGGCGAGCTCGTAGCCCCACTCCTTAAAGGCGCCCTCGGTGAACTTCATGATGTTGCCCTTGTGCACCAGGGTCACCGACTGGCGGTTGTGCTCCAGGGCGTACTCGATGGCCTTGCCCACCAGGCGCTTGGTGCCCTCCTCGGAGATGGGCTTGATGCCGATGCCGGAGGTGTCCGGGAAGCGGATGTCCTTGACCCCCATCTCCTCGCGCAGGAACTTGATCAGCTTGCGCGCGTCGGGCGAGCCGGCCGGCCATTCGATGCCGGCGTAGATGTCCTCGGAGTTCTCGCGGAAGATGACCATGTCCACGGTCTCGGGCTTCTTCAGCGGGCTCGGGGTGCCGTTGAAGTAGCGCACCGGGCGCAGGCAGACGTAGAGGTCGAGCTGCTGGCGCAGGGTCACGTTGAGGCTGCGGAAGCCGCCGCCCACCGGGGTGGTCAGCGGCCCCTTGATGGCCACGCGGTATGCGCGCAGCGCGTCGAGCGTCTCCTCCGGCAGCCAGCTGTTGTCGCCGTAGGTGGCCACGGCCTTCTCGCCGGCGAAGATCTCCATCCACTCGATGCGCCGGTGGCCGCCGTAGGCCTTGTCCACGGCGGCGTCCACCACGGTGCGCATGGCGGGCGAGATGTCAACGCCGATGCCGTCCCCCTCGATGTAGGGGATGACCGGACGGGAGGGCACGTGCCACTGCCCGTCGGACCCGCGTGTGATGGGCTCGCCCTCCTCGGGCACCTGGATCTTGTCGTACGCCATCGAGCGCTGCACCCCTGTGGTTGCCGCCGTGATTGGGCCGGTTGAAGCCCGGCCTCTTGAAGCCCGGCCGCCCGCCGGAAACGGGCGGCAGCGTCCGGGCGGGCCCGCCCGGACGCAAGACGAAAAGGCTAACCCGAGTTGGGCCGCGGCGCAATTTGGTCCCGGCCAGCCTGGCCGCCGGCCGCCCCCTCGCCGGCGGGGCCCCCGCGGGGCTACAATCCCGGCACCCCAGTCCACGCCGGAGACCGCCCATGGCCCAGCTTCCCCCCAAGGACCAGCAGATCGTCCAGGCCCACGCCGGGCTCATCCACCGCGTGGTGCGGGCCTGCCACGACCGCTCCCAGGTGCCCGACCTCGACGAGGTCCTGGCGCAGGCCGAGAGCAACGGCTGGGACGCACTGGTGGCGGCGGTCCGCCGCATCCTCGACGGCCGCCGGGACGAGACGGTGCTAAACGGCCTGGACGAGGAGGACCGGGTGGTGGCGGAGGCCATCCTGCGCGGCCTGCAGGATCCCGCCACCCTGCCCGACCCCGAGGCCGGCGCCGACCCGTCGCTGGCCGCCCCGGGGATCGCATCCGTCGTCCACGCCGCCGCCCACGGTCAGACCGAGGCCCTGCAATGGGCCGCCCAGATGGCCGACCAGATGCAGCAGGCCGGCGGCGAGATGGCCCAGCTGGCCGCGGTCATCCGCCCCCTGATCAACGGCGAGCGCGACCGCCGTGTCCTGACCCAGGGCATGGGGGAGGAGGGCGCCAAGCTGGTGGACGGCATCCTGGAGGAGCTGGGCCGGCTGGAGGCCCACTAAAAGGTCATGACCTCATAGCCCCGCGCCACCAGGTCGGTGAGCTCGGGGCCGATGCCCTGCATGGTGATCTCCGCCTCACGCAGGCTGTCCTCCTCCTCCAGCTGACGGGCGTTGAAGATGCAGGCGGTGGTGGTGATGCCGGCCTCCAGCAGGGTCTCCAGCTGCTCGCGCAGCTCGGGATACTCGGCCAGCTGCGCCGGCACCCGCACCCCGGGGCCGAAGAAATAGAAGCGCAGGTCCTCCAGCCGCCGCTCACGGTGCGCCACCACGGTGAAGCGCAGCGCCATCTCCACCTTCACCGGATCCTCCATATCCGACAGCAGCACGACAGCCAGCTTGCTCATGATCGCGTCTCCCTTCGGGGGTCGGGGCTGGCGGCCCCGGTTACTGCAGCGGTCCGCCGTCGCCGGCGTCCGGACCGCGCGCCATCTCCAGCAGGGTCAGCAGCAGCTGGGCGCGCTGATTGAGGGTTTCCGCCAGCAGCAGGCCCTGCTTCTCGCGGGGCCCCAGGGGCAGGGCCACCGCCAGGGTGTTGACCAGGCTCTCGCCGCGGGCCTGCTCCAGATCCTGCCACTCCACCTCCAGCTCGTTGGCCGCCAGGTAGGGCCCTAGGGCGTCGAACAGGCGCCGCCGGTCGAGCTCGGGCTCCGGCGCCGGGTGCAGGTCGCCGGCGTAGTGGCCGAAGTCCAGCCGCCCCTGGCGATAGGGGCTGTCGGCCTCCTCCTCGGCGGCCAGGGCGAAGCGGCACACGCCGGTCAGCGAGACCAGGTAGCGGCCGTCGCCGGTCTCGCTCAGGGAGGTCAGTCGCCCCAGGCAGCCCACCCGGGACAGCTCGGGGTGGGCGGACTCGCTCTCGGCGCCGGGATGGCCGGGCTGGATCATGCCGATCAGACGGTCGCCGGCCAGGGCGGCGTCCACCATGGCCAGGTAGCGCGGCTCGAAGATATTGAGCGGCAGGTGGGTGCGGGGCAGCAGCAGGGCCCCGGTGAGCGGGAACAGCGGGGCCGCCGGGGGCAGGTCCGCGATGCTCCGGTAGCGGCTCAGGTTGCCCATGGCGGCGGGCCTCCGTGGCGGATCACCGGCCCCTCCCGGCCAGCAGCTCGGCGGCGATCGCCCGCCACTCCTGCTCCAGGGAGTCGCCGCTCATCGGGCGACCGGCGCGGGAATACCAGAAATTGGCGTTGCCCAGGTCGCCCTCCTCGCGGTGGAGGTGGGCGTGGACCCAGGCGGCCTCCGGGCCGGGCGCGGCCTGGGCCAGGCCATGGGCGCGCCCCCAGTCGCCCCGGCCGGCCCACCACAGGGCCTGCAGGGGGCGGCTCAGCCCCGCCGGCGGCTCCGCCTCGCCCAGGCTGTCCGTGAAGGTCGCCAGATCCATGCTGCTCCTCCGCGGTCCGGGGACCAATCGGCCCGGCCAGCAACCCCGCCGGGAACCCCGAACCCGCCGCAAAATCAGAATATTAAAGGACCCCGAATCGGGCCGGACTTGATCCGGATCAAACCCCGGAGTCCCTAAAAACTATAGGGTATTGCCACCATCCACCGAACAGGGGGCTGCCATGCACCGCGAGGACAAGTACATGACCCAGCACCTGGGCGTCGTCCTGCTGGGCCTGCTCGGCATCATGTTCGCCCTGATCATCCTGGCCAACGTCCTGGTCTAGAGGATCGCCAGGACATCCTCCGGCGGCCGGCCGATGGCGGCGCGGTCGCCGTGGACCACGATGGGCCGCTCGATCAGCTTGGGGTGCTCGTGGAGGATCCGCAGCCACTCCGAGGTCGGGCGCTCGTCGTCCCCGGACAGGCCCAGCTCCTGGAACAGCTTTTCCCGGCTCCGGGTGATATCCAGCGGCCCCGCCCCCAGCCTGTCCAGGATGCGGCCCAGCTCCTCCACCGACGGCGGCGCCTTCTGGTAGTCCACCACCTCGGGCTCCAGGCCCCGCTCCCGGAGCAGCGCCAGGGTCTGCCGGCTCTTGCTGCAGCGCGGGTTGTGGTAGATGGTCAGGCCGGCCATGGCACCTCCCTTGCGGCATGGATGACGGCGGCCCGACTATAGCATCCCGCGGCCGCGCCCCTCACTCGCCGATGGCCTCCTCGCCCCGCTCGCGCAGGTAGAATCGCCGCCGGATGGCCCCGTCCGGACCGAACTCGTAGACCCTCGGCGTGGCCAGGGGGATGTCGAGGTTGGCGATGGCCTCGTCGGAGACCCCGTCGAGGTACTTGACCAGGGCGCGCAGGCTGTTGCCGTGGGCGGCCACCAGGATGTCCTCGCCGGAGCGCACACGGGGCGCGATCAGCTCCCGCCAGCAGGGCAGGACCCGGTTGACGGTGTCGGCCAGGGACTCGGCATCCGGGATATCCGCCGGGGCGAGCTTGGCATACTTGGCCTCGAAGCGGGGATGGCGCGGATCGTCCGGCTCCAGCCGCGGCGGGCGGACATCGAAGCCGCGCCGCCAGCGGTGGACCTGCTCGTGGCCGTAGATCTCCTCGAACTTGCGCTTGCCCTCCCCCTGCAGCGCCCCGTAATGGCGCTCGTTGAGGCGCCAGTCCTTGATCACCGGCAGCCACATGGCGTCCATGTGGTCGAGGGCGATCCACAGGCTGCGGATGGCGCGCTTGAGGTAGGAGGTGTAGGCCAGATCGAAGGTGTAGCCGTTGCCGCTGAGCAGGCGGCCGGCGCGACGGGCCTGCTCCAGGCCGCTGTCGGACAGATCCACGTCGGTCCAGCCGGTGAAGCGGTTCTCCAGGTTCCATCGGCTCTCGCCGTGGCGCAGCAGGACCACATAGGACATGACGGTTCGGGGCCTCCCCGGGGTCGCGCTCTCCTCTCCACTTGGTCCCCGGCACCCCCGCCTAAGTGCCCGGCCCGATGCGGACGATGTCCCCCACCCGCAGCGTCCCCGCCCGCTCCACCCGCAGACAGACGCCGCTGCGGCCGCGCAGGGCGCGCGCCATCCCCGGCCGGGTGAGGCGCTCCAGGTAGCCGCAGGGCGGCCGGGCGCCCTGCGGCGCCAGCAGGGCCTCGCCGATGACCAGCCGGCCGCCCTCCAGATCGCCGCGCCGCAGGCCCCGCACCACCAGGTTGCGGCGGTGCTCGCCGGCGGCCACGGCGAGCCCGGTGCGCCGGGCGATACGCTCGAGGTCCTCGGCGCGGATGAGGGTCACCGCGCAGGCGTCGGGCCCCTGCCAGTAGCCGGCGCCGGCCGCGTAGCGGTCCCCCGCCAGGCCCGCGCCGGAGACCTCGGCTGCCTCCAGGGAGCGCATGGGCGCCCCCGCTTCCGGGGCCACGTAGATGGCCTCGACAACGGCACCGCGCCGGCGGCGCAGCAGCGCCAGCGGGCTCACCGCCCGACCTTTCCGCGAGAGCGGCAACCCGGGGCCCCGGCGGCTGTCCTATACTGCGGTCCCACACCCCTTCCCGGGAATGTCATGGCACTCCTCCTCGGCCTGCTGCTCCTGCTCGCCCTGCTCTACGGCCCCCAGCTCTGGGTGCGCGCCGTCATGGCCCGCTACGCCCGCGAGCGCGACGACTTCCCGGGCACCGGCGGCCAGCTGGCCGGCCACCTGATCGAGCGCTTCGGCCTGCATGGCGTGGCCGTGGAGTCCACCGAGGCCGGCGACCACTACGACCCGGAGCGGCGGGTGGTGGCGCTGTCCCCGGGCAACCACGGCGGCCGCTCGCTGACCGCGGTGGCGGTGGCGGCGCACGAGGTGGGACACGCCCTCCAGCACCACCACGGCTACCGGCCGCTGTGGCTGCGCCACCGCCTGGTGCAGGCGGCCCAGGGGATCCAGCGGGTGGGCTCGCTGCTGGTGATGGCGGCGCCGGTGCTGCTGCTGGCCAGCCGCTCGCCCTCGGGACTGGTGGTGCCGCTGGTGGCCGGCCTGGCCACGGTGGCCGCCGGCGCCCTGGTGCACCTGGCGACCCTGCCGGTGGAGCTGGACGCCAGCTTCCGCCGCGCCCTGCCCGTGCTGGAGGCCGGCTACCTGGCCCCCGCCGACCGGCCGCGCGCCCGCCGCGTGCTGACCGCGGCGGCCCTGACCTACGTCGCCGCCTCCCTCGCCGGCCTGCTCAACCTGTGGTACTGGCTGCGCCTGCTGCGCCGGTAGCCGCCCCCCAAAGTTTGATCCCGGATCCAACTTCTGGCAGATTCAGGCGGATTTACACCAATCCCGTCGCGTCCCCTCCCCGCTCACTCGGGCCGGGGGAGCGACCTTGCCGGGGGGCGGCAGCGGAGGCGGTATGGCCGATGACGATGCGTCGCGATTCGCCCGGCTTGCTGATGACCCCGCCTTCCTGCAGCAGCTGCTGGACTCCTTCCAGCACCCCTTCTACGTCGTAGACGCCCGCGACTACAGCCTGGTATTCGCCAACCGGGCCACCCGGCATTTCGGCGACATCCGCCTCGGCGAGACCACCTGCTACGCCCTCACCCACAATCGTGCCACCCCGTGCGCCGGCGAGCACCCCTGTCCCCTTGATGAGATCCGCCGCACCGGCCAGCCGGCCCGCACGGAGCACACCCACTTCGACCGCGACGGCGTCCCCTACCCGGTGGAAGTCCACGGCGAGCCGGTCTTCGACGACGACGGCCAGCTCGCCTACATGATGGAATACAGCCTGGACATCTCCGAGCGCAAGCACCTCGAGCAGGACCTGCGCCAGGCGGCGGCGGTCTTCCATCACGCCAGCGAGGGCATCCTGATCACCGATGCCGCGGGACGCATCGAGCGGGTCAACGACGCCTTCACCCGGATCACCGGCTATCAGCCGCAGGAGGCCGTCGGCTTCAAGCCCCGCGAGGTGCTGGGCTCGGGCTGGCAGGATGCGGCGTTCTACCAAGCCATGTGGCGGACGCTGACCGCGAGCGGGGAGTGGCAAGGGGAGATCTGGAACCGCCGCAAGAACGGCAGCATCTATCCCGAGTGGCTGACCATCAGCCGGGTGTGCGACGACCGGGGCGCCGCCACCCACTTCATCGGCATCTTCTCCGACATCACCGAGCAGAAGAAGGCGGAGTCCCATCTGCGGCGCCTGGCCTACTTCGACCCCCTCACCGGCCTGCCCAACCGGGCCACCCTCGAGGATCGACTGGAGCAGGCGCTGGCCCGAAAGACCCGCGGCCAGAGCCAGATGGCCCTGCTCTACGTGGATCTGGATGGCTTCAAGCCGATCAATGATCGCCATGGGCATCAGGCGGGCGACGCCGTCCTCCGCGAGGCCGGCCAGCGGTTGGCGTCGGCCGTACGCGAGACCGACACGGTTGCCCGCATCGGGGGCGACGAGTTCGCCCTCCTGCTGGAGGGCCCCAGCGATTGCCGACCGGAGGCGGTGGCGGAGAAGCTGCTGGCGGCCTTCGCCCGCCCCTTCCGGCTGCCGGCCGGCGGAACCGCCAGGCTGGGCCTGAGCATCGGCATCCTGGATTGCGCCAGCCCCGGCGGGCGGCAGGGGGAGCCCGGGGACATCCTGGCCTTGGCCGACCGGGCCATGTACGCGGCCAAATCGGCTGGCCGCAACACCTACCGGTTCGCCACCCAGCCGGCCGGCGAGGCCCGCCACCGGGGCACCGCCGGCAAGGCCCTGGAGCGGGGAGAGCTGGTGCTGTTCTATCAGCCCCAGGTGGATCTGGATGGCCATCGCCTGGCCGGCGTCGAGGCGCTGCTGCGCTGGCGCCACCCGGGGCGCGGGCTGCTCCTTCCCGGCGAGCTCCTGGCCGAGGCCGACAACGACGGCATGCTGCCAACGCTGGGCGAGTGGGTGCTGGCCCAGGCCTGCCGGCAGCAACGCAGCTGGCTCGAGGCGGGCGGCCAACCGGGACCGGTAGCGGTCAACATCGCCCCGTCCCAGTGGCAGGCCCCCGCTGGCCTCGTCGAGGGGCTGGCACGCGCCCTGGAGCACAGCGACCTCGCCCCCGACCAGCTCGAGCTGGAAGTGCCCGAGCCGGCCCTCGCCCGTGATCCGGGCCACAGCCGTCGGGTCCTGACCACCCTGGCCGACATGGGGGTGCGCCTGACCATCGACGACTTCGGCACCGGCGACACCCCCCTGACCCTGCTGGGGCTGGCCCCCACGGCCAAGGTCAAGCTGTCGGCCACGCTGGTGACCGGCTTCCTGGAAGGCCCTGCCGACGCCGAGCCGGTGCGGCTGGTGGAGAGCATCTGCGGCCTGGCGCCCAGCCTGGGGCTGGAGGTGGTGGCCAAGGGGGTGGAGACCGATGACCAGTGCCGGCACCTGCAAGCGCGCGGCCATACCGACATGCAGGGGTTCTACCTGGCCCGGCCCCAGACCGCCGAGGACCTCGCCCCGGCAGTGCACAGCGGCCGCATGGCGGAGGCCCTGTCCTGATCCCCGGCCGCGCCGGGAATCCGTGCCGGCCGCTGCATCCCACGGACTCCATCCGGGCCCGGCACGACCGCCGCCAGGGCCCCCGGACAGATCGGCAGAGACGGCCCATTCCGGTCTCCGCTATCATGCCCCCCATGCGCAACGACCCCGACAGCGGAGCCCGCAAGCGCCGCCTGCAGGCCCACGCCGGCGCGGCGGGCTGAGGGAGGAGCGGTGTTCCGCAAGGACCTGATCGACGTCCTCCTGGACAACCCCACCGGCATCAACGAGCTGGCGCGGACCTTCGGCGTCTCCGCCCGGGAGATGGCCGCCGAGCTCGAGCACCTGCGCCAGAGCTTCCGCAACGAGCCCTACCGGCTGCGCGTGTTCCCGGCCGTGTGCCGCAAGTGCGGCTTCACCTTCGACCGCGAGCACCTGACCAAGCCGGGCAAATGCCCCAAGTGCTGGAGCACCTGGATCCACGAGCCGCGTATCGGCGTGGAGGCCACCTGAGTCAGCCGGAGGCCGAGGCCGCTGCCGCCACCATGACCCCCAGATAGGTCGCGTACAGCAGGCCGTTGACCAGGGTGTCGCCCAGCCGGATGCCGCCGGCGGCGATCCGCCAGCGCAGCCAGGCCGCCCCCGCCAGGGTAACCAGCGCCCCGGCGAGCACCTCCGGACGCGGCGACCAGGGGGTGAGCATGATCCCCACCGCGGGCAGCAGCGTGCCCTGGAACACCATGGCCCCGGTGATGTTGCCGAAGGCCAGGGTGTCGCGCCGGCGCCGGATCCACAGGATGGAGTTGACCTTCTCCGGCAGCTCGGTGGCCACCGGTACCACCACCAGCGACAGCAGCAGCGCGGAGACCCCGAGGGCATGGGCCAGCCCCTCCACCTCGTGGATGAACAGCTTGGCGCCGCCCACCAGGGATCCCAGCCCCAGCACCAGCTGCACCCCCACCACCGCGAAGTTGTCCGGCAGGCCGAGCCGGTTGAGGAACATGGCCTTGTGCGCCTCGGTGCTGTGGCCGTTGGCCACCAGCTCCGCCGAGGCGCGCAGGGTGGACAGGACGTACACGAAGTAGATGAGCACCAGCACGATGGAGAAGCCGGCGCGCGCCGCCGGCCAGCCCGGCGGCACGAACATGGCCAGGGTGGCCAGCACGAAGGCGCCCAGGAACACGTTCAGGTCCCGTCCGAGCCCGCTGGCTTCGGGGGTGAAGCGAGACCCCAGGCCGCGCCGGCCCGCCGAGAAGGCCGTCAGCAGGAACATGGCGAGGGTGGCGAGCATGACCGGCGCACCCAGGATGGCGCCCACGCCGATCTCCTCGTTCACCTGCTGGTCGGCGGTGCCGGCGAACAGGGCGATCAGGGGCACGCTGGTCTCCGGAAGGGCGGTGGCCACCGCGGCGAACAGCGAGCCGGTGACGCCCTCGGCGATCTTCAGCCGCGCGCCGAGGTGCTCCACGGCGTTGGTGAACACCTCGGCGGCGACCACGATGACGGCCAGTGCGATCAGGATCGCAACCGAATCAGGCATGGCGGTCCTTCCGGGATCCATTGGCAATCGGGTGACATCCGGCCGGGATGGTAAGCCCCGGCGCCGGCGGCCCTTTGGTGGCGCCCGCCGCTGAGGCACAATCGGGCGCATGCACTCCTTCATACCGGCCAGCGATACCTGGGGGATCTGGACGGTCCTGCTGGGGGCCGCGGCCGCCGGCCTGTGGGCCGAGCGCACCGCCCTCGGCGGTCGCCTGTCGGGGGCGGTGGTCACCATCCTGATCGCCTTCGGCCTGTCCAACCTGGGGATCATCCCGGCCCGGGCCCCCGCCTACGACAGCGTCTGGACCTACCTGGTGCCCCTGGCCATCCCGCTGCTCCTGCTGCACGGCGACCTGCGCCGCATCCTGCGCGAGTCCGGGCCGGTGCTCACCGCCTTCCTGGTAGGCGCGGTCGGCACCGTGGCCGGGGTGCTGGTGGCCTACGCGGTGGTGCCGCTGGGGCCGCAGGCGGAGAAGCTGGCGGGGATCTTCGCCGCCACCTACACCGGCGGCTCCATGAACTACATGGGCACCGCCGACGCCGTCGGCCTGCGCAGCGGCGACCTGCTCACCGCCGGCGTGGCGGCCGACAACCTGATGATGACCGTCTATTTCCTGGTGCTGTTCGCCCTGCCCTCGCTGCCCGCACTCGAGCGCTCCTACCGCCGGCCCCAGGGCAGCTACTGGGCCTGGGTGGCGGAGGGGGCCAAGGCGGCGCAGCCAGAGTCGAGGCCGACCCTGGAGCCGGGGCGCATCGCCGCCGCCCTGACCGCCAGCGCCGCCATCTGCACGGCGGGATTCGGTGTGGAGGAGGTGATCGGCTGGGACGGCTCGGGGATCCTGGTGCTGACCGGCCTCTCGGTGGGCCTGGCCACCTCCTGTCCGCAGTGGCTGGGGCAGCTGGAGGGGTCCGAACGGCTGGGGACCTTCTTCATGCAGGTATTCTTCGCGGTCATCGGCGCCAGCGCCCACATCGGCACCGTGCTCACCGTGGGCCCGGTGCTGTTCGTCTTCGCCGGGCTGATCCTGGCCGTACACCTGGGCATCCTGCTGACCGCCGGCAAGGCCCTGGGGCTGAGCCTGCCGGAGCTGTGCGTTGCCTCCAACGCCAACATGGGCGGCCCCACCACCGCCGCCGCCATGGCTACGGCCAAGCACTGGGAGGCCCTGATCATCCCGGCCATCCTGGTGGGCACGCTCGGCTACGCCGGGGGGACCTTCCTGGGCACGGCGATCACGGCCTGGCTGCACTAACGGCCTGGCTGCAGTAGGCGACAGCCCGGTCAGTGGAAGTAGTGGCGCTTGATTCCGGGGCGGAAGCTCAGGAATACCGCGGCGTGCACCAGGGCGGCGCCGCCCAGGCCCACCCACTGGGGCCAGTGGGGGAGCAGGGCGTCCAGTCCCCCCTGGGCGACACCCAGCCCCGCGACGCTCAGGCCGTATACCAGGAGGGCGCCGACGGCGGTGCTGCCGGCGGTCCAGCCGAACACCGTGCGCAGCTCGCGGAAGACGGGCACGCTCAGGATCAGGATCACGAGGTAGGCGGGGGCCAGCCAGACCGGCGTCAGTCGCCCGGCGGCAACGTCCAGGGCGGGGGCGCCGCGGGCAATCTGGATCTCGGGCGCTGCCCACACCAGCGTGAACACCGCCAGGCCGGCGGCGGGTGCGAGCAGGAAGGCGAGCAGGGTCCGCATGGTGGCTTCCCTCAGGGTCGGCCCCGATTGCCCCTACCCTGGAGCAAGATCGGTGCCAGGGGAACCCCCAGCGGGCGGTCAGGCAGGCCCGCCCGGAGACGGCCGCAGCCCCAGGTAGACCACCGTGTGCACCACCGCCGCCGCGCCCAGCGCCAGCCACTGGGGCGTGCCGCCCAGTAGCGTCGCCACCCCCATCCAGGTAATGCCGATCAGGACGAAGGTGGCGGCGTAGATGGCCAGCATGCCGGCCAGCGTGATGATGCCCGCCCAGCGCGGCGCCAGCCGCGCCGCACCCAGCACCGGCAGCCCCAGCACCAGCGCCAGCGGATAGACGGGGATGGCCCAGGCCGCGAACAGCGCGCCCAGGGACAGCCCCTCGCCGGGCACGGCGCTGCCCGCCAGGTAGGGCGCCAGCCAGATCACCCCGAAGGCCGCCAGCCCGGCCAGGGGCGGCACCAGAACGGTCAGGGTCAGGCGCATGGCGGCGCCCCCTATCGCCCGCGGGCCGGCCGGCCCGCGCCCACCAGCGCCCGGAACACCAGGCCGTGAGCCAGCCCGCCGGCCAGCAGGCCGCCCACCCAGTAGGGGTTGGCGAAGACAGTGGCGGGGCCGACGCGCAGGGCCAGCAGGGCGAAGGCAGCCAGGTACAGCACCACCCCGCCGCCGGCCGCCGCCGGCCAGCTCCCCGCGAAGCGCGCGCGCACCCAGAACATCACCCCCAGGCTGAGTCCCAGCACCAGCACGAAGGCGGGCACCAGGATGCCCACCGCCATGGTCGCCAGCTCCGCCAGGATGCCGAAGTCGCGCAGGGCGGAGGGCAGCATGGGCAGGAACCAGCCGGCCGCGAACACGGCCAGGCCGGCGACGGGGGCGAGCAGATAGGCGAGCGCAGGGCGCATGGGGCTCCTCGATGGGCGGTTACGGGCCGGCGGGGCTCAGTTGCCGGCCGAGGTGTCGGCGTGGCGGTCCTGGGTGGCCTCGAAGCGCTCCACCTGCTCCGGGCTGGCCTCGGCCTGGTAGCGCGCCTTCCAGTCGGCGTAGGGCATGCCGTAGACGATCTCGCGCGCCTGGTCGTAGTCGATGCCGGCGCCGCGCTCGTTGGCCTCGGCCATGAGCCACTTGGCCAGGCAGTTGCGGCAGAAGCCGGCCAGGTTCATGAGGTCGATGTTCTGCACGTCGGTGCGCTTCTGCAGGTGCTTGACCAGGCCGCGGAAGGCGGCGGCCTCGGCCTCGATACGGGTTTGGTCGTCCATGATCGGCTCCCAGGGTGCGGACGAAAAATCGCTCAAACGGTCAGGCTGGGCCCGGCCATGCCGGTGATGGCGTGCACCTCGCCCAGCTCGCGGGCGGCGGCGGCCAGGTCGCTCAGGGTGTTCTGCAGGTCGTCGTTGTGGGTCAGCGGATCGCCCGCCCAGCGCTCCAGGTAGATGCGCAGGGTGGCGCCGCTGGTGCCGGTGCCGGACAGGCGGAAAACGGCGCGCGCGCCGTCGTCGAAGAACACGCGGATGCCCTGTCGACTCGAGGTGTGGCCGTCGACAGGGTCGGTGTAGGCGAACTCGTCGGCGGCCGCCACCGTCAGGCCGGACTCGGTGCGGGTGCCCGGCAGGTCCGCCAGCTTGCGGCGCAGGCTGTCGACGATGCGCTCGCCCTGCTCCCTGGTCAGCCCCTCGTAGTCGTGGCGGGTGTAGAAGTCGCGGCCGTGGCGGGCCCAGTGGTCGCGCACCACGGTGGCCA
>Ga0102944_1000767_pt1 | contig 23234 bp, 13 predicted proteins | sample SalPonD_shore_MG_FD_78172 | JGI IMG/M metagenome (GOLD analysis project Ga0102944, IMG submission 78172) | Salt pond soil microbial communities from South San Francisco under conditions of wetland restoration - Salt Pond MetaG... | ecosystem: Environmental > Aquatic > Marine > Intertidal zone >...
AAAAATATTTTGATGATAGGCCCAACCGGAGTGGGCAAAACAGAAATCTCTAGAAGGTTGGCTCGATTAACATCCTCTCCCTTTTTAAAAGTAGAAGCCAGTAAGTTCACAGAAGTCGGTTATGTGGGCCGGGATGTGGAGTCAATGATCAGAGATTTGGTCCAGATTGCGGTGGGTTTAGTCAAAACAGAGAAAATGAATGAAGTTAGGAGCAAAGCTGAAGTAAACGCTGAGGAGAAACTGGTGGATATTCTCCTACCCAGGTCTAGAGTCAGATCTGAGTCAGATGATAAAAGCGATGAAATAAAATATCAGGAGACCAGAGAAAAATTAAGAAGACAGCTGAGAGCCGGTCTTCTGGATGAACGCCAGGTACAGATTGAAGTCAAAGAAAAATTCAGCTCACCGTTTGAGATATTTTCTAACACAGGTGTTGAGGAGATAGGGATACAAATTCAGGAGATCATTCCTGGTCTGAAAGGAAAGACTAAGAGGCGGAAAGTTAAAGTCAAAGAAGCCATGAAAGTCCTTACTGAGCAGGAACAGCAGAGGCTGGTTGATATGGATCAGGTTTCCCGGTTAGCGGTAGAAAAGACAGAGCATTCAGGAATCATATTTTTAGACGAGGTGGATAAAATCTCAGGAAGAGAGTCTGGCCGCGGACCTGAAGTCAGTCGTGAAGGGGTTCAAAGGGACCTTCTTCCCATAATAGAAGGAACCACTGTGAATACCCGCTCAGGTCTTATCAAAACGGATCATATTTTGTTTATAGGAGCGGGCGCCTTTCATGTCACCAAGCCTTCAGATCTTATTCCTGAATTACAGGGCCGATTTCCCATCCGGGTGGAACTATCTTCCTTAGATAAAAATGACTTTATCCGCATATTAACAGAGCCTGAGAACGCTCTGCTTAAACAGTATAAAGCTCTTTTGGCCACAGAAGGGGTTAAAACCGATTTCAAACAAGGAGCTATAGAAAAAATTGCTGATATCGCAGAAAGAGTCAACAGCCTTAATGAAAACATAGGAGCCAGAAGACTTCATACAGTGATGGAGAAAGTCATGGAGGAAATATCCTTCAATGCCCCTGAGGATGTGGACAAAAAAATCATCATTGATGAGGATTACGTGGATAAACAACTCAAAGACATCGTAGAAGATCAGGACCTCAGCCGTTTTATCCTTTGATGAAAAAACATTTCATTTCTTTTTTGGTTGTTATAGCTGTTTTTATCTCTCTCTCCTGCGGGAAAAAGGGGCCTATTATGCCTCCTATAAAAAAGATTCCTCAAGAAGTCAAAATACAAGAAGTGTTTCAACGTGGCGATAAAATCATAGTTGAATGGAAAAACCCCCAATCTTACCTTGATGGAAGCCCATTAACTGAAATTTCGAAAGTGGATATATGGACATACAAAAAGCCCCATAAAGAAGAAGACAAACAAGTCGTTGATCGCAGGACCTTTAAAAAAAAAGCTGTTCTTTTTAAATCGATCCAAAGTCCTGATTTTCCTGAATTCATAGAAACAGATGACAAGGAATCCCCGGTTTATAGATATGAGATCACCATAAAACCACCTGAATATGGGAACACCTTGTTTTTTTTGGGAATCAGAGTCGTTGACCACAAAGGCAAAAAATCAGAGATTCCAAAACCCATAGCTGTGCAGCCAAGAATAGTCCCTTGTTCCCCCTCTGGATTAAAAGCCCAAGCAGAGTTGAAAAGCGTGAAACTTGAATGGAAGCCCCCGGAGAAAAATACAGACGGATCCTCTCCGGCTTGTGTGAAAGGGTATAATCTTTATCGGTCTTCAAATGAAAGTCATTTTAATCAAATTAATGACGAACTGATCAAAGAAACCAACTATGAGGATGAAGGGATTATTTTTGGAGAGGAATATGAATATTTCGTCAGGAGTTCTGCTTCGGAGGAGCCGCCTTTTCTAGAAAGTGAAAATTCAGAAAGAGTAAGCGTGACAGTAAAGGACACCATTCCGCCTGATACACCGGAAGATCTGATAATCATTGCTGTGCATGACCGAATCACTTTAACTTGGAATAGGGTCAAAGATAATGACCTCAAAGGATATAAGGTGTGGCGGAGAATAAAGGGAGATGAAAAGTTTGTTCTTTTGACTTCCGAGTGTATTAAGGAGAATATATTCTATGACTTTTCTGTCAAAAAGGGAATTGAATATGAATATTGCGTCTCTGCTTGTGACAATGCCAATAATGAGAGTGAAAGATCAGAAATAATTACAGGAGTTCTGAAAGGATCCCTCCCATGAAAATATACCGTTTTAAACACAACAAAACCATCCAGTATGGATTGCTTGAAGAGGATAGACTTATTCCTTTACAGAGATCTGTATTAGGAAATTTAAGGGAGAAAAAACAGAAGATACCTATCGGAGACGTCATCATACTTCCACCTGTTCTCCCTACAAAAATAGTGGCCATAGGCCGAAACTATAAGGAACATGCTGATGAGAGAGGACAGAGGGTTCCTGAAAGACCTATGATTTTTTTAAAGCCTCCTTCAGCTGTGATCGGGACAAATGATATTATCATTTACCCAGCTGACACTAAAAGGCTTGATTATGAAGGGGAATTGGCTTTGGTGGTGGGAAAAAAGGTTTGGAAGCTTGAAAAAGATGCTCCTGTGAAAGATTTCATATTGGGTTACACATGTTTGAATGATGTGACAGCCAGGGACCTCCAGGACAAAGACGGCCAATGGACTCGAGCCAAGTCTTTTGATACTTTTGCTCCTATAGGCCCTTGCATAGCCACGGATTTGGATCCTTCACAATTAAAAGTAAAAACTTTTTTAAATGGTAAGCTCAGGCAGTCAGGAAATACAGCCAATATGATATTTCCTGTTCCAGAACTGATCCGATATGTTTCACAAATTATGACTTTAATGGCTGGTGACATCATAACCACCGGAACTCCCTCTGGAGTCGGTCCTATGTTTCCGGGGGATCGAGTGGATGTTCAGATAAGTGGAATTGGGACTCTGTCAAATACAGTCATGAGAATCAAAAAGTAGCGGTGAACAGACTGGACATACAAGCCAAAATAATATAAAAAGATGACATGGCGTTGATAAAAACCAGAATTGGAGGGAATAATGAAAATTTTTTTAGACACAGCCAATCTTGAACAGATAAAGGAAGCTGTCTCCTGGGGAATCATTGATGGAGTCACCACAAATCCCACCCTGTGCTCCAAAGAAAAAGAAAACTTCAAGGACCTGATAAAAAGCATTTGTGAGATTGTTCCTGGCCCTGTGAGTGTGGAATGTGTGGAAAGTCAAGCCGAAGGAATCATTAAGGAAGCAAGGAAACATTGTGAGATTGCCGAAAATGTCATCGTGAAGATTCCCATCTGTGTGGAAGGGCTTAAAGCCACAAAAACCCTGTCTGCTGAAGGGATCCATGTCAATACCACCTTGGTGTTTTCTCCAACTCAAGCATTATTGGCGGCTAAAGCCGGAACCCGATATGTGAGTCCTTTTGTGGGGAGATTGGACGACATCTCAAGCGATGGGCTGGCATTAGTGGAGCAGATGATTCCTATCTTTAATAATTATTCATTTGAGACAGAGATCATTGTTGCCAGCATCAGGCATCCCATGCATGTGGTGGAAGCAGCCATGATGGGGGCTGATATTGCCACTCTTCCTTTTGATTCTTTGGAAAAGTTGGTCAAACATCCCTTGACAGACAGAGGAATTGAGCGTTTCTTGAGTGATTGGGAAAAAGTAAAAAAATCTATGGGCAAGAAAGAAAAATGACTATAGAGAAGAAATTAGAAGAAATCAGAAAAAAGGAAAAACTTGCTGAACAAGGGGGAGGCGCGGAAAGGATCAAAAAACGCCATAAGGAAGGGCGTTTAACAGCAAGAGAGAGGATTAAAATCCTGCTTGATGAAGGCTCATTTCAGGAAATGGATAAATTTGTTGTTCATCACTGTACAGATTTTGGCATGGAAAAAAGGCGTATTTATGGAGATGGAGTGGTCACAGGTTACGGCACTATTGAGGGCCGAAGTGTGTTTGTTTTTGCCCAGGATTTTACTGTCTTCGGCGGATCTCTAAGCAGGGCTAATGCTGCAAAGATCTGCAAAATAATGGATCTGGCTTTAAAGGCCGGTGTGCCTGTGATCGGTCTTAATGATTCAGGTGGTGCCCGAATCCAAGAGGGAGTCTCAAGTTTGGCTGGATATGCGGACATATTTTTAAGAAATGTTTTAGCTTCTGGGGTGGTTCCTCAAATATCCGCCATCATGGGGCCATGCGCTGGGGGCGCTGTTTATTCCCCAGCCATCACAGATTTTATCATCATGACTGAAGGAATAAGCAGGATGTTCATAACAGGTCCAGATGTGATAAGAGAAGTGACTAATGAAGATGTCTCTATGGAGGAACTTGGAGGAGCTGAGACACACAATAAATTGAGCGGAGTGGCTCATTTTTCTGCTGAAAATGAAGAGCAAACTTTGGCTGTCGTCAAAGAACTTCTTTCTTTTATTCCTGATAATAATATGGAAGATCCCCCTGAGAAAGAGACATCGGATCCTTTCGAAAGGGTTGATGATAAGCTGAACATGATGGTGCCGGATGATCCCAATCATCCCTATGATATTCGAAAAATAATCAATAGTGTGTTGGATGACAATTATTTTTTTGAAGTTCACAGAGATTACGCAAAGAACATCGTGGTTGGTTTCGGACGTTTGGGACGAAAATCTGTGGGAGTGGTTGCCAATCAGCCTGACCATCTAGCTGGTGTCCTTGATATAAATTCATCGGATAAAGGCGCCCGATTTATAAGATTTTGTGATGCTTTTAACGTCCCTCTGATTACATTTGAAGATGTACCCGGATTCTTGCCGGGTGTGGCGCAGGAACACGGAGGAATTATCAGACACGGAGCTAAGATCCTTTATGCTTTTGCTGAAGCCACAGTTCCTAAGATAACAGTTATCACCAGAAAAGCCTACGGAGGTGCTTACTGTGTGATGGCCTCAAAGCACATACGGGCTGATATAAACTATGCCTATCCCACTGCTGAAATCGCTGTTATGGGTCCCAAGGGTGCTGTGAGGATTGTTCATAGAAGAGAGCTGAAAAAAGCTGATGATCCAGAGGCTTTGGCCAAATTAAAAACTAAGGAATTTAGAGATAAGTTTGCTAATCCATCAGTGGCAGCTGAAAAAGGCTATATAGACGAAGTCATTGAACCCAAAGACACTCGACCCAAACTTATTGCGGCACTTAGAATGCTGGAAAACAAAAGGGATGAAAATCCTCCCAAAAAGCATGGAAATATTCCTCTTTAACCTATGTAAAAGAGATCCAAAAAAGCCTTGTTTTTTCCTTGTCAATAGAGTTAGTATCTTCGTTTCACGGTAGGTGAAGAGGAGAAGGGGCAAGGGGTGACGAATCCCTTGCCCTTTTCCTCAGCTCAGGTTTAGAGATGCTTCCTTCAATAGACCTGGATTATTCACGAGTCGAGGTTGCAGCGTCATTGCGAGCGACCGCAAGGGAGTGCGGCAATCTCATATGGATACGAAGAACAATGAGATTACCACGTCGCTTCGCTCCTCGTAATGACATTGTCGTGGTCCTTCACTACAAATGGCCTGTAACGAAGCAGATGCTGTAAGATCGATTCGCCTTAAGGGTAAAAAAATGGCGATTAATATAAAAATCATAACAAGAAAAGTGTTCATGTATTGGTTCTTGATAACAGCTTGTATATCGCTGAAACAAAATTAATAATAAAAACATCGCCATTTTTTTATGAATAGGGCAGGTAGATTATCTGTTGGACAAGAACACTTCAAATGGAGTAAACTAAATCAAAGCACAGACTAAAAAAATGTTTAAAAAAGTCTTGATTGCCAATCGGGGAGAGATTGCGGTCAGAATCACAAGAGCCTGTCGTGAGCTGGGGATTTCTCCGGTGGCTGTTTATTCAGATGTTGACAGCACGGCTTTTCATGTAAGACTCTCCAAGGAAGCTTACAAGCTGGGAGGTTCAAAGCCCGGGGAAAGCTATCTCAATATAGATAAGATTATTGATACGGCTAAAAAAGCTAAAGCGGAAGCCATCCATCCCGGGTACGGATTTCTTGCTGAAAATCCTGAGTTTGTTAAAAGATGCGAAGATGAAGGATTGGTCTTCATAGGCCCTTCTTCAGAATCCATACGGATCATGGGAAATAAGACAGAGGCGCGGCAAAAAATGGTCAAGGCTGGAGTGCCAATCATTCCAGGAACTTTGAAACCTTTATCTGGGGAGAAAGATCTTCTTGAAAGTTCAAAGAAGATAGGATTTCCTCTTCTGTTAAAAGCCTCTGCCGGAGGTGGAGGAAAGGGATTGAGACTGGTTAAGCACAGAAAGGATCTGTTGTCTTTATTCAGGTTGGCCAAATCTGAGTCTGCCTCCAGTTTTGGGGATTCGTCAGTCTATATAGAGAAGTATATTCAGGAGCCCCATCATATTGAAGTACAAATTCTTGCCGATCGATTCGGAAAGGTATTATCTTTGGGCGAAAGAGAGTGTTCCATTCAAAGACGTTATCAGAAAGTCATGGAGGAAACTCCTTCTCCATTTCTTGACCATAAAACCCGGAAAGAGATGGAACAGGTGGCCGTGGAAGCGGCCCGAGCAGTGGGGTATCAAAATGCAGGAACTGTTGAATTTATTGTTGATGGGAATAAGAATTTCTATTTTTTAGAAATGAACACCCGGCTCCAAGTGGAACATCCAATAACAGAGATGGTAACAGGAATGGATATTGTTAAATCTCAGATAAGAATTGCAGCCGGGAAAAAATTAGAATTTTCACAGCAGGATATAAAGCCGAGGGGCTCCTCTCTGGAATGTCGGATTTACGCTGAAGATCCTTACAATGACTTTATGCCTTCTCCTGGTAAAATAAGAAAATTAAGATCTCCTTGCGGAGGTCCGGGGATTAGATATGATAACGGGACTTATGAGGGATATACGGTTCCCATGGATTACGATCCTTTGCTGTCAAAGGTGATATCATGGGGGCTCACTCGAAAAGAAGCCATTCACCGTATGCAGAGGGCTTTATCCGAGTACCAAGTTTATGGAATTGTGACCATTATTCCTTTTTTCAAGCGAATACTTTTCCATCCTGATTTTTATAAAGGAAATTACAACACACACTTTTTGGAAAAATTAGAGAAGGAAGCGGAGGAATTGGAAGTTGAGGAGCAGAAGGTGGCTCTTATTGCCGCAGGCATAAAGAGTTATAAAGACAGCCTGAAGTATTCTGTCAAGTCAGGAGACAAAAAAACAGTGAGCAACTGGAAAATCCAAGGACGCATGAAAGCGTTTTCAAAGAATTTGTAAAATGGATATTTCACTTTTATGCTGCAAGAAAGAATTTAAGGTAAATCTAAAAGAAATACAGGATGGACATATCCAGGTCTCTATAAATAAAAAGAAGCATGATGTGTCAGTGGATTTTGTTGCAGAAAATGAATTTTTATTGAAAGTCAATGGTAAAGTCTATGATGTCATTGTCAATAAAAATTCTGGCTCTTATGATATCTGCATGACTGGAAAAAGTATTCGAGTGGAAAAGAAATCTCCCTTCCAGTTGATAAGAAACAATGTGGGAAAAACAAAGAGAGCTGACGTGAAGACATCTATGCCTGGAAGAGTGGTTGAGCTGCTGTTAAAAGAGGGAGATAAGGTAAAAGAGGAGCAGCCAGTGCTGGTTTTGGAAGCCATGAAAATGCAGAATGAAATAAAATCTCCCCAAAAAGGGAAATTAAAAAGTATATATCCCAAGCCCGGAGATTCAGTGGAAGCTGGGGCGGTATTATTCACCGTCGAATAAATTTGGTTATTTGATAAAAGAGACTTGCACACATAATAAGAAAGCTTTGAACATAAGAATTTGTTAGTTTTTCATTAGAAACAAATATTTTACTGTTATTCACACATAGAATTATTTTATGTGCAACTCTCTTTCCCTTATAGGCGAGCCAATCTCACAGCATCTGCTTCGTTGTAGGGCATTCGCGGTGAAGGACCACAACGTAATGTCATCACGAGGAGCGGAGCGACGTGGTGATCTGACGACCATTTAATTATAAGGAGGTCATTGCTTCATCACTTCGTTCTTCGCAATGACCCGCAATCTCGGCTTGTGAATTTCCCAGGATCATATTCACCTCATCAGAAGGCTAAATCTTCAATGTCGCTTCACCCACACCTGAATTTCGCCCATACCTGGGTTTGTATTTTTTATGAAAAATGATATATTTGTGTAGTAAAACATAAAGATGCAATCATGAACAAGTGGAAAAGACTTAAAGGCTTGATATACTTTGGGATAACACTGATATTGATTTTAACTGTCTTTATCTTGGTAAAAAATATCGCTTTGGTCCAAATAAAGCACAGAATCCATTCCTCTATCAATTACACACAGCTTTTTTTTTCCACTTTTCCTCCATCATTGATTATTGAGGAAGCTGAATCTTATACCTTAAATCCTTATTTTTCTGCCCGTAAGATTTCAGTAAGACTGTCATTAAAGTCAATTATTTCAAGGGGGAAACCGCTTAATATAATTATTGAAGACCCGGAATTAAGGATCTCTAAGAGGGATACCGAACAGCCCTCCTTAGGTAAAAAAGGAGGGGACTTTACCATTCCTGTATTTATAGAATCTTTATTTTTAAGGAACGGCAAATTTTCCTATGAAACCAGTGGGCTTCGACTTCATTCTGAAGGCATCAATGCTGTTTTCTCTCAAAACCAAAATAATTTTACCCTTTATTCTAAAATAAAGAAAAACGATTTATTTTTAAAAGAGTTTGAGAGGAAAATACAGGGGAATTTATATCTAGCCCTTACAGGAAGAGGAAAGAAGCTTAATTTAAGAAGATTCTACACTAAAGGTCCTGAAGGAATCATAAAAGCAGTAGGGACTATTGATGACATTTTTCAACCCGAAATAGAACTGAGAACATCCAGCTTCCTTGACTTTTCTTTGGTTGCCGCTCTCCTGGAACTCCCATTTAATTGGAGAGGGAGTTTAGAAGAAAGGGGAGTTTTGTTAAGAAGAAATCAAGAGGTTTTATACAGAAGCGAATTATCCAGCTCTTCTGTGATATTAAATCAGGTGAATTTAGGAGAAGTTAACGGAAAAGTCAGATACAGCGATCGAAAAGGCGGAGAGGTCGCTCTGACGATTAAAGACGGGATAGGAAGAGATGGTTCCATCAATATTGAATTTAACCAAAAAAGTGTCCGGGGAAGAGTTCGCCGGATATCTCTTAAACCTATAGCCAATGAAATTTCTATACCCTGGCCTATTTATTCTAAGGCTTGGGGTGAATTTTCTTTAAAAAACAAGACGTTGATGGTCAATGCAAATTTCAGGGACAGTACAGAAAGAATTGGTTCCTTTCATTTTCCTCTAAATGGTTCAGCCAGAGTTGAGTGGGATGGTGATGCTAAAGTAAAGTTTTCCTCCTCGGATATTAAATCCAGTTTTGGAGATCTAGAAGTTAATGGGGGAGTCAATATTGATCAGGATTTGGATATAACCATAAAAGGTGAGATTAAAGATCTAAAGCAGGCCAGAGAGTTTACCGGATTGATATTAGAAGAAAATTTTAAGTTTCCTGAAATAAGAGGAAAAGGAGAAGCAGAGATCCGTATTTTCGGTGACTATAATACTCCCCAAGTCAAGTTGGATTTTTCAATGTCAGAGGCAGGATTTGATGAATTCGATGCTAACCTTGTGAAAGGATCTATTGAGCTTATTAAAGAAGATTTTTTTGGAAGGTTTAATGTGGAAGATCCCTCTTTTAGAGGAATAGTGGGTTTGTTTACAAATCCAAATGAAACAAGAGTAGAGGTCCGCTGCTACAGAGGGGAGACAGGAGTGATTCTGCCTGGCCTGGATATTTCGCTTCCCATAAAGGGGGAAGGATCAGGAAGTTTTGAGTATAGAGAAAAGAATGACAGGTCTGAGTTCAGTGGAGTGTTCTCAGGAGAAAAGATGAGCTTTGCAGGTCAGTCTTTATCCAATGTGCGAGGGAGAATAAAAGGAGATGAAGATTCTGTTGAATTTCCTGAATTAAATTTTAATTTATTTGAGGGCGATGTCACAGGCAGTTTAAAGATAAACACATCTATGGAGAGTATTGATGTCGACTTAAAAGGAGAGGAAATTGATTTATCTTCCATAAGTGAGAGTTTGGGAGGGTTTTTTTCTGTTGATCTTAAAGGCAAGGTTGAATTTGGGGAAGACTTGATTCTAGGCACTTATAATATCCAAAACCTTCAGTTTTCCTCTATCAAGGAAACAGGGACCCAAGGTGAAATTAAAATTAATTATGATGAGAATCATATCCGAATGCAAATAGATGGGAATTTTAATCCCGGAGAAAATGAGTTTTTATGGGAGATGGATATTCCTCTAAAGGGCAAAGAAGTTTCAGGAAAAGTAGAGGGCTCTTTCAATAATTTGGATCTTCTTCTTCCCTGGAAAGGCGCTCAGGGAAATATCAATTATTTATTGAATTTAAGAATTCCTTCTGGGAAAACAGAAGTCAAGGGAGTTGTCGATCTTCAGGGTTCTCAGTTTCCTTTCCCCAATTTCCCACATGCTCTGGAAGATTTTTCTGGACTTGTTTTTGTCGACAACAACCATCTATCTATACGTTCCATCAAAGGCAAGATAGGAGGGGGATCTGTTGAAGCATCCGGTGATATTCATTTAGGTAAATCCGGAATTGAACAAATTGATGTCACAGCAAATGGGAATGAAATGATGCTATCCATTCTAGAAAGGACTCAGGCTCTGGCTGGCGGGGAAATGAATCTTAAAAAGGATGAAGCTGGATTTGTTTTTAGCGCCGATTTATTTATAGAGAAGCTGCTGTGGAGAAGAGAGCTGGATGAAGAGATTTCTTTCTCCTCTGAAGTTTATCCTTCTTATTCCCAAGAGCCTGGTTTTTTTGATGAATTGAATCTGGATATCCGATTGAGAGCGGAAAAAAATGCTTGGGTAGAAAATTCATTAGGAAGTATCCAGGCAGGATTTAATTTGAATATTAAAGGAAGTGTTTTCAGTCCTGTTCTTCAAGGAGAGATTGAAGCCATTGAAGGAACTGTTTATTTTCAGGACAGAGAGTTTAATCTTCTTCAGGGAAGGGTCAATTTTTTTAATCCAGCCATGATAGATCCCTACATAAATTTTAAAGGAGAAACCTATGTCAAGAATTATCATGTGACTTTTTCCTTAGAAGGCCCTTTAAGTAACCTGAAACCGGAATTCAGCTCCTCCCCGCCTCTTCCTCCAGAAGATGTCCTGGCTCTGCTGGCTTTAGGACAGGCGTTCAGAAGGACTTATCATTATGACAGAAGCATTGGGCAGTCCACGGCCTCCCTGCTTTCATTCCAACTTTCAGAGGAGGCCAAAAAAAGAGCAGAGGAGCTTTTCAGTATAGATAGGTTTAGGATCGATCCTTTTATAATGGGTTCTTCTGCTGAGATGACAGCCAGATTAACGCTGGGTAAAAAACTGTCAAGGAATTTTTTCATTCTTTATTCAACCAACCTCGCGGCTCAAAGGGAAGATATTACCCGTATAGAGTGGGAGCTGTCGAATGATTTTTCGATCGTGGGAACTCGAGATGAAATGGGAAGGATTAGTTTTGATGTCAAGATACACAGACGGTTTTAAATTGAAAAAGAGCTTCTGTTTTTCAGTCTTTTTCTCCATTTTATGGGTGATTCTTATATTTATTCCCTGTTTGTTTTCTTATGGCCTGAGTGAAAGTCAGGTTTCCATCCAAAGTGTTTATGTGGAGCTGGATGGAGAGCCTGCCGAACCAGAAATTATGGAATTGGTCACAGTCAGGGCCGGAGAAAAACTGTCTTTCTTAAGAATCAGTGAAGTGGTCAAGCAGCTCTATAAAACTGGACTTTTTTCTGATATTCAGGTCAAAAGAGAGGGCGAAGAGAGAGCCGAACTCACTTTTATTTTAAAAAGCCAACCTTATGTGCGCAGCATCATTTTTATGGGAAGTGTAAAAATTTCTCCATCTAAATTAAAACAAGAGCTAACTGTCATCAAAGAGGGAGAAACCTTTTATGAGGGGAAGTTGATCGAGGCGACTGAAGAATTAAAGAAAATATTAAGGAGAAGAGGAAAATTCAATCCAAAAATAGAAGCTTATATTAAATCTACTGATGAACCGACCTTGGTGGATGTTTTTTTTGAAATAAAAGAAACAGAAGAATATATGGTGAAAGATATCATTTTTAAGGGTGATGTGATTTTCTCTGATCATAAGCTAAAAAAAGAAATGAACACCCAAATTGGGAATCCTTATATGAATTCCATTCTCCAAAAGGATATAGAAAAAATAAAAGACCTTTACAGCTCGGAAGGTTATCAACGTGTGGAGATAGAGACCGGAGAAAATTTTGAGGAAAAAGAGAATCTTGTATCGTTAGTCTTAAACATAGAAGCTCACGAAAAAATAGAGATAGTGATTGAAGGGGCTGAAGTTCCGCTCAGTCTGGTAAAACCTATTTGGGAAACAGGGATTTTTCTGGATTGGGGGATTGAGCAGGGAAAGGCTAAAATAATCAAACATATGCGCAAAAAAGGATATCTTTTTTCCAATGTCCGTGGTTCTGTTACCCGGGAAGAGAATAAGATAAAGATCATTTATCAGGTTTTTCCAGGGGAAAAATATCAAATAAATAATATTATCTTTGAAAGAGTGGAATATTTTAGTCCTGATGAATTGAAGTCACAGTTAGCCATAAGAGAGAATACGCCTTTATTGAGCAATATCACCGGGGATGAGCTGTTTGAACTGCCCTCAGAAATTGAATCCCTTTATGAAGCCCACGGTTTTCCGAATACAAGAATAGCGTGGAATTTTAAAAGGTATGAAAAGAAAGTTGATGCTGTTTTCTTTATTGAAGAAGGAGTCCAGAATATCACTCAAGAGGTTTCATTTAGAGGGGCAGAAAGTGTCAGTAAAGAGCAGCTGTATGAAACTATAGAAACGTTTGAAGGAGGGCCTTTTTATCAACCGAGGATCCAGAAGGATGTGGAAAATCTAGAAAATTTTTATTTGAATTTAGGTTATAGAGGAACAGAGATTAAATCTGACATCGAAAAACTCGGAGACAATTCTTTTGATGTTGAATTTGATATCAGGGAAGGGCAGAGAGTCAGGATCAAGAATGTTATTATCGCGGGTAATAATATTACGCGAAAAAATACCATTATCCGTGAGGTTCAGCTTCAACCAGGTGATTATGCTCGCTACGAAGAAATAAGGAACACCAAAAGGCGGCTGGAAAATCTGGGTATTTTTACCAAGGTGGTTATTGAAGAGGTCTCTCTTAATCCAGAATGGGAAAATTTGGTCATCAATGTAAGAGAAGGAGAGAGAAATTATGTCAGCTTGGGAGTGGGCTTAGAGACTAAAAACGAACCGCGTTTTTTTCAAGCATGGAACAGCATCGTAAGACCGAGAGGAACAGCTGAATTAATAAGAGGAAATATTTTCGGTACAGGAGCTCAATTAAGTGTGGTGGGGCAGATAAGCATTAAAGAAAAAAGAGGAGTGATATCTTGGGAACAGCCGTATTTATTTGGAATACCCATTGATACTTACTTAAATGCCTGGCTGGAGAGAGAGAGCCGGAAAAGTTACAGTTTTGACCGCAGGGGGATCACTCTATCCGGGATAAGACCTATAGCTAAGGATGAAGATAAAATCTTCATAGTCACACTAAGATTTGCCAGGACTTCCTTGTTTGAATTGAAAGTATCTGAATCAGAAGTGGATAGACAATTTTTTCCTTTTTCCGCCACTTCTATTTCAGGAAGTATTATTTGGGACAAAAGAAGTGATTCTTTTAATCCTGAGAGAGGATATTTTGTTTCTGCAGTCTTAGAATGGGCTTATCCTTTGTTTCACGCAGAGTCAGATTATCAAAAGCTTTTCACGAAATACCAACAGTTTTTTCAGCTCATGCCTAGGGTTACATTCAGTATGACATCAAGACTGGGTTTAGGTCGGGGACGAATGCCTATTCATGAAAGATTTTTTGCTGGTGGGAGCAATTCTTTCCGTGGTACGGCTTTTGATGAACTAGGCCCCAAGGATCCAGGATCGCTTGAGCCTATTGGAGGAAAAGCACTGTTTTTGGTCAATTTTGAGCTCTCCTTCCCCATTATCTCTTATTTAAAGGATCTCTATGGGGCTGTTTTTTATGATAAAGGAAACGTCTTTTATAAGAGGAGTCAATTCGATTTAAGTGAACTCCAGGATGCCATTGGAGTAGGCTTAAGGTACACCACTCCTTTAGGGCCTGTTCGTTTTGAGCTGGGATGGAACTTAGATGCGCCCGCAGAGAAAAAACAACCTCTTGTTATCATCGCCATAGGTCATGTGTTTTAAGATGTATAAAAAAACAAGAATATCAAAATTTTCATCCCTGTTGATATTATTTTTGATTTTATCTGCTCTGAGTTCATTTGTGTTTGGGCTTTCAGAAAGAATAGATGGATTGGTGGCTGTGGTGAATAATGAAGTAATAACCCTTACGGATATAAGAATTGCAAAAGAATTTGGTCTGTATGATTTAAAGGAAGGAACTTCTGATAAATCTTTATACCACTCAGTGCTTGAAAATATGATCAGCCAAAAACTGGTTCAACAATTCACAGGGAGCGATGTAAATATAAATAAGAAAGAAGGCGATCGATTTATAGAGGGTTTAGAGCGAGGATTTGATGAATCTGGATGGGAAGGGAAACTAGATGTTTTTGGCATGACCATCGCTGACCTGAGAGATTACTGTGCCCGGTATTTATCCTATAAAAAAATCATAACAGAAAGATTCAATCGATCTGTGGTGGTCAGCCTCAAAGAGATGGCGGAATATTATGATCAGGTGTATGCTCCTGAACAAGAAGCTAAAGGAGAAACCCTTGAGCCAATGGTGGATATACTTCCTGAAATAGAGTCAGCGGTTAAAGAGAGCAAAACTCAAGGTCTAGCTGAAGAGTGGATAGAGAGCTTGAAGAGTCAAGCGGAAATTCGGATTTATCTGGATAAATATATGGATTTTCTTCATAAAAAAAATGAATACTGAAGACTCACGCTCCGTTCGTCACTTCGTTCTTCGCAAGAATATCTTCAGAGTCGCTAAAGCCCTCAGTATCCCATTTTTTAAATAGAAAAAGAAAATGAAAGGATAACACATGAAAAAGTTGGCGTTTCTATTTCCTGGGCAGGCCTCACAGAAAGTGGGTATGGGCAAGGAATTTTATGAAACTTCGTCTTTAGCAAGGGAGATTTTCTATAAAGCCGATGAAGTCCTTGACTATAAAATATCAGAACTTTGTTTTAAAGGACCTGAAGAGGAACTGACGCTTACTGAAAACACTCAGCCCGCACTTCTGGTGGTGAGCACCATTGCCTTTCAACTATTAGGAGTCAATCCCCTCCTTGCAGCAGGGCATAGTTTAGGAGAGTATTCTTCGCTGGTGGCTGCTGAATGCCTGAGTTTCGAAGATGCTTTGAGGCTGGTCCATAAAAGGGGCAAATACATGCAGGAGGCAGTTCCTGTGGGTACAGGAGCTATGGCAGCTGTGTTGGGAGCATCCTATGAAAAAGTTGAGAAAGCCTTAAAGGACATTAAGACAGGAGTGGTGGAAATCGCTAACTGGAACAGCCAAAACCAGATCGTGATTTCTGGAGAAAAAGAAGCGGTACAAAATGCAGTGGATTCCATAGAAGCGCCTAAGGCAGTTATGCTTCCTGTCAGTGCCCCTTTTCATTGTAAGCTGATGATGAGCGCGCAAAAAAAATTATCCTATGACCTCGATCAGGTTGAATTTAAAAAGCTTAAGTTTCCCATTATCACAAATGTTAACGCTGAGATCATAACAGATGGGGATTCGGCGAGAGAAGCTTTAAAAAAACAGGTCAGCCACGGAGTTCAGTGGTACCGTTCTATGAAGATTCTGGAAAAAAAGAAAATAGATACCATAGCTGAGTTAGGATCAGGAAATGTTCTGAGCGGGCTTATGAAGAGGATTGCCCGCCGATGGGAACCGCGTCCTAACATATTGAATGTTGAGGATAACCAGACTTTGCAAAAAGCCAAGCAGGTTCTCGGAGTCGATTAGCTGGATTAAGGGATGATTTTTCCCACGTTTTCAGCCACCACAGCGGGTTTTTTCTTCAGACGGGCTGCTTGTTGGGCAGAAGTTTCTCCGCTCAGCACTAGAAAGAAATCACATCCCAATCGGTTGGCTAGCTCCATGTCTGTGTATATTCTGTCCCCGACCATGGCCACATTCTTGGCCGTGACCCGGTGTTTTTTCATTATGTGAAGGACCATCTCAACATTGGGTTTTCCGAATATTTTCAGCGCTTTTTTCCCGGTTGCTTTTTCGAAAAGAGCCAGCATTGCCCCAATATCTGGTATGGGGCCTTCTGGAGTGGGACAAACCAGGTCAGGATGAGTGGCTAAAAGAGGGATATCATCTAACATAAAAAAGGCAGCTTTTTTTAATTTTTCATAGACCAGTTCTGTATCAAAGCCCAGCACCACATATTCAGGAGAAGCTGAATCAGGATTGATCCCGGCATGTACAAACATATCGATCATGGAACGGGTGCCCACAATATAAGTATCTTTAACCTCTTTTTGGATGAGAAAATCGATCACCCCATCTGTGGAGAGAATGATACTTTTTTGGGTCGTATCAATCCCCAGTCCTGAAAGTTTTTTCACATAATCTAATTTTGATCGAGAAGAATTATTAGAAAGAAAATAGTACTTTATTCCTGCTGACTCTAAATCATTTAAAAATTTTTTTGCGCCTTTAATCAGTTCATTTCCCAAGTATATAGTGCCGTCTAAATCTAAGAAAACTATTTTTTTATTTTTTAAGGGATTTTTCATTCTTTTTAAATGCCTTTATAGCTGAAGCCACATATTCCACAGCAGAAAGTAAAGTCACCACAATCAGAATCCATGAGAGAACATAAAAGCTCCATTTCCCAATAAAATTCCAATAATAAGGTCCGAACAGAGCGGCAATTCCCCCCAAAGCCTGAAAGGTTGCTTTTATTTTCCCGCTTTTTTTGGCGGATACAGAAAAACCTTTTTTGGCTAAAATGATCCGGGAGTAGGCTACAGTAATATCTCTAAGTGCCATGCAAAGGGGAAGAAGCAAGAGCACCAGTCCTGAAAGAGCTAGAGAAAAGAAAACGATTATTCTAGATATGCTGTCTGCATAAGGGTCTAGAGTTGCGCCGTATTCTGAACTTAGATTAAAATGTCTGGCAATGGGACCATCAAATAAATCAGTGGCCTCGATAAGAAGAAGAATCACAAGAGAAAGAATGAAGCGAGTTCCCTGGTGGCTTATGGTCAGTAAAATAACTGCGAACAAGATAGACAGAGGAATTCTAAGGAGAGTGATGGACTGGATTATGATAAAACCAATCTTTCTTTTTTTTATGTTCTGTTCGGTTAGGATATTGTTTGTATCATTCATAAGATTAATACCATTCTATATTCCTGATAATTTTTTTTCAATCCCATGCAAGCATTTCCAAAACCGTGATATAGTTTATTTGACAGATAAGGGGAAGGGCAAGGGATTCGTCACCCGCTCGATTCCCCAGCGTGGAATCTCCCTCCCGGTTCGGGCTTCGCTCCCCTCTAAAGAGGAACCATGCCCGCTCCGCCCTCACAGGGGATTCCTCATCCCTTACCCTCTCCCCTTAATAAACATTATACATCACCTATATCACGGTTTTGGAAAGGCTTCCTAATTCAATTAACTTGGATTATTGGCAACTCGGGTCTTGCCAATAAACTCAATTTTAAATACTATAGATTAAAGTTAAAATGGCTAAAAACAAATCAAACACTCCCATGATGGAGCAGTACCTTCGGCTGAAAAAGAACCATAAAGATGCTTTTCTCTTTTTCAGGTTGGGTGACTTTTATGAGCTCTTTTATGAAGATGCAAAGAAAGCATCTTCTATTCTTGAGATAGCCCTAACTTCTAGACAGAAAGTCCCTATGTGCGGGGTCCCTTATCATTCGGCTGATTCTTATCTTTCGAAACTTCTCAAACACGGATATAAAGTTGCCATCTGTGAACAGGTTGAAGATCCGAAAGAATCCAAAGGAGTGGTTAAGAGGGATGTGGTAAAGGTCTTAACCCCAGGAACAGCAGTTGAGATTGAAACAGAAGATGTGAAAGAGAGCACTTATGTGATGAGCCTTGTTTTTGAGGAAAAAGATTGGGGTATGGCTCTTATTGATATAGCCTCAGGACACATGAATACAGCCCAGAGTGTTGGTGAAGAAGGAAAAGACATCAAAGATGAGATGTATAAATATTCACCAAAGGAGATTATTTTCCCTCAGAGTTGTCAGAAAGAAATAGAGGAACTTCTCTCTAAAAATGGAATAAAAGGCATTTTAAAGAGTTCCCAGGAAGATTGGATCTTTGATAAACCTCAGGCTGAGGATTACCTTAAAGAACATTTCAAGGTCAGTTCTTTAGAGGGGTTTGGTATCGCTGATAAAGATTTGGCTGTTTCTGCAGCTGGAGCTCTTCTTTATTATTTAAAAAAACTAAGAAAAGATTCACTGTCTTTAATTCAGAACATATCTTATATGCCCTCAAGTCAGTACATGATTCTGGATGCAGCGGCTGTAAAAAACCTGGAGCTTATAAAAAATTTAAGGGATAACCGGCGTTCTGGCTCTTTTCTGGATATCATTGATTACACGGTAAACTCAATGGGCAGTCGGCTGCTGCGCTCTTGGCTGCTCTATCCTTCATTATCATTGAAAACCATTGAACAGAGGCAGGGAGGAGTCTGTGAATTTCTCTCTCACACCATTGAAAGGCATGAAATGAGAGAGAAGATGAGAGACATATCGGATCTAGAGAGATTGAGCAGCAGGATTTCATTATCAGCTTCCAATGCCAAGGATTTGGTGTCTTTAAAAATTTCTCTACAGGTCCTTCCTGATATAAAAAAGCTGCTCGAGCCGTTTCAGTCCAATATCATAGAAAAAATGAAAAAGGAATGGGACAACGGGGATGACCTTGTGGATCTCATTGATAAGGCCATAAAAGATGAACCTTCTTTTTTATTGACAGAGGGGGGGATTATAAAGAAAGGATTTAATCAAGAACTGGATGACCTTAGAGATATCAGCAGATCAGGAAAGTCATTCATCACCGACCTTGAAAGAAAAGAAAGAGAACAGACAAAGATCCCAAATTTAAAAGTCCGTTATAACAAAGTTTTTGGGTATTACATCCAGATAACCAAATCAAATTTGTCCCGTGTTCCAGACCATTATATCCGGAAACAGACCCTGGTCAATTCAGAGAGATATATCACTCCTGAACTCAAAGAGCATGAACAAAAAATTCTTCATGCTGAAGAACGCATCCATGAGCTGGAGTACAAATTATTCCAGGAAGTGAGGGACAAAGTGTCAGCGGAGACTCCGAGACTTCAAAAAATGGCATCCAGCATAGCGGGTTTGGATGTTTTGACTTCCCTAGCTGAATTGGCTTCACAGCGTTCTTACAGCAGGCCCATGGTCAATTCAGGAGACATCATCCGCATAAAGGGAGGCCGGCACCCTGTCATTGAAGTCACAGAGCAAGAGCCTTTTGTCCCCAATGACACTTACTTAGATAGGGATGAGGACCAGATACTGATCATAACAGGACCGAATATGGGAGGCAAATCAACCTATCTCAGACAGGTAGCTCTCATCTGTATTCTGGCCCAAATGGGGTCTTATGTCCCTGCAGAAAAAGCGGAAATTGGAATTGTTGACAGAATATTCACAAGAATCGGAGCTATGGACTTCTTAAGTTTGGGTCAGTCTACTTTTATGGTAGAGATGCTGGAAACAGCAGGGATCCTCAACAATGCCACTGAGAAAAGTCTGATTCTGCTTGATGAAGTGGGCAGAGGGACCTCAACTTTTGACGGTCTGAGTCTGGCATGGGCTGTGGTGGAATACCTTCATGGGAATGAGAAAATAAGGGCTAAAACCCTGTTTGCCACCCATTATCATGAATTAACAGAATTAGCCATGACCATGGAACGGATCAAAAATTATCATGTTTCTGTTAAAGAATGGAAGGATGATGTTATTTTTTTGAGGAAAATAGTCCCTGGTCCTTCTGACCAGAGTTATGGAATACACGTGGCAAAACTGGCTGGAATTCCCAGAATGGTCCTGGAGAGGGCCAAGGAAATCCTCTTTAATCTTGAAAAAAAAGAACTGGATGGCGAGGGAGTCCCTAAGATTTCTTACCGGCAGAATCCTGAAATTGATGATTCCCAGATGTTTCTTTTTGGAGGAGACCAGGATCGCGAGCTTCTTAGGAAGATAAGAGATGAGATCAATGAATGTGATGTCTCCCGCATGACTCCCCTGGAGGCATTGAAATTTATTGACAGGCTTAAGAAAGAGATGAAGGAGAAGGAAAAGTAAAAATATGGGGCTAAATCTTCAGAGTCGCTTCATACGTATCCGAATTTTCTTATTTCGAATATTTTGTGTTATCGAGAGAGAAATATATTTTTGAGGTGTGGATATGGATATGAATAAATTTACAGTGATGTCCCAGGAAGCCTTGCAGCAAGCTCATTCCAAGGCTGAACAAATGGATCACCAGGAGATTCTTCCAGAGCATGTCTTGTGGGCTTTCCTGAACCAAAAGGATAATATCGTCAATGCCTTGTTGGGAAAAATCGGCGTTGATCGAGGCACTGTTAAATCAGAATTGGAAGGGGCGCTGGACAAGATTCCCAAAGTCAAAGGAGCCGCTGAAGTCTTTCTCTCTTCAAGATTGAGAAATGTCATCAAAGAGGCTAAGAAACAGGCATCTTCACTCAAGGATGAATACATTTCCACAGAACATCTGTTTTTGGGAATGATCAAAGAAGGAGCTGGAGACGCCTGTCAAATTTTAGAGAAATACGGAGCCACTGAAAGTTCGGTGCTGAAAGCCTTGAGGTCCATCCGGGGATCCCAAAGAGTCACTGACCCCGAGCCTGAAGGAAAATATCAGGCTTTGGATCACTACACCCGGGATATCACTGAATTGGCAAGAGAAGGGAAAATTGATCCTGTCATTGGTCGAGAAGACGAGATAAGGAGAGTCATACAGATCCTATCCAGAAGGACCAAGAACAATCCAGTGCTGATCGGAGAAGCCGGAGTGGGAAAGACCGCTATTGTGGAAGGCCTGGCACAAAGGATCGCTAACGGGGATGTGCCCCAGTCACTCAAGAACAAGAGGCTCATTGCCCTGGACATGGGGGCTTTGATAGCCGGAGCTAAGTACCGAGGAGAATTCGAAGATAGGTTGAAAGCGGTGCTGAAAGAAATCAAAGAAGCTGAAGGAGATATCATCCTTTTTATAGATGAGCTTCACACCATCATAGGAGCTGGAGCTGCTGAAGGAGCTGTGGATGCTTCCAATATGCTAAAACCTCCCCTGGCAAGGGGAGAGCTCCGTTGTGTGGGCGCCACCACTTTGAACGAGTATAAAAAGTATATTGAAAAAGACGCGGCTCTGGAGAGAAGGTTCCAGCAGACTTATGTGAAGGAACCCACAGTGGGAGAAACTGTGTCTATCTTGAGAGGATTGAAGGAAAAATATGAGGTCCATCATGGTGTTGAAATAAAGGATTCAGCGCTGGTTGCGGCAGCCACTCTTTCTGAACGGTATATCACGGATCGTTATCTTCCGGATAAAGCCATAGATCTCATCGATGAAGCAGCTTCCCGGATCAGGATTGAAATAGACAGCAAACCAGAAGAGATAGATGAGCTGGATCGAAAAATCATTCAGCTTGAAATTGAAAGAGAAGCTCTTAAAAAAGAGAAAGAAAAAAGCGCTAAAGAAAAGTTGAAAAAATTAGAAAAAGAGCTTTCCGATCTCCAGGAAAAAAGCAGAGTGGTTAAGCTGAGGTGGCAGAAAGAGAAGGAATTGATCGAATCCATTAATAAATTAAAAGAGCAGATGGATTCTTTGAAGATTGAGGAGCAGAATGCTGAACGACGAGGCGATTTAGGCCGAGTAGCTGAAATCAGATACGGCAAACTGAATCAGGTTCAGAAAGAAATAGAGGAAAAGTCGAAAAAGCTGGCAGAGATACAAAAAAAAGAGAAGATGCTTAAAGAAGAGGTGGATGAAGAAGATGTGGCGGAGATAGTATCCAAGTGGACCGGTATACCCGTATCAAAAATGCTTCAGGGAGAAGTGGAAAAACTGATCCACATGGAAGAGGAGCTGAGAAAAAGGGTGGTGGGACAGGATCAAGCTCTGAGCACGGTTTCCAATACCATAAGGAGAGCTAGAGCGGGAATCCAGGATCAGACCCGTCCCTTAGGTTCGTTTATTTTTCTGGGGCCTACAGGAGTGGGAAAAACAGAACTGGCTCGAGCTCTGGCAGAGTTTTTGTTCGATGATGAGAAAGCCATGGTTCGGCTGGACATGTCTGAATACATGGAAAGACACACGGTTTCCCGCTTGATCGGAGCTCCTCCCGGATATGTGGGTCACGAGGAAGGAGGGCAGCTCACTGAAGCGATCAAAAGAAGACCCTACTCCATCATCCTTTTGGATGAGATTGAAAAAGCGCACAACGATGTTTTTAATATTTTGCTTCAGATTCTGGATGACGGAAGGCTCACAGACGGCAAGGGCCGGACCATTGATTTTAGAAACACCATCATTATCATGACATCCAATCTGGGAAGCCAGGTGATCAAAGAATTAAGCCCGGATTTCGAAAAGATGGAGCAAAAAATAAGGGAAATTTTAGACAAGCATTTTAGGCCGGAATTTTTGAATAGACTGGATGAAGTGATTATTTTTAAACCCCTGTCTCAGGATGTGATCTTGAAAATCCTGGATATTCAGATCAAAGAATTGAAACAGAGGCTTAAAGATAAGAAGATTGATATTAAGGTGAGCGAAGAGGCGAAGAAACTCATTGCTGAAAGAGGATTTGATCCTGTGTATGGAGCCCGGCCTCTGAAAAGGGCTCTTCAGAAAGACATTCAAGACCCACTTGCCTTGAAGATTTTGGAAGGAATATACAAAAGCGG
>Ga0102944_1000768_pt1 | contig 23220 bp, 13 predicted proteins | sample SalPonD_shore_MG_FD_78172 | JGI IMG/M metagenome (GOLD analysis project Ga0102944, IMG submission 78172) | Salt pond soil microbial communities from South San Francisco under conditions of wetland restoration - Salt Pond MetaG... | ecosystem: Environmental > Aquatic > Marine > Intertidal zone >...
AAAACCGGAGAACAAGGTTTCCTCGCTTTTATTACTACCTGTATTGATAATGGAAACAGGATTAAAAATATCAAATGCCGAAATCTCCGAATAACCACCGGTCGTAGTATATGAAGGACCTCTTACCGGAGCCGTCGGATTCATAATTGCGGCATAGCGAAAAGCTTCGCCAAACCCTAAATCACTTTGCTTGTCGGTCGTAGACAAATTAAACGTAACTTTTAAATTATTGTTTAATGCCTTTTGGGTTAAATTTAATCGACCATTGATTTCCTGGAATCCCGTATTTTTCTGAATTCCATTCCTATCCCGGAAATTGCCCGAAATACGATAGGTGGTATATTCATTTCCACCGGAAAGAGAAAGGTTATGAACATTATTGGTACCCACCTGGGAAATCTGATCAAACCAGTTGGTACTGCTACCCAAGTCATTGATTCCAACGTTGGTTTGATCATTCAGCTTACGATACTGGTCAGCGCTTAGTACATCCAATTTATTAGCTACCGTTTCAACAGTATAATAGCCATGATAGCTGATTGAAAAAGCCTTGGAAGGATCCACATTAGCTTTACCTTGCTTGGTAGTAACTACGATAACACCACTGGCGCCACGCGTTCCGTATATAGCTGATGCAGAAGCATCTTTAAGTACATCGATGGAAGCAATGTCATTGGGATCCACATTTTTTAAGCTTGCCCCCACAACCCCGTCGATAACCACGAGAGGCTGCTGGTCGCCACTAAATGAGGTTACACCACGTAATCTTATCGTTGGACTTCCATTAGGATCTCCACCGGGGGTCGATACGACAAGTCCCGGCACCTTACCCTGGATCAAGCCCGAAGGATTACTAATACTCCCCGAATTAAAATCATCAGACTTTACACTGGAGACGGAACCTGTAATTTGTTTTTTCTCCTGTGTTCCATAGCCCACGACAACTACATCATTCAGTTTCCTTACATCTGTCGATAAGGCAACATCAATAGTTGATCGTCCTTGAACCGGAATCTGTTGTTTTACGTAACCGATAAATGAAAAGACAAGTGTATCCTGTTCGGAAGGCACCGTTAAGGTGTATTTCCCATCTTCATCAGTCGAAGTTCCTCGTGTGGGCATTCCCTTTACCACAACATTAACGCCAGGTAAAGGCGCATTATCGTTAGCATCGGTTACTGTACCGCTAACCTTAGTTTGAGCATAAGATTTCTGAAAAATCCCACAACCCAAGATTAATAAGAAGACAATTCCCATCCGGAATACGTTAGAAGAAATTCCAGCTAAAGAGAATGGCCATTTTCGATCACCTAAATTTAGGAATACAGTCCTAATACCTCGTATCGCATTCGTAATCATAAATTTCCCCTTAGGTTTTTTGTTATGTTCGTAATGACACGATACTTATGTAAATAGTATCATCCACTGCAGGTTTGAGCAGAAATTTTAATTGAGCACAATCCCCATTTAAGTACTTTACATGTAGAAGGAAGTAAAAATAGAATAAAATTAATTCTAAGCAGTTAGCTACTTGCCCTACGGAGTACCCTTATACAAACATCTAAAACAGTGTTCGTATATTATTTAACCTTTTTAGGTAAGAAGCAAATTATTTTAACTATTATGGGATTTTTTTTCTTTAAAATGCAATAAAGCGCTCATCACGGGAAAATTCCCATATTCAGCCACCACTAAAATCATTTATTTCTAAATATATGTTGTTTAATAATAAATGGATGCTGTTCAAAAATGAGAGCGACTCTTCCAATTTTTAATTGCAAAATACTTAAGAAATCAACCTAAAACAGTGCCACTCATGCCATTACCTTTTTACATAAATCGGATCATTTATCATCATTGATAATGGTCCTTTTGCCTGCACCCACACCGGTAATTTTCAAACTATTCCAACTCTTTGGCAGCGACGTCTTCAACTGTTTTATCCCTCCGTCTGAAATTTCAATTCCCCCGAAACCGTTTAACACGGCCTGTAGCATCCCTCCTGCTCCGGTAGCGAAGTAAGGATTGGTGCCACCCGCACTCTCTGCAAGTACTCCAAAGGGCGGGACTTCATTCGGTTTATATCCTTTTCTAAAAAGTGAATACGCTTTATCGGCTTTACCCAACCTGGAGTACAAGACCGAAAATACGGAATAACTCATCGCAGGACCGGCCCCGATGCGCGGCTCATAATAGTTCAAATTTTTCAGCATTTGCGTCTGCGAAGAAATGACGCCCAACGGATAGGAAAGTAAATTAACATCCGCCTGCTTGATCTTTTCACCGGTATAGGTTGCGTGCTCTCGGGTCACTCCATCTTTGAATTGCAAAATCGGGATATAGTTGGCGACCTCGGACCATTTCGGATCCGGATCCTTACCCAATATGTCAGCTGCCTTTACAGCAGCTTTGAGCGCTACAATTGTTGCGCCGTTTGTATAGGCATCATTGTCGATATTTTCGGCCCACTCATCAGCCCCCACTACATTATTGATATCGTAATTTCCATCCTCATCCTTCTCTACTCGACTCACCCAAAAATCAGCGATTTCCTTGAGTACGGGAAATCCTTTCTCACGCAGCCACTGTTTGTCGTGAGTAACCCGAAAATAGTTCCAAAAGGCTACTCCAATGGTCGCACTAATATGCTGCTCATACGGACCGGTAAGCGCCCATACCGGCGTTTCTTCTTGGCCACTGCCCGCCGACTCCCATGGAAACATGGCTCCTTTATAACCATGAGCAAGGGCTTTTTGTTTTGCTGCGTCGAGGCGCTGGTACCGGTATTCAAGCAATGATTTAGCAATATCAGGATGCAGCACCAGCAGGGGCGGAAGCATCCAGAGCTCCGTATCCCAAAACACATGACCGTTATATCCCAGGCCAGAAAGTCCCATTGGCGACAGGCTGTAAGCTGTCCCCTTTCGGACGAACGAATACAAATGATACAGCGCAAAACGAATATCCCGTTGATCATCGGGATTACCCTCCACAACGATATCACTTTTCCATAGCTTGTCCCAGGCTTTTTGATGTCCTTCCAGAAGTTTTTCCCTTCCTTGCAGTTTGGCATAAATCGTTAACCGCTCGGCTTCATTTCGGGGATCCGAGAAATGTTCAGTCGAAGTTTCGGAAGCCACAATACTAAAGTGATAAACCTCTCCCTTTTTCAGGGTTTTCTTAAATTTAGCCAGATGCATATTTTGATCCCATTCTTCATGAATGATATCGGGCTGCTGACCATGAGATTCCGTGAAAATAAAACTGGTAGAGGCCGCTACCGTATGTTTACCGGTAGGACTTTGAGCAACTGACGTTAACAATGGAATCATCACATGGGGACGATCGATCTCCGAATAATAATTATGAATATTTCGCAAAATATCGGGCCCCCGGATTACCGATGCGGCAACAATCTTAATATTCTGTAGGGGCCTTATCGAAACATCGATGAGGCTGGTATAAGGCAGCTGACGAAGCGCTCGAACGGTATAACTGATTTGAGCCTTATCCCGAAAGCGAAACCCGGTTGTTATCGAAACAGACCTCATATCTAAATCCTGGTGCATCTTTGAGATGTTTTGACGTCCCACACGCTCCCCATCCACATCCAGCTGCACGTTAGCAAAATTAAATCCCTTTAAAATATTGGATACACGTCCACGGCCGTAATCGTCATACACACCGTTCAACACGATATCACTCATCTGGAGTGGCTTTGAAGAAGAAACCAGACCAATCATCCCATTTGCCACCGTTACTCCGTAGTAATTGGCAGGATCAATAGAATCGGCTCGGACATTCCACCCGGATTGCGACTCCTGGGCTATTACCGGAGCGGCAATAAAAATCATAAAAAAAATAATTATGGGATATCTTTTCATAGCAATGCAAGTAATTTGAAGGAATGTTAAAATCAACTAAATAACAGCTTACTCTCCGGGAAATATCAGGTTGAAGAAAAGTTAACGGCTGAAAATTTCGAGGGGGTCGACAACTCGTCCTTGCTGTGCCGATCATTCCACCAAATTTCAACAGCCATAGCTATAGGACCAACGATAAACAGGGCATAGAAGGGAGCATATACCGCCTCATGTAACCTCAGGATCATCTCAACAAAAGCTACCACAATAACCACCAAGATACGTCCCCATTTGGACTGTACCGTTGTTTTGGGATCGGTAATCATAAAAAAGGTAAACAACTGGTACATAGGCCCTGTGATTGGAGAAATCTCTGCCAGATAAGGATCTCCCGTGATATAAGCCCTGATCAAGCCAAAAAATAGAAATGAAAGAACATAGGTCGCACAGACATGAAACCTGCGAAGGCGGTAAATGGAAATAGATCCCACAATCCAGATGACAGCCATAGCCCACATGTTATTACCCCACTGAATACTGAGTACCGCCACACTGCCCGGGGCCAACAGCAGCATAGCAACAACTCCAAAATTGGATGGATTCCACAGGTGCCGCCCTTTATACCGGAGTACATATTTTGATGCAATAGAAATCATCGAGCAAAGGGCATACGGCCAAAACATCGGTGAGCGAATAAGGATGCCCACACTTACCCCCGATATATACGCACTGGAAAAACTGCGCCATTTGCCCACGATCCAGCGGTGTAATGCGGCCTCGGTTAAAATACTGGCTCCGATAGCAATCAACAGTTTACTGTATCCTGTGAGGATACCAAATGAGATATGTGCCGCCAATAAGATGCCGGTTATCAGAAGCGGCGGCGTATATTTATGACTGTATTTAAAATTCTTAACCTTCGAGACTAGCGAACCATTTTCACTCATGATGGTACTGATTCGGTTATGGTGTGAAGCTTGTTTATTTCAGGTTTTTTAATGGTCTGGGTATATCCCGAGGGCCAGTGAATAATCGCTTTCCGAACACTGCCGGCTTTACCCAACCCAAAATAAAGAGGACGTTGATTTTCAGCGCTGAAGCCGCTGGTTGAGTTAATAACCTGCACTTGTTGATTGGAATCCCAGAACAATTCAACTTCGGCACCAATGGCACTGCTATTACTTTTTGTGCCTTTTAACTTAAACCCAATCCAGTTATGAGAAGAGATAACCGTATTTTTGTAAATTTTAAACGGCCCGCCCTGGCTTGCCACCAGGATTTCCAATGTACCATCATTATTTAAATCAGCCAAAGCAACAGCCCGACTATCCAGCTTCAGTTTACCGCCGACAGCATCGGCTACTTCCTGAAACTTACCGGCACCGTCATTAATCCAAATCTTATTTTGCTGATACCCTGACAAGCTTCGTCCTTTCATAGCCGGCCAGTTCTTGGCATCTGCAATAATCTTCTTGTTTCCGCCGGCTACTTTGGCGAAATCATACCAGTAATCGGTGCCCTTTTTGCCGGAGACAAAACCGTTAGCCAGATAAAGATCCAAGTTGCCATCCAGATTCAGATCACCAAACTGTGCACCATAACTCCACCCACCAAGCGAGATACCAAGATCCTCCGCTAAATTCTGATAATGTAACTTTTCGCTCGGCACCGTCGGAACCCAAAGACTATTTCCCTGAATCAACACCCCGGGCTCAGAGATATTCGTGATATAAATCGCCAGCCGACCGCGATTCATTACATCCCCGAGAGATGCATTCATACCACTCTTGGGCACAAACCCGATGCCAACTTTCTGGGCCGCATTTACGAACCCCTTACCGTCCTGATTCAGAAAAAGCTCATCCACCCCGTAGTCGTTGGCAAGAATCAAGTCCGGATAGCCCGAATGATCCACATCCGCGGCAGTTGCCGCATAAGTCCAGCGATTGCTGACTAATCCCAATTTCTTGCTGACTTCCTTAAACTTACCGTTCCCCAGATTATGGAACAGGTACTTGCGCCCGCCATTCTTGGCATACTCAAAACTTTCGGGCATGATACGTGTAGTCTTCAGATTCCAGAGATCAATATTTTCATCGTAATATCCTCCCAGAAATAAATCCAGCTTTCCATCATTATCGTAATCAAGCCAAACGGCCGTATTCGAATTGACCCAGTCAGGAAATTCGGGCCCCAAGTCCACTTTCGTAAATCCTTTGCCTTTATCATTATGAAACAGCATGGGCTTGCCCCACTTGGCAATGAACAAGTCCTCATAACCGTCGTTATCATAATCGCCCCATACCGAACTCATTGAAACGCCGGTGGCCTTGGTATTTACATCCGCAACCCCCATTTGGGCGGCTACATTTTTAAAATGCCCATTGCCCATATTTTCGTAAAGGGCATTCGGCTTACCGTGCTCGCTGTTTGTGAGATAGAAATCCTGGCGGCCGTCATTATTGAAATCCGAAACAGCCACCGAGGCCCCAACTGAGGCTACCTGTGGCATAATATGATCAAGCTTTGAATCAAGCTTGGGTGCATGATGGGTAAAGTTAACCCCCCAGTCGCTGGTTACATCCTGCAGGTAAAAACCGTATCGATTCAGTACATCCCGGTGGTTGGATTTTCCGGATGACCAGATCTTTTTAATGCTGTTATAATGCGAAACAACGTATGGGGTGGCAAGCAGTACCGCAAAAAGTACAATTAACGATATCTTGTTATTTTTTACTGCCATAGCTTATAAGTTAAAAAGATTCGTCAATTTTTAAACCGCAATGCCATATTAAAGTTAGCCGGTGTCACATATCTCGTGTGATATTTAACCCAGTCCTGTTTATGCTGTTGATAAACCGGATCATCCTGCAAACGTTCGGGCTTATTCGAGTAATTTTTCATCCCGTGATATGGCAACGGCAGCACCGTTTTGGAAAACCCGGTATTATAATCACCGTCTTTTACCCAACCGTCGCCGATTAATACGAAGTCACGTTTCCACCCTTTTTTGGGGCGGGAAAGAGCCGGGAATTTAAATCGAAGTTCATCACCGGCATTCATAATTACATAGCGGTCATCGCTCTTCTTAGTCAGCTCTTTGACATCTCCATAACGGGTATAGAACCCTACAAGATCCCTCCATTTCTGTGTTGTTCCCTCAAGTTTCTGATAATCGGGAACGGTCGGAGAAAATCGATCTCTATGTTCGAGCTTGGAATACCCGCGATATTCCAATTGTGAAGTTGATGCCCCAATTCTATGCGTTTTGACATCAGCATGCTTGGGTTGTGTACCCAACTGAAACTGATCCCAGTAAATTTCCATATTTGTGTAAAGGCGAACGCGTCGCGGGGTACCGGGCTCAAAAATACCATTCAAATCAATAAGCATCGTCTTCTTTTTGCCGGCAGGAAAACCAATATTTTTCTTAGCGACTTTCCATCCGCCTTTGCCATCCGGCACTTCCAGACGAATACCATGAGGTGCCGGATGACTACCCTGGCTGATTGCAACGTTGATCGAACTATCCGTTGGATACACCCAACCGGAAGCAACCAGTTTCTGCCTGCTCTTCGTCTTTTTCTTGCCCAAATCCAATTCGATATAATGTTCTTTGGTTAATCCCTGGTAAGAGGTCAGCGGCAAATTAGCTACATAACGGCCATCCTTACGGGCAATTTTCCGCGTCACATCCCGGCCGGCGTTATCGTAGGCGGCCTCAACCGGGTGTAAATTTTTCAATGGATACAGTTGCTGTTTGGGAGCCGGAAGTTTAAATCGCTCATCCACAAACACATCCGTATTCGCGGGATGATCGACTGCCATTAACGAAACATGATCAAAAAAGTGAGTCTCCCACAAATCAGCAGTAATACGAACGTCATAATGGCCGTCCCTCGGTTGCAACTGATCACCATTAATTTTTATCCAGTCGATGCTGTGTATCACCTTGGCTTTGCCCTGAGCGTTGATACGAAGTCCCAGTGCCGTGCGCCACAGGAAGTCGGTGATAAACTCCATCTTATTGCCGTTATAAGTAAAAACCCACGGACACGATCCCTTCAGGATCTGTTGATTCATGATTTTATTTTGATATCCCAGTTCAGCAAATTCGGCCTGTGTTGACCCATTAGGCCAGATAATGCGCACCATCTGGGCCTCGTCATAGTTTCCCAATCCCACGTGTACCCAAGCCTTAGTGATGGGTTGTTTGGAATACTGGAATCCCGAGCGACTTTCCAACACCCCGCCAATACCATAAGAATTAATGCGGCGATCTCCCAGCGGACCGGATGCCCGGGGACGAATGATGCGAGCTTTGTAGGATTTTGACCCCTTATTTATGGCAACCAATTCGTGAGATTTCTTTGTTACCCCAACCAGATCAAGGCGGTTATCTCCGTCCATATCCCCCAATCCATACACGTATCCTGCAACCCCTTTTGCAGTAGGCTTCAATGAAATCTGATCATCGCTCAGCCAGTAAAGCGTCGTATCGCGCCCTGTGACCATTAGATCCAGGGCAGCATTATTATCCAGATCGGAGACAAAAATTTGCTCGTCAGTACCAAAAGGATTGGATTTGTCCAACTTGAGCAACGTTTGGGTATCCCAGCTCGCCGTTGAATCCGTATAGCCGGTTGCCGAAATGCTATTACCCTGCTGGCTGATAATCTCAAAAAGACCATCGCTGTTTAAATCCCCAAAAGTAACGGCCCCAACCGGACTGCCTGTATCAAAAGTTCGATAGGGTGCAAAATCTCCCGAACGCCGATTACTGTAGTAGTGCAATTCTCCATTTTTGGTCAGCAATACCGCATCAGGATCCCCGTCCTGATCAAAATCCGCCCATAGGAAATCGCGGATAGGCCCGCTGTCAGTAAAATAAGGTCGGGCGTCAAAAGTATCATCCCCGTTGTTTTGCAACATAATCGGCGCGCCGTTTTCAGGAGCCAACAACAAATCCAGATCACCGTCCAGATCCAAATCTTCAGCCCAAATGCCGCTGTAGGACCCGCGTTTGATATCGGAAGGCAGATGCAGGGAATCGGTGACATCCCGAAATGTCGAATCCTCGAGCTGTTTGTAAAGCTTAAATCCACCCGGCCCGGCAAAAGCCAGATCATTAAAAAAATCATAATTATAATCGATCGCAGCAATCGCATTCGGCGATAATTTATCTCCGGATCCGGCAGGAAATGAAAGCTGAACCCTTCCGTTCACAGTAGCAGTTTTACCCGAAACCTCAATTTCAGCCGGTTGATCATAGCCCAAACCTACGGGTTCAAACAGCTTTACGGTTTTTCCACCGCTCTTCCGGGGATGAAAGGCTAGCTGCTCGTCCGCCGACTCGGCCCGGTGACCGGCTTCGGGCAACCACAGAAAATGCGTAATCAAAAATCCAACCTGGTTGGAAGGCAGCTGTACTTTCTGCAAATCGTTCTGATACTTCGACAGTTGATTCAGATTATTCCGTAAGAAAGCCAGCTCGAAGGTAATATTCCCTCCTTGTTTCTCCAGGATTGTTGATTTCAGCTCTCCAAATCGCTGTTTCAACTGCTCGGGCCAATCCACCGACTGATCTTCCAACTGATCCAGCGATTTTTTCAATATTGTTTTGTCATCCCACTTCGCTGCGGTTCGAACCCGTTCCAACAATACCGCCATGTTGTTAGGATCCTGTGCAAGAATTCGCTGAAATAGAGACTCAATTTCTTTGGCATTCGCTTTCGGATCCTGCCGCTCAAGTTCATCCGCCAAAGAATACAGCAGCTTGGGATTGGTAGAATCTATTTTCGCTGCCTTATTCAGATGCTTCAGTGCGGCCTCAATATTTCCTTTACGACTTTCCAGTATTCCCTCCAAAAACTGGATATTGCCGTTGTCGGGAGCCCGCTCCTCGGCTTTTGCCAGCTGTTTGGTAGCCAATTCAAAATTTCCCTGTCGCATAGCAAAAACGCCCAGGTTAGCCCAGGCTGCCGGTTCCGCCGGATAGATATCTGCCACTTGCTTCATCTTTTTAACGGCATAGAGTGCATGATCAGATTGAATAGCTGCCAATCCCAGATAAAAATTGGAAACGGCCTGTTTATATTTTTCCGATTGGGTATCCGGTTTTTGAGGTTTAGATGAACATGCAACGAGTATTGTTAAAGCAACAATCAGAAATTTGCTTGCCAAGCTTTGATATGTGACATCGAAATTCATATTAAATATTAGTCAAGTGGCCGGTTAAGCGGTTAAAATCTATTTATAGTGCCATATGTCATCCCAATTAGCCGGGAGCTATTCCAACGGCGAGGGAACCTAAATATAATATGACATTAACTTTAATAAATGTTCATTGTTTTATTACGTCCGGGGTGCTAAAGTGAACGTTTTTGTGATCCGTCAGCCAATATTTTAGAGCCTAAACACATCTTCAATAATGTAAAAACATAGGACTTTTATCGTTAATACCAATCACGATTGTCGGCGGATTATTTTTTTTACCCTGAAGGGCTAAAATTTTTCGGATCTGTCCGTTTACATAAATACCACTTTTCGAAGGGTTCAACACCGAGAAAGTACCGTCATCGCTCCCATCCAACAGCCACCCGTAACTGGCATCATATGGACCGCCGTAAACGGGCTGAACCTTAAGCTGGTTCCCGCCTGTTAAAATATCTTCGTGTCCATCCTTATTAAAATCCCCGGTATAAAAGGCATAAATAGGGGCGGCCTGCGCTTTACGCGGCAACACATGCTTTTTAAACGACCCCTCACCCTTGTTCTCAAAATAGAAGGAAGCCAATTCATTGACCGATTTCTGTTGTGCTTTCTGAAGGATTTTAGTAGAAAAAATCTGTGACAGTGTTTTGCCTGCAAACGAGCGGTACGTCGGAAACTTTTTTTTCAGATACGGCATGGAATTCAGTAACATATCGCGATCGACAACCGGATACACTTTACCGTTTTCTGTTCGGCCGATCACCGGATCGGCAGCTCCATCCCCGTTAAAGTCGCCGAGATACATCTTCATGGGGTTTTGCCTGCTGGCCCCCAGCGTGGTATTCATTCCCATATTCCCTGCCAGGATGTCAATATCTCCATCCTGATCAATATCAGCGGCATAAACACTTTGCCACAGCCCATTGCCGGATTGCAGTATATTTGTTTTTGAGAGCTTCCCATTCTCATTGATAAACGCAGTAACCGGCATCCAATCGCCGGCAACAATTAGGTCGGGTTGACCGTCTCCGTTAATATCCGCTGCTGTAGCATCACTAATCATCCCCAGATCTTTAAGTCCGGGAGCCACGGCATCGGTAACTTCTTTGAAGGTGCCATCGCCTTGGTTCTCGAACAGATAACTATACGGGGTAACTCCGTAATTTTTAGGGACCGACCGGCTGCCTACGAACACATCGAGATCCCCGTCCACATCATAATCAAAGGGCACAACCACAGATCCGTTAGCGCCAAACGTCGGGAAGGCATCGGTCACCCGTGCAAAATTACCATGGCCGTCATTCAGATAGAAACGATCATATAAATTAGGAGAATTGACTGTGTATTCATCTCCGCCGCTTACTACATAAAGGTCCAGCGCTCCGTCATTGTTGGCATCAAAAAAGGCGGCATCCGTATCCTCAAAACCATCATCTTGATCAAACGCACTAACTTCCCGCTTTTTAAAGGTTCCATCGGGTTGTTGGATATAAAGCGATCCACTTTGCCATTTGCCCCCCCCGATATACAAGTCCTCAAGTCCGTCGCCGTTGACATCACCCGAGGCCATTGCAGGACCTTCGTTAGATAGTTGATACGGCACTAAAGGCTGCTGTTCAAATTCACTATAACTATCCTCCTGATGTCGGTATGATGGCGACAAGGGGTCTTTAACTTTTTTGAAAATCGTTTTTTCATTTTTGGAATCCTTAGCCGTTGCCACCTTTGCAGAAGATTGATCGATCGTCAGATGTTGGTTCGCGTCGATGTTTGTCCGAACTGTCTCTCTGCCATCCGGCCAGATAATTTTCAGAGAATCCACGACTTTTGCATCCCCAAGACCAAAAAACAGGAAAGGCTCGACAGAAGACTGAAATCCACGAGTGGACATCAGTTCGGCCAGCTGCCTGTGACCGCCCGCCGAAATAATAGCTTTGCTGCCGATTCCCCGCGTATTGGCTTTGTTGCCCTTCAATTTGATTGTAAGAAATGATGAGTGATCCTGTTCAACCGTCTCATTCTGATAAATAGAAGCCTGCCCGTTCACATTATTGACGACCAGATCCAAATCGCCGTCATTGTCCAGGTCGCCATAAGCTGCTCCATTGGAATAGCCCGGTGAAGCAAGTCCCCACTTACCGGATTGATCGCTGAATGACAAGTCTCCGTCATTCCGGAACGCCTTATTCGGAATTTTTACATGAGGCATACTGTCTACCAGCCCCATATTTTTTGGATTTATGCCTTGATTCAGGGAACGCTGGTTTTCCTTTCCGCCTACCATATTCAAGTAATCCCAATCGTTGGGTCGACGATAAACCCCATTGGTGATAAACAAATCCTTGCGGCCGTCATTATCCATGTCGAAAAAGAGTGATGACCAACTCCAGTCGGTTGCATAGACGCCGGCCATTGGAGCAATATCTGAAAATACCGGGGTCCCGTTAGAGTTTTCGCCCAAATTCAACTGCAGCGTATTCCTGATAAGCTGGGGATGATACCCATAATCCCGCTGGATATTATAGACTTTGGTAAGTTCTGTACTAACTGATGTTTTCCTGCCTTTTTCGGTATAAGGCAGCATGTCAAGAACGGTGATATCCGGTTTCAAATCATTATTGATATCAGCAACGTCGCTCCCCATCGAAGCACGGCTCGTGTGTGGCATACTTTGTGGAAGCACGTCTTTGAACGTGCCATCCCCTTGGTTTAGATATAGGTAATCATTTTCATGAAAATCGTTTGTGACATATAAATCCTGGTAATTGTCGCCATTTATATCGCTGACTGTCACGGACAAGCCGTATCCGAGAAGGCTACTGTGAATACCCGACTTTTGTGTAACATCCGTAAACTTTCCACCATCATTCCGATAAAGCCGATCGCCGGCATTGGGATCCGAAATTTTAAGTCCCTCCGCACGGCGGACGAATGATTTTTTGGTATGAACTGAGTGATTAAGCAAAAACATATCCAGATCACCATCATTATCCATATCAAAAAAAACAGCCTGTTTGGAATAGCCGCTGAAATCCAACCCGTACTCTTTTGCGCGGTCGGTAAACGTTGAATCCCCGTTATTAATAAATAGCTGATTTTTCCCCTTCTGCGATAGATAATTGACATGACAAACGTAAATATCTAACAGGCCATCTCCGTTCACATCCGCCATCGTCGTCCCTGTCGTCCAATCCCCCTTTCCTGCCACTCCCGCTTTCTCGGTAATATCATTGAATGAAAAGCCTCCATTATTCAGATATAACTTGTTCTGCCCCTGATTAGCTGTTAAGTAAAGGTCGGGTAGACCGTCTCCGTTCACGTCCCCAATAGAAACGCCCCCGCCGTCATAAAAGTAAAGATAATTCAGAAAGTTAAAATCCGGGGATTGCCTGACGGTATTCTTAAATGCAACGCCCGTTTGTTTCGAATTTAATATCCTAAATCTTGAACGTCTTTTCTGACTACAACCAGACATAAATACCAAAGTCCAAACAGTTAGAAACAGAAATCGATAATAAAAAGGAATAGCCGTAAAAACATTACAGCGGTGTCGGTTAGCCATCAAAATGCGATCAAATTAATATTAATTAACGTACCACAACATGCCCCAAAAGACGCAGCTTTGCTAATGTTAACGTCAAATGCCGGTAAATTCAATGCAAATCACTGCAAATTTTTACTAATCCATGGAAATTATTTGATTAAAACAAAAATGAGATGCTTATTACATTACTTTAATACAATACCAGAATGGGGATTATAATAACAGGATAGGTCCAGGTTAACTTAATAACAAGTTATTTTGAAAATTACACTTAAAGACATAGCAGAAGAAACCGGCTATTCAATTTCTACTGTGTCGAGAGTTTTAAATGGCTCCAATAAAATTAGTAACAAGGCGCGCCGAAAAATCTATAATTCGGCCCGCCGGCTCGATTATCCGATTCATCATACCCTGAATGGAGAAAAAGTTGTTGCTACACTAAAACTGTTTTTTGTGATTACCGGTTTTCATATCGGTGAATTTTACGCCTCGATGTTTAACGGTATTAATAATGCAGCCGAAAACCATAATGTGCAGATCTCAATGATCAGTATGCGAAAACCATTTGATGAGATGTTGCATGCTATCAAGGAACTGAGCCAGCAACATTATGATGGTATGATTCTTTTTGCCCCGGAATTTAAAAGAAAAGATTACGTGAAGATTGTTGAAGAACTTCCCAATGATTTTCCTCTTGTCTCCAATGCACTGATTGAAAATCCTGTAATATCAACGGTAACCTTCGATAATTATAGCGGTGGATTTTCGGCTGGAGAACATTTTAAGAGACAGGGATATCAAAGATGCGGGGTAATTAAGGGTCCTTTTAAAAAGACGGAAGCCCGATACCGTTCTAATGGATTTCGTGACTATATCTTGCAGGCTCCTGGTATGGAGTTATGTTGGGAACATCAGGGGGATTTCACTTTTAAATCTGGTACCCAGGCATTTGAATCCTTTCTCGAAAAAGAACATAAACCACGCGCTATCTTTGCCGCCAATGACGAGATGGGGCATGCCTTTCTTGAAAGAGCACTGGAATATGGTCTCCGGGTGCCCGAAGATCTTGCTCTTATCAGCTATGACGATCTGCCTATTTGTGTACGACATCGCCCTAAAATTTCTTCCGTTCATACCAATTATGAAAAGCTGGGAATCGTAACAATGGAAAAGATCAAGGAACTCATCACCAATCCTTCTCAGCAAAAAGGCGTCCTCAGCTTGGTTCCGGTAAGCCTGAAAGTAAGAGAAACATCATAAGGGTAAGGCCGTATTACATTCGGATTCATCAGCCATTCTTCTCCTTTCGTTAAGAGGCTCATTCTGCTATATTAGTATTTAAAATATTTGCAAAAACAAATTATCACCCCAGAATATACTCGTCATGGCCATTCAGCATCAATATGTCGAAGATTTTGAAAATCTTTTGGATCCCGATCTCAACACAATTTTTAACATGTCGTTAGAAGAGGCAGAAGAAGCGGTTTTATCTGCAGATCCCGAAAAGGTTCGCAATATTGACGGATCTTTTGCCATCGTCAAGAAAAAAGGTAAAGAAGTATTTATGGCTCGCTCGATAGGTCGGCCGATGCGTTATTTTCTGGCGAAACAGCGGTCAGGTCCCTTATTAATTGTGGCCGAACGCATTGATGAAATTTATGAGTATCTGAAACAAAAAGGACTGCATGAGCAATTTCATCCATCCTACACGCGGATGGTGCCTGCTCATCATATCACGCGCCTGCAACTGTTGGGCTGCCCGGATCCCAGTCCTGAATACAAGCGTTATTTCGACCCAAAGCAAAATGTTATGAATGCGGATTTAGATGCCATTGGCAAAAAGTATATTGGAGCTTTGGCACATGAATGCCAGCGCTGGCTTAAGACTATTGCCGAAGATGAACCGATAGGTGTTTTATTTTCCGGAGGAATAGACAGCGGATCTGTATTCCTTGTGCTTTATCACCTGATGCTGGAGATGGGATTATCTCCCCAGCGCCTTAAAGCTTTTACGCTGTCTGTAGATGGCGGAGCCGATGCAGATCAGGCAAAACAATTTTTGGATAAGCTTGATATGTCGCTTTACCTGGAAGTGATGAGTGCCTCCTCGGATGAACTGGACTACAAAAAAACCATCCGAATCATGGAAGATTACAAACCACTGGACGTGGAAGCAGCCACAATGGCGGAAGCGCTCTGTCGCAAAATTCGAGAACAATACCCGGAATGGAAATACCTTGCCGACGGTGACGGTGGTGACGAAAATATGAAAGATTACCCGATCGAGGAGAATTCCGAGTTGACAATCCGCAGCGTACTCAACAACCAAATGCTTTACCACGAAGGCTGGGGGGTAGATAAAATCAAACATTCCCTTACCTATTCGGGCGGACTCAGTCGCGGATATGTCCGTTCTTATGCCACGGCTCGTCATTATGGTTTCAATGGCTTTAGTCCTTACACGTTTCCTAATGTTATTGAGGTCTCGGAAGGCATTCCTTTTATACAGCTTACCGATTGGGATCATGAAGAACTATATGCCTTGAAAGGAGAAATTGTGCAACGCGGCATTAAAGCCATAACCGGATTGGAAATGCCCGTCTTTCCTAAGCGTCGCTTCCAACACGGGGCACTGGCTGAAAATAAACTTGAAGAACTTTTCGCAGATAATGAGATGGAGTATCGCAGGTATTTTTCGTCTTTGTATAGTTAAAATGACCACTTGTATATTAGGGGGGGGCACTGAGACCAATTCTTAGCGCCGTTCCAAGTGCTCTTAGTAGTAAATTGTATTCTTTATATGATGCTGGAGACCTCAGAAATTATTGATTTGCGTTCCGCCAAAAATGAGGTGCACCCTGAGCGGCCCTATCACTTTATGCATGAACAGGAGCGTGGTGCCGACGGGGAGCTAAAAGAAGTCAATGCAATCTTCCTGACGAATAGCGAATGCCCCTTCAAGTGCGTGATGTGCGACCTTTGGAAAAACACGCTGAAAAATCCCGTTAACCGGGGCGATATCCCCAAACAAATAGACTATGCACTCAATCATTTGCCTAAAGGGGACGTTGTGAAACTGTATAACAGCGGTAATTTTTTCGATCGCAAGGCAATTCCACCTGAAGATTACCAATCGATTGCCAAACGGCTTTACGATTATGAACAAGTGATTATCGAAAACCATCCCAAATTATGCGATAAATCCTGCGCTGAGTTTCAAAATATGCTGAATGGGAATCTGGAAATTGCTATGGGACTTGAAACCATCCACCCGGAAGTACTGCCTAAACTCAACAAGCAAATTACAAAGGATGACTTTAAAGAAGCGGCAAGTTTTCTCAGGGATCATGGAATCAGCTCACGAGCTTTTCTTCTTTTGAATCCTCCCTACCTCACTGATCCCGACGAAAATATAGAATGGACCATAAGAAGTGTGGAATTTGCTTTTGATTGTGGAGTTTCGGCTTGCAGTATTATCCCTACACGAGATGGAAACGGTGCCATGGAGAAACTTCACGAAAAAGGCCAATACCTACCTCCTGCTATCGGGGCACTGGAAAAAGCTTTCGAACAGGCATTAAACTTGAATAGCGGACGTATTTTTGTTGATTTATGGGATTTAAAGCGATTTTCAACCTGTACTCATTGCTTTAATAAAAGAAAGGATCGTCTGCATCAAATGAATCTTGATCAGAAAATCCGTCCCGGGATAAAATGTGATTACTGTGGCGACGAATAACAATCTGTCTTTTGATATTACGGTCGTTGGCGCCGGATTCGCAGGCTCGCTAACCGCTTTGGGCCTTCATCAAATTGGGTATGACGTTGCGCTCATTGAGAAAAGCTCACATCCCCGATTTGCGATAGGAGAATCTTCAACCCCCATTGCCGATCTCATTCTCAGAAGCATCTCGGACCGATATAACTTACCTTGGCTTCGGGAAATTTCGCGCTATGGAAGCTGGCAACAAACCCATCCCCAAATAAGCTGTGGACTCAAACGGGGATTCAGTTACTACAAACACCAGGCAATGCAGTCCTTTGAAACAGATATTCATCATAAAAACGAACTTCTCGTAGCTGCAAGCAGTAATAACGAGCAGTCCGATACAAACTGGTATCGATCGGATATGGATGCTTTTTTTGTCAATCAAGTAGTGCAAAAAGGAATTCCTTATTGGGATAACACTCAAATTACAAACCTGCAGCGCCATGGCAGTATATGGCGGCTTACCGCTCAAGAACCCGGCCATAAATTTACGGTTCGGACCAAATGGCTGATTGATGCTACAGGGTCGAGCAGCATACTTTCGCAATTGGATGTTCAAACGATACCTGATCATTTCAAAACCAATACACGCGCAATCTTCTCGCATTTTTCGAAGGTCCATTTTTGGCAGGACTGGCTACATAAGAATAATATAGCTACCGGAGATTATCCCTATAATCCCGATGACTCTGCACTGCACCACCTGCTGGAAGAAGGCTGGCTGTGGATGCTGCGATTCAATAATGGAATAACCAGTGCCGGCTTGGTTTTAAATCAAAATGCAGAACGGCATGCAAAGAACTGGGATCGAATAATCGGCCGGTACCCCTCATTAGCTGCATGTTTTTCGGGTGCAGAACCAGCCCATTCACCAGGCAAACTTATCCGCACAAAACGACTCCAGAGACGCGCCGCGAAAGCTATAGGAGAGGGATGGGTGGCCCTGCCCCATACAGTTGGCTTTGTTGACCCACTGCACAGTACCGGCATCGCACATACCCTGTCGGGAGTAGAACGTATTCTTCATACTTTTGAAAGCGCCGGAGATAAGCCGAACCTTATCACGAATCAACTCAGAAATTATGAGCAAGCTGTTTTTAACGAGTTGGATTTTGTGGATTTGCTGATCGATGGTTGTTATCGCGCAATGGACCATTTTGAACTTTTTCATACATACGCCAGCCTGTATTTTATAGCAGCCATACATTATGAACAAAGGCGCATTCATGGCGACTTTGACATAGAAGAGGATTTTCTATCCGCCGATCATTCTAAGATCAGAAGTATAGTAGAAAATTCTTATAACAATTTAATGATCCTGTTAGAGCAACAGACCATTAATACAAGTGAAATCCGATCTTTCCGAAAGGCCACAGAAATGGCGATTGAACCTTTTAACATTGCCGAATTGCTACACCCCGAAATTCCAAACATGTATTATCATACAAGCGCAGAATTCTAGTATACCCGCTCTACGGCAAAGTCACACAAGTTCAAAAAAATTTAATAACCCCCAAAATGCAGTAAGATGTAACGAAAGCTTACTGTTTTACTTCTTTGAACTTTTAAAAAGATCCCCGTAATCATCAACCATATATTTCAGGCGCAATTGAGGATATTTTTTAGACTGCTCTTTTACATTGAGACGACTGTATAACTCGGTTATACCTCGCTTGTAATTCCAAATAAATCTTTCCATTGTAAATCTTGATTCTTCCATAATCTCTCGTTTATTATTTAAGGCGTTCATATGACGACCGAAAACAAGAAAGGTTTCAAAAAAATCTTAAAAATATCTTCTCTCCTAGAAAAGACTATTCCTTGAAGGATATTTCGATTGGAAAATCCTTTATTTCAGAGGATGCTCGGCCCATATCCGAATAATAATATCTGCTACGATTCTAAGAGGCCCGGGGCAAACTAAATATAAAAGTGGTTCCCACTCCCTCGGTGCTCTTCACACTGATCTCTCCCTCCTGTTTTTCGACAAATTCCTTGCACAATTGAAGGCCGAGTCCACTGCCCTTTTCATCATTGGTACCCGATCTTGATCCGCTTTTTACAGTAAACAAGGTATTTTTCTTCGCCTCAGGTATGCCTATGCCGGTATCTGCGACCTCAAAAATAATTTTACCGGTCTCTTCTATGGTGCTAATGGTAAGTTGATCTCCATTTTTACAAAATTTGATACTATTTGATACCAGATTACGAAGAATAAGCTTTATTAAGTTATCATCGGCTTTCACTTTCAGGTCGGGCGCAACTTTATTGATCAGCTTTATACCTTTATGCTCAGCCTGGAATTGGAAATTCTCAAAGACCTCTTTGACAACTTTATATGCATCAATAGTTTCGATATTAAGTGCCATGCCAGACATTTGTTCCCGTGCCCAAACCAGTAGATTATCCATCATGCTAATATTCTGGCTAATAGAAACTTCCAATTCTGCTGTCATTTCGTTGATTTCTTCTTTTGACAGCTCCTCTTCCCGAAACAGATAGACCATCCCCTGCATAGAGGCCAAGGGGGAACGAAGATCATGAGCAATAATCGCCAGTATTTTATCTTTAACTTTATTCAGTTCCTCAAGCTTATTTCTTTGGGCTTGCAGTTCAGAATTAATTTTTTGCTTTCCTTTATTAGCCCGATAAAGCAAAATAATTGAAATCAAAACGATGATTATAATACCGATACCGGCTGCAATCAACCAGTTCTTGAATGTCAACCGGGCCCCCTGCTCCCTCTGTTTGTCCTTTAAAAGCCGGTTGATTTCCTCCTGTTTACGCAAACTCAGTTTCGTTTCGCTATCCTCAATTTTTTCCTCATTTGCTTTCTTGTTCAAACTATCGTTCAGTGCTGTATACTTTTCATGATAAGCTAACGCCCTTTTAAAATTGTTTCTTCCTTTTTCCAATTTGTATAGGCTGCGCAATGCCTCACGCTGTAATTTTTGGGCCCCAATTTTTTTAGCGATTTGCTGGGCTTTCGTATAATATTCATGTGCTTTGGAATAATTATTACGCAATTCTGCTACATTCGCCAATCCTCCGTAATTATATACAAGCCCCTGCGCAATTCCCTCCTGTTTACAATAGGTTAACGAACGATGATAGTAGTTCTCAGCTTTATCCAGCTGTTTCGTATCCTTATATAACTGCCCCAAGTTATACAAAATCCGAAAGGGCGGAACATCTTTCCTTATTTCATTATGAAGAGTGAGAGACTTATGGTATAGTTTGATTGCTTGATCAAACAAATTTTGGTTATGAAGAGAAATTGCCAAATTGTTATAGGCTCTCAACAAGCCAATTTTATCGCCAATTTTATTTTCAATTGGAATGGCACGCTTAAGATAAAATTGAGCTTTGCCATACTCATGATGCTCATTATACACTACGCCCAAACTGTTAAGACTTGTAGCCAACAATAAGCTATCCCCTAATGCTTCTGCTCCATTAATACTTTTTAGGTGATATTTAAAAGCCCGTCCGAAATATCCCATATCTCCATAAGTAGCTCCCAAATGCAATTCGATCCGATTAAACATTCTGGGATTTTTCGTCGAATCTATAAGGGCTTTTGCGGCCTCCTGTTTACTAAGTGCATCTTGGTATTTCCCTTCAATTCGAAAGGCACTTCCCAGCATACTTAAAAATTTGGCCTTCTGTTTGCTTTGGGGATATTTGGCCAACATCCCATTCATGATTTTAATTGTAGAATCGGGCTGGTCATTATCCATATAATCATCTGCAAACTGGATTTGAACCAACTGGATCAGATGGCTGCTTTTTAGAGAATCCGCTATTTTTTCAGCATTCCCGAGGAGTGTTAAAGACTGCTGAATATTTCCGGATTGTTTTAACTTCTCTGCTAACTTTACAATTACTTCAACTTTTGCGCTATAAGTTTTGGCATGATCCAGCTGCTCTTTAAGCTGAGAGATTTTAGGGGTTTGAGCGAAAGAAGGCATAGCAAACCACAGGAGAAATAATCCTAAAATGCCAGAACGCATAATTTTAGCCGTCAAATAAATGTTATAGTCAACTCATTACTGAAACCTCTCTTAATTAAACAATAAATAAGGAAAGAAGTTACTTTTTAGTTACTTCATGGCCTAACGGTAACTTTTCAATAACATCGAGGGCCGGGCTCGGATCTCCCATGATATAAAAATGAATACCTGGCGCGCCCTCCTCTAACAGTTCTGTACATTGCTTTGCTCCCCATTCTACGCCAACTTTTCTGGCATTATTGGGATTAGCCTGAACTTCTTCTGACAACGCTTCAGGGATATTAAGATGAAAAAATTTGGGTAAGGTATTCAGGTGGCTCTCACGAGTCAATATTTTAAGTCCCGGTACAATGGGACATTCAATCCCCGCTTGCCGACATTTTTCTACAAATTGAAAATAAGCTTCATTATCAAAAAACATCTGTGTTACAACATAATCACCGCCTGCATCAACTTTCTTTTTCAGCTGCTGGATATCAAAATCCAGGTTGGGTGCTTCAAAATGTTTTTCGGGATACCCTGCTACCCCCACGCAAAAATCAGTTTCGTGGGCATTTACGATATCCTCAAGATATTGTCCCTTGTTCATATTCTTGACCTGCTTTACCAAATCAAGTGCAAACTTATTAAAAGTCCCATTTTTATATCTGGGGATCGAATCTTCAGAAGCATCCCCGCGAATGGTCAATACATTATCAATGCCCAGATAGTTAAGCTCGATCAGGGCATCTTCGGTTTCCTCTTTTGTAAATCCTTCACAAATGAGGTGCGGAACGGGATCTACACCATACTTATGCATAATCGCAGCGCATAACCCAATCGTCCCCGGACGTTTCCTTTTGATATGCCTTTTAACCGTCCCGTCTCCCAATTCTTCATAATACGATTCCGCTGCATGATAAGTCACATCAATAAACGGTGGATTGTATTTCATCACCTGATCTAAGGAATCAAAAACTTTCTTTACCGAGCCCCCTCTCTTGGGTGGAATAATTTCAAAAGAGATTAGTGGTTCCTTAGCCCGTTCATAATGTTCAATTACTTTCATTTAATCTACGATTATTTGTACATTTATGTTTCCAAAAGTCTTTCAACGAGTTACAAGACTTTCAGTTGAAAATCTCATGGTGTTAAGGTAATCACTTCGTAGCTCAGTTGAAATGTTTTTGTGCAACCACAAGCACCTTATAACCTATTACCTGGAAATATTCTTAGATTTACATGAAATTTGACCAACTTAAGGATCTCCTAGAAGATCGTATTCTTATATTGGATGGTGCCATGGGCACTATGATCCAATCTTACAACCTTTCTGAAAACGACTACCGGGGCGAACGATTCAAGGATTATGACAAATCTGACTTGAAGGGCAACAATGATTTGCTCAGCATAACCCAGCCGGAAATCATTAAAGAAATCCACAGTGAATTCCTGGAAGCGGGCTCCGATATTATCGAAACCAACACTTTCAACAGTACTTCCATTTCGCAGGCAGATTATCATATGGAAGATTTGGTTTATGAGCTGAACCTGACTGCGGCACAGAACGCTCGTGACGTAGCCGACAGGTTTACCAAACAAAACCCGGATAAGCCCCGATTCGTGGCCGGGTCCATCGGACCCACAAATAAAACATTATCTCTTTCGCCGGATGTGGAGGATCCCGGCTATCGCGCCATCACGTTCGATCAGCTGAAAGAATCTTATCTCGAGCAAATCAGAGCTTTGGCCGAAGGTGGTGTGGATCTTCTGCTCATTGAAACCATTTTTGATACCCTGAATGCCAAGGCCGCCATCTATGCTATCCATAAGTTTGGA
>Ga0102944_1000772_pt1 | contig 23119 bp, 19 predicted proteins | sample SalPonD_shore_MG_FD_78172 | JGI IMG/M metagenome (GOLD analysis project Ga0102944, IMG submission 78172) | Salt pond soil microbial communities from South San Francisco under conditions of wetland restoration - Salt Pond MetaG... | ecosystem: Environmental > Aquatic > Marine > Intertidal zone >...
AGCGTGACCGAGGCGTCCGGAGCGTCGAGCCGGCCGTCCTCCTGCCGGGCCAGCTCCATCATCCTGCCCTGGTAGAGATCGTCGCTCACAGCAGCTTCTCCAGCGCGTCCTCGCCCCCGTTGAGGAAGGCGTCCACATCCGCCGCGTCGTTGTAGAGCGCCAGGCTCGCGCGGGTCGTGCCAGTGACGCCGAACGCATCCATCAACGGCTGGGCACAGTGATGTCCGCCGCGCACGGCGACGCCGTGGCTGTCGAGAATCTGCGCGACATCGTGCGGATGCGCGCCGTCGACGGCAAAGGCGACGATCGGCAGGCGGGGCGCGAGCGCCGGCGACCCCAGCACGCGGACGCGGCCGCGGCCGGCGTCGAGTCGCTCGAGACCGTCGAGCGCCCGCCGCGCCAGGCCGTCCAGGTGGGCAGCCGCGCCCGCGACGTCCTGGCGCTCGAACCAGCGCAGGGCGGCACCCAGCCCGACCGCCTGCGCGATCGGCGGGGTGCCGGCCTCGAAGCGGTGCGGCGGCGGCGCGTACACGGTTTCCTCCAGCGTGACCCGCCGGATCATCTCGCCGCCGCCCATGAACGGCGGCATGGCCGCCAGGACTTCCGCCCGCCCCCAGAGCACGCCGATGCCGTTGGGTCCGAACACCTTGTGCCCGGAGAAGCAGTAGAAATCGACATCGAGGGCCTGCACGTCGACCGGCTGGTGCGGCACGTACTGGGCGCCGTCGAGCAGCACGCGTGCGCCGACGCGGTGCGCCGCTTCGACGACGGGGGCGACCTCGGTGACCGCGCCGGTGACGTTGGAGGCATGGGTGATCGCGACCAGCCGGCAGCGGTCGGTCACCGCCTCCGGCAGTGCCTCCAGATCGATGGCCCCGTCGGCCGACACCGGCAGCACGCGCAGCCGGATGCCTGCGCGGTCGCGCAGCATCTGCCACGGGACCAGGTTCGAGTGATGCTCGAGCTGCGAGATCACGATCTCGTCGCCGGGCGACAGCGTCGCGCCGAAGGCGTGTGCGACCAGGTTGATCGCGGACGTGCAGCCGCTGGTGAAGACGATTTCGTCCGACGACGCCGCGTTCAGGTGCCGGGCGGCGGCCGCACGTGCGTCGTCATAGGCGTCGGTGGCGGCTTCGGCGAGCGCGTGCACGCTGCGCAGTACATTGGAGCGGCGCTGCGTCTCGTGGGCCTCGATCGCGTCGAGCACGGTGCGCGGGACCTGGGCGGTCGCGGCGTTGTCCAGGTAGTGTAGCTCGCGCCCGCCGGGCGGGTGGGCGAGTAGCGGGAATTCGGCGCGCACGGTGTGCGGGTCGAAGATCATGGGGACCCTCGGGTCCGTGCGTTGGCAAGGCTGGCCAACAAGCCGGATTGCCGATACCCCGCCAGACGGCCCCTCGAGCGCCTTGGCGGACCGACCGGTCCGCCGGGAGCGGATCGGCGCGCCGCCCGCCGGGTGAGGCGCACGGATGGGCCTCCCGATTCCGACCTGCATGACGCCTGGACCGCCGCGTCAGGTCCTTGCAGGTCGGGTTTGCGCTGCACGAAGGGCATCATTCGGCCTGCCGCAGGCAGCTGATGACTTGTGCGAGCACGGAGACGGCGATCTCCGCGGGGTTGCGCCCACCGATGGACAGGCCGACCGGGCCGTGGATGCGCGCCAGGTCGTCGTCCGTGAAACCCATTTCGCGCAGGCGCTCGCAGCGCGCGCCGTGGGTACGGCGACTGCCGAGGGCGCCGATGTAGAACGCGTCGGAGCGCAGGGCCGCGGCTAGCGCCGGGTCGTCCAGCTTCGGGTCGTGCGTGAGCGTGATGACGGCGGTGCGCGCGTCCGGCGCGTGCGCCTCAAGCGCCTCGTCCGGCCAGTCGGTGGACAGGTCGACGGCCGGGAAACGCTCGCCCGTGGCGAACGCCCGGCGCGGATCGATCACGCTGACGTGGTAGCCCGCCTGGGTGGCCATCGGGATCAGCGCCTGGGCGATGTGCACGGCGCCGACGAGGATCATGCGCAGCGGCGGGTTGTACGGGTTGAGCAGCCAGCGCCGGCCCTCGATCTCGCGCGTCGCGGCACTGTCCGCGCGCAGGCACTCGGCCGCCGCCTCGCGCATGCCGGCCGCCAGCGGCTGCTCGGCCGGCGGATCCTCGGCCGGGTGGATGAGCAGGTCGCTTGCATCGTCGAGCGCGGTGGCCAGCACCACCGGGCGCTCGGCGGCACGGTCGGCCAGCAGCCGGTCCAGGGTCGCCTGCCTCATGCGTCCATCCCCTGCCGCATCAGTCGAGCCGCTCCACGAACACCTCGATGTTGCCGCCGCAGGCGAGCCCGACTTCCCAGGCCTGGTCGTTGCTCACGCCGAACTCGAGCACGCGGGGCCGGCCGTCCGCCATGACCTCGCGCGCCTCGGCGATCACGGCGCCCTCGACACAGCCGCCGCTGACGGAACCGGCCATCGCACCGTTCTCGTCGACCGCAAGCTGGCTGCCCGGGCGGCGCGGCGCCGACCCCCAGGTGGACACGACCGTCGCCAGGGCGACCGCGCGCCCGTCGCGCCGCCAGGCGGCGGCCTGCTCGAGCACGTCGTCGGTTACCGGATCGCTGTCCGTTGAGCTCATGGGATCACTCCGTGATGCCCGCGCGGGCACGCGGGTCGTGCCGAGGGAAGCGCGCGGGCGGGTGCCGAACTCAAGCTAGCGCCGGGGGCCATGGGCGTCAATCGGGCACGGCGCCGGCGTAGTGCGCGCTCACGTACCGCAGAATGTCCGCCGCACCACTTCGTCGGGCTTCGGCGGCTGCGCGTAGTGCGCCATCTCCGGGTGGTCGGCGTACGGCTCGCTGATCACCCGCAGCAGGTCCTCCATCGGCTGGAAGTCCTGCTCGCGCGTCGCCGCATCGATCGCCTGCTGGATCCGGTGGTTGCGCGGGATGTAGGCGGGGTTCGTCGCGCGCATGGCCGCGCGGCGTTGTTCATCCGAACGCGTCTCGTGCTGCAGGCGCTCGCGCCACTGCTCGGACCAGGCATCGAACGCCTTCGGGTCGGCGAACAGCGCACGTACGGCGTCGTCGTTGCCGGTGTCGTCGGCGAGCAGGTCCGCCAGCCGGCGGAAGGTCAGGGTGAAGTCCGCCTGCTGGTCGGCCATGCGCTTGAGCAGATCGACCGCCAGATCCACGTCGCCCTCGCGCTCAGTCGCGAGGCCGATCTTGGCGCGCAGGCCGGCGTGATACACGGACTCGAAGCGCGGTGCGTAGGCGTCGAGCGCTTCGCGGGCGCTGTCGACCGCCTGCTCCTCGTCGTCGGCGAGCAGCGGCAGCAGCGTCTGGGCGAACTGCGCCAGGTTCCAGTGCGTGATGCGTGGCTGCTGGTTGTAGGCATAGCGGCCCTGCATGTCGATGGAGCTGTAGACCATCGCCGGGTGGTATGTGTCCATGAAGGCGCAGGGCCCGTAGTCGATGGTCTCACCGGCGATGGAAACGTTGTCGGTGTTCATGACGCCATGGATGAAGCCGACCTGCATCCACGCGGCGACGAGATCGGCGCTGCGCTCGATGACGGTCTCGAGCAGGCCCCGGTACGGCTGATCCAATTGCGCCAGTTGCGGGTAGTGGCGCTCGATGACGTAGTCGGCGAGCGTGCGCACGGCATCGAAGTCGCCGCGCCGGTAGAAGTACTCGAACGTCCCGACGCGCACGTGGCTCGAGGCGACGCGCGTGAGCACCGCCCCCGGCTCGATGCGGTCGCGGTAGACCGGCTGGCCGGTCGCGACCATCGCCAGCGCGCGCGTCGTCGGGATGCCGAGGGCTGCCATGCCCTCGCTCACCAGGTACTCGCGCATCACCGGGCCGAGCACGGCGCGGCCGTCGCCCATGCGCGAGAACGGCGTGAGCCCCGCGCCCTTGAGCTGAACGTCACGGCGCACACCGTCGCGGTCGACGAGCTCGCCGAGCAGGACGGCACGGCCGTCGCCCAGCTGCGGCACCCAGTTGCCGAACTGGTGTCCGGCGTAGGCCATCGCCAGCGGATCGGCCGTGTCCGGCACGCGATTGCCCGCGAGGATTTCCACTCCGCTGTCGCCGGCGAGCGCATCGGCGTCCAGTCCGAGCCGTTCGGCCAGGGGCCGATTCACGCGCAGCAGTTGCGGCTTCGGCACCGGCGTGGGGTGCACGCGCTCGTAGAACCCCTCGGGCAGGCGAGCGTAGGAGTTGTCGAACTGCAGGATTTCGGCGACGGCGCTCATGGATACATGCCTCGTGCCGGGGCCTGCGGGTGCCCCGGCGCCGGTTGCGACGGACAGTATGACAATTGCGGCGCGATTCGGCGCCTGCTCCCCTCGTAATGTGGACCGTTCGGGTACGGATTTAAAGGGGCGCGCTGACCGTACGCCCGCTCACCGCGGGCAGTGGCGCGGACGCACCGGCTGGGCTAAGAGACAGATGCGGCCTGCGCCGCTCACGAGTGCACGGACATGCACAGCGATTTCAGCAGGGGCACCCCCGCTCCCGGACCCTGGGCCCCGACGCTTCCGTCAACTCCGCAACCGCGGATCCGCCACAACGCCTCTTGCGTCTCGACAACAACGGGGCATCCCGGTGCCGGGCGCATGCGCGGCATCGCTCCGACGGCTGCACTCGACCCCACCGCACGGCACGGCGCCGTACACAGGATGCCCGCCACGGGCAGGGAGGATCCGCTTATGAACCGGTATTGGTGGCTCATCGCCCTCGCAGGGACGCTGCTGTCGGCCTGTACTGGGGTCGGCGTGTACCACGTGTCGGAACGGCCGCTGCCGGGCGGCGACGGCGTGTACCTGCTGCAACCGAACGGCACCTACGTGGTCGACTACGCATATCGCCACGGCCGTTACCCGGATGTCGGCAACGACGGCAAGACGCTCCTGTGGGTCAAGCCGTTGCCGGCCGGCGTCGGCGGTACCGGGACCGCCCAGGTCTGGCGCACCGACCTCGACACCGGCGTGACCGAGTTGCTGACCACCAGCGTCGGCGACAAGCGCTACCCGCGCTGGAGCGAGCAACGGTACGCCTACCAGCGTGACACCGGCGACGGCGACCGCATCGTCGTCAGCAGCCACGACAACGCGACCGAGTTCGAACTCGCGCCCACGGTGCGCGGGGGTCTCGACTTCTTCGACCACGGCAACCGCATCGTCTTTGCTGCGGACACCGGCATCTACTGGATCGACGCCGATCCGAACGCCACGCCGACGCAGATCGTCGCCTGCGCGCCGAACGTGTCGCGCTGCCGCCACCCGGTCATCTCGCACGACGGCAGCCTGCTCGCCTTCCGTCACACGCTGATGCTCGCGAGCGGCTGGATCGACACGATCCGCGTGCTCGAGATCGACGGCTGGCTGCATGTGCAGACGGTCAGCGCGACCCCGCCGGCGGAGCTGCGGGGCGCGACCAGCTTCGACTTCTCGCCGGACGACAGTGCGCTGGTATTCACGGCGCGTTCGACCGACGTGACGGGTGACAACCAGGAGCGGCTCGAGCTGTTCTCGATCGAGCGGGGCACGGTGAGCCAGGACCGTCTGACGGACAACACGATCCCGGACTACTACCCGGCCACCCTGGCGACCGGCAATCGGCTCCAGCCCGTGTGCGAATCGTTCGACGGGCTGACGTACGGCCAGCAGTTGCCGGTCGGTGCCACCGTGACGGGAAGCGGCGTCACGTTCGCGGTCGCGCAGTTCCAGTGGGGCAACGGCAACTGGACCACGAATGGATACGCGCGGGCGGACAACCGGGGCTACGCCGGCGGCGCGGGCCTGGACGTGCAGTCCAATAACGTGACCCTCGACGCCCAGGACGGACTCCCCGCGGGGCGCATCTGGCTGAAGTTCGCGGAGCTCGGCGGCAACAACAACGTCACCGTGAACGGCACGCTGCGCAACGTCGCCGACCTGGTGAGCCTGGACGGGACGGCCATCGCGGGCGTTCAGGTCGCGGTGAACGCCACGCGGATCGGCGGCAACTGGCAGGGTCAGATGGTACTCAACGGTCACATCACGGCGTTCGCGCTCGGCGGACAGGAGCTCTGGATCGACGACTACTGCTACCTGCCGGGGTGATGGCGGGAGCGCGCGTGACGGCGCCCTGAGCGACGAGGGGTGGACGCCACGCTACTTGCCGTTGCCAGCCGGCGAGCGGTTCATCATGCGGTAGGACAGCAGCACCGGTATGAGCGTGGCCAGCATCACCACCGAGACGACGACGTTGACCTCGGGCAGGCGCTCGCCCAGGCGGATGGCGCCGAAGATCCACAGTGGCAGGGTGTTCTGGGCGCCGGCGGTGAACGTGGTCACGATGACCTCGTCGAGCGACAGCGCGAACGCCAGCAGGCCGCCGGAGATGAGGGCCGTCGACAGCATCGGCAGCGTGACCCGGCGGAAGGTCATGAAGGTGTCCGCACCGAGGTCCATCGAGGCCTCCGAGAGCGACCCGGAGATGCGCCGCAGGCGCGCGATGACGTTGTTGTAGACGATGACGATGCAGAACGTCGCGTGGCCGACGACGATCGTCCAGTACGACAGCCCGACGCTCCAGAAACCGAAGAACGAGTTGAGGGCGATACCGGTAATGACCCCCGGCAGCGCGATCGGCAGAACGACGACGAAGGACACGGTCTCGCGGCCGAAGAACCTGAAGCGGTGCACCGCGAACGCGGCCGCGGAGCCGAGCAGCACCGAGATGGTGGTCGCGACAAGTGCTGCCTTGAGCGACAACCACAGCGCCTCGCGGATCTCCTCGTTGTGCCAGGCCGACGGGAACCACTTCAGCGACAAGCCGGAGATCGGCCAGCTCTGGATGTTCGACGGGTTGAACGCGTAGACGACGATGATGCCGATCGGGATGAACAGGAACGCGATGACGAGCGCCGTCCAGATCCCGAGAGCCCACTTGGTCGCTGTGCTTTCCATTCCTGCAGCTCCCTACATCATCTCGAACGCGCCCAGCCGGCGCGCGGCGGCCAGGTAGAACACCATCACGATGGCCGGGATGGTCGCGAACGCGGCGGCGAACGGCACGTTGTTCGAGATGCCGACGTTGGAGTACACGACGTTGCCGATGAACGACGAGCCCGGCCCGCCCACGAGGATCGGCGTGATGTAGTCGCCGAGCGTGAGCGAGAACGTGAAGATCGAGCCGGCGATAACGCCCGGGACCACCAGCGGCACCGTGACCTTGGCGAAGGTGCGGAAGCCCTTCGCGCCGAGATCCTGCGAGGCCTCGAACAGCGATCCCGGAACGCGCTCGATGGCGGCATAGATCGGCGTGATCATGAACGGCAGCCAGATGTAGGAGAACACGATCCACATCGCCGTGTTGGTGAAACCGATGTTGGCGGCCGGCAGACCGACGAGATCCAGTGCCCAGTTGAGCGCACCGTTGTGCGCCAGGATCAGGCGCCAGGCGTAGACGCGCGCGATGTAGCTCGACCACAGCGGCAGCAGGACCAGCGCGAACAATGTCGCGCGCAGCCGCGGGCCGGCGATCCGTGCCATGAAGTAGGCACACGGGAACGCGAGGATGATGTCAGTGATCGTGACCGCGGCGGCGATGCCGATCGTGCGCAGGGCGATCGTGCGGTAAGTTTCGCTGGCGGCGAGCACCTCGAAGTTGTGCAGGCTCCAGGTGTGGATGATCTCGCCGGTGAACTCGTCGACGCGCCAGAACGAGGAGAGAAACAGGATGCCCAGGGCGGCGAGGTAGATCAGCAGGAACCAGCCCATGGGCGGTGCGAGCAGCATCGACGCGGCGACGCGCGGACGCCGCCACAGCAGCGCCGAGAAGCGTCGCAGCACCTGGGCGATTGCAGGGCGTTCGCCTGCTTGCAGCGTGCCGGTGGAATTCACCTGTGTACCATCTCCCGCAGGGCTGTGCCCCGCACCACCCGGGGTCGCCCGATCGTTTCGCTCGCCGGCCTGGTGGCCGCCCGCGCACCGGATCGCTGCGTGGCGCGCCGCGCGTCAACGGGATCGCTACCGGCCGTTCGGTGCCGGCCCCGAGCCCGGCCTGCAGTAGTCGACATGCACCGAGGGGCGCACAGCGTGGCGCCTCGCCGGGCCGGCGAGGCGCCACGGTCCCTTACGTGCCCGGCGCGTCGGGCTAGCCCTTGATCTCCTGCCAGGCGCGTTGCCAGTCCTGGTAGCTGGTGCAGCTCTTGCCGCCTCCGCAATCGCGGCGCGGCGTCTTCCAGAAGTGGATCTGCTCGAAGTACGACGCCGGGGCGTCGAGATGCCACTTCGAGCACGCGCCTTCCTCGATCGCGTTCATGGCGTCGCAGGCGTTGCGGTTCGCCGGCGTCTCGCCGAAGTAGATCGCCTGCTGCGCCTGCACCTTCGGGTTCGACACGTACTTCATGAACTTGTAGGCGCAGTTCGGGTGCTCGGACTTCGCCGACAGCATCCAGGTATCGGCCCAGCCGGTCGCACCCTCCTTCGGGATCGTGTCCTTGACGGGCACGCCTGCGTTCTGCAACTGGTTGGTCTGGTACGGCCAAGAGGCACCGATCACCGCATCGCCGTTCTTGAACAGCTCGATCTCGTCGGAGGCCAGCGCCCAGTACTTCTTGATGTACTGGCGCTGTTTCTTGAGCAGTTCGACGGCGGCGTCGAGCTGCTTCTGCGTGAGCTCGTACGGATCCTCGATGCCGAGCTCCGGCTTGTGCGCCTTGAGATAGACCGCGGCATCCGCGATCTGGATCGGGTTGTCCGGCACGGTGATCCGCCCGGCGTACTCATCGCTGTAGATCGCAGCCCAGCTGTCGGGCGTGCCGTCGACTTCCTCGGTATTGTAGAGCAGGGTGTTCGGCCCCCACTCATAGGACACGCCGTAGTGCACGCCGTCGATGGTGTTGAACGACGGCGACTTGAGCTGCGGCAGGAAGTTCTTCCAGGCGGGGATCAGATCGACGTTGACCGGCTGGACGTCGCCGCCATAGATCAGTCGCAGCGAGGCGTCGCCGGACGCCGACACCAGATCGTACTCGCTGCCTCCACCCTGGCGCATCAGCGCGACCATCTCGTCGGACGAGCCGGCGTACTTGCGGTTGACGTTGCAGCCGGTTTCCTCCTCGAAGGGCTTGACCCACTCGTCCTGGGCATAGCCCTCCCAGGCGACGATGTTGAGCTGGCCTTCGCCGGGGCCAATCTCGGACGGGTAGTCCGGTTTCACCGGTGCGGTGACGCCGGGTGTGGCGAAGCCGAGCAGCGCGGTCGCCGCCCCGGCCGCCAGCGTGTTGCGGATACGGGTTCGGTTCAGGTTCATGGTTCGCTTCCCCTCCTCACTGTGCCCGGTCCGGCAGCGGGTAGACGCTGTCGCGGGGCCAGGCGACCTGGACGTTTTCCCCGGGCGCGACACGCTCCCGGACGGAAAAGCCGGAAATGTTCTGTTCATAGACCAGCACCTCGATGCCGTCTTCGAGCTCGACGACGTAGCGCGAGAACATGCCGACGAACTCGATGTCACGCACCGTGCCGGTCTCGACGTGCCAGCCGCTGTCCTCGAACGGCTGGCCGAAGACGCCGAGGCGGATCTTCTCGGGCCGCACCATCAGGCGGCGGCCGTCGCGCTCGATGATGTTCGAGGTGCCAAGGAAGTTGGCGACGAATTCGGTCGCCGGCGCCTCGTACAGCGCGACCGGGTCACCGACCTGCTCCACGTGGCCCTCGTTGAACACCGCCAGGCGGTCGGACATCGTCAGCGCCTCTTCCTGGTCGTGGGTGACGTACAGGAAGGTGATGCTGATCTCGTGCTGGATGCGCTTGAGCTCGTGCTGCATCTCCTGGCGCAGCTTGAGGTCGAGTGCGCCGAGCGGCTCATCGAGCAGCAGCACGCGCGGCTGGTTGACGATCGCGCGCGCCAGCGCGACACGCTGGCGCTGGCCACCGGACAGCTGCGCCGGGTTGCGCCCGCCATAGGCCTCGAGGCGCACGGTCTTGAGCGCCTCGGAAACCCGATCCGGGATCTCCTGGCGCGCCACGCGCTTCGCCTTGAGACCATAGGCCAGGTTCTCGGCCACGCTCATATGAGGAAAAAGCGCGTAATCCTGAAATATGGTGTTGATGTCACGGTCGTACGGCGGCAGGCGCGTGACATCGGCGCCGTCGATCTCGATGTGGCCGGCGGTCGGCCGCTCGAAGCCCGCGATCATGCGCAGCGTCGTGGTCTTGCCCGAGCCGGACGGCCCGAGCAGCGTGAAGAATTCGCCGCGCCGGATGTCGAGATCGAGCTGCGCGACGGCGACGGTGCCGTCGTAGTCCTTGCGCACGCCGCGCAGGCACACGATCGGCTGCGCCTGGGCGGTATCGCTCGCCGGCGTCGCGTCGGTTGCCGCTGGTTCCTCCGTACGGCCGGCCATCGCCGCCTCCATCAGAGCTTGACCATGACGTGCCGCACCGCCGTGTAGTCCTCCAGCGAGTACATCGACATGTCCTTGCCGTAGCCGGATTGTTTCAGACCGCCATGCGGCATCTCGTTGCAGAGCATGAAGTGGCAATTGACCCAGGTGCAGCCATAGCGCAGGCGGGCGGCGGTCTCCATCGCGCGGCCGACATCCTGCGTCCAGACCGAGGACGCCAGGCCGTAGTCGGTGTCATTGGCCCAGGCAACGGCCGTATCGACATCGTCGAAAGGCGTCACGGACACGACCGGGCCGAAGACCTCGCGGCGGACGATCTCGTCCTCCTGGCGCGCGCCGGCGATCACGGTCGGCTCGTAGAAGTAGCCACCGCCCTGCGGAATGCGCCCGCCGGTCGTGATTTCGGTATGGCCCAGCTCGGCGGCCCGCTCGACGAAGCTGGCCACGCGGTCGCGCTGACGCTCGGAGATCAGGGGCGGGATCTCGTTGGCGGCGTCGTCGGCCTGGCCGTAGCCGATGCCGGACACCGCCGAGGTCAACTCGGCGACGAGCTTGTCGTAGATCTTCGGACCGGCGTACACGCGGCAGGCCGCGGTGCAGTCCTGGCCGGCGTTGAAGTAGCCGAACGTGCGCACGCCCTCGACGACGGCCTCGAGGTCCGCGTCGTCGAACACGACCACGGGTGCCTTGCCGCCGAGTTCCAGGTGGGTGCGCTTCACGCTCTTGGACGCGGCGGTCAGGATCTTCTTGCCCGTGGCCACATCCCCAGTGAGCGAGACCATGTCGACACCCGGATGATTGACCAGCTTGTCGCCGACGGTCTCGCCGCGCCCGACGATGATGTTCATCACACCCTCGGGCAAGGCTTCGGTGATCAGGCGCGCGAGCAGCAGCGCGGTCAGCGGCGTCTGCTCCGAGGGCTTGAGCACGACCGTGTTGCCGGCGGCCAGCGCCGGTGCGAACTTCCACCCGGCCATCATCAGCGGGTAGTTCCACGGCACGATCGAGGCGACGACCCCGATCGGGTCGCGCCGCACCATCGAGGTGTAGCCTTCCATGTACTCGCCTGCAGCGCTGCCCTGCATGCAGCGCGCCGCACCCGCGAAGAAGCGGATCACGTCCGCGGTGGCGGGGACCTCCTCGGCGGCGACCAGGTGCGCGGGCTTGCCGCAGTTGAGCGCCTCGAGACGGACGAACTCCTCGGCGTGCTCCTCGATGAGATCGGCGAGCTTGAGCAGCGCGGCGGAACGGTCGCCCGGCGTGCGCCGCGACCAGCCCTCGAACCCCTTGCGCGCGGCGGCGACCGCTTCGTCGACCTGCTCCGGCGTCGCCTCGGGCACCTGGCCGATCACCTCGCCGGTGAATGGATTCAGGATCTGCTCGGCCTGGCCCTGCCCCTCGACCGAGGCGGCACCAATGAGCATGCGCGTCTCCAGACTGGTTTCGCCTGCGCCTTGCATCGCGAGTTCTCCTCCACGTTGACTGGGATCGGGCGGGAGCGCACGCCGCCCGCCGTTCGTGCCGCCGCGGCCCCGTGCGGACCGGCCTTGCGGGCCCGATGCCCCGTCCACGCGCCGCACCGGCATATATTGATCAGTATTGGCGAACTGCCCCAATATCGCCAGTACAAAAATCAGAAAATAGATATCGGAAAACTCGAATTTTCTGCCCGCAAGCTGGTCGACAATGCCGCAATCCGCCGACTGGCGGACCTTATCGGATTTTCCGAAAAACGATCGTCGGGGCGATTAGGCGGGCGCCGCGTCAGCGCGGCCGCAGGAACGGCTTCTCGAGCGCCAGCTCGATGAACGCAGCCGCAGCCGCACTGAGCGACGTGCCACGCCGTGACACGACGCCCACCTCCACCGGCGGCAACGGCTCGGCCAGCTCGACGGCCCCGATGCGATCGCCCTCCAGCGACCAGGGGCGATACATCAGGTCCGGGAGCACGGACACCCCGGCACCGGTGGCGACCAGGCTGCGCACGGCCTCGACCGAGCTGGTGCGGAACGCCACCTGCGGCTGCCCGCCCTGGCCGTTCCACAGCGGGGCGGTTGCCGCGTGGATTTCGTCGACGTTGAGCAGCACGTAGCGCTCCTCGATCAGCCGCGCATGGTGCACCAGCCCCTCCTGCGCCAGGCGGTGGCCGATCGGCAGCCACAGGCGGAAGCCGTAGCTCTCGATCACCGCGGAGTTGAACGCGGAGGGCTCGTTCAGCGCCGACAGGAACAGGAGGGCCACGTCGAGCTCGCCGTTGAGCAGGAAGTGCTCGAGGTACTCCGGGATGTCCTCGTGCACCGAGACGGCCGTGCCGGGGAATGCGCGGCGGTAGCGCGCCAGCAGGTCGGGCAGCGCATAGCCGGCCACCAGCGAGGTCACGCCGATGTTGAGCGTACCGGTGACCCGCTGCTGCTGATCGCCGGTGAAGGCGGAACGCGCGTGACTGACCTCCGCGAGGATCCGCTGGGCATGGCGCAGAAAGGCGTGGCCGCCATGGGTCAGCGCCATGCCGCGCGCGTGGCGCTCGAGCACCGTGATCCCGAGGTCGGACTCCAGGTCCTTGATCGACTCGGTCACGGTCGACTGCGACACCGCCAGCTCGCGCGCCGCACCCGAGATTGAGCCGATCTCGGCCACCGCGACGAAGTAGCGCAGTTGCCGAAAGGAAAAGCTCATCGCTGCCACCCGCGGCGCTGTCCCCGTCCGGACCGCATGGTAGCGCGCGCGGCGCCGATGGGGGAGCCGCGAAAGCGACGCATGCGAGGGCGGCGCGCGCGAGTGGTGCTCAGTAGGCGAATTCGCGGAAAACCGGGTCGACGCTGCCTTCCCAGCGGTCGTGGAAGCGTGCCAGCAGCTCCTCGGCGGGCGACTCGCCGCGCTCGGCGATCTCGAGCAGCTCGTCGAGGTAGTGCGTCTCGTCATGGCCCGACTTCGACAGCCGGGCGCGCGCGGCGAGCCCCCGCCCCGCCAGCTGGACGAACTGCTGCGCCCACTCGCGCAGCGGGCGGCCGCGGAACTCGGTGTGCAGCCCGGTGCGCGGCACCCGCTCGCGCAGCGCCTCGATCTCGGCGAACGGCCAGTCGGCGATGACATCGGCGGCCGCGCGCCGGGCGTCGTCGTCGTACAGCAGCCCGGTCCAGAACGCCGGCAGCGCGCACAGCCGGCCCCACGGCCCGGCATCGGTGCCGCGCATCTCGATGTAGTGCTTGAGCCGAACCTCGGGGAACAGCGTGGTGAGGTGGTCCTCCCAGTCGCCGAGGGTCGGGTGCTCGCCGGGCAGTGCCGGCAGCTTGCCTTCGAGGAAATCGCGGAACGACTGCCCGCTGGCATCGATGTAGTGACCATCGCGCACGACGAAGTACATCGGCACGTCAAGCGCGTAGTCCACGTAGCGTTCGAAGCCCATGCCGTCCTCGAACACGAACGGCAGCATGCCGCAGCGGTCCGGATCGGTGTCGGTCCACACGCGGCTGCGATAGCTGAGGTCCCCGCACGCGCGGCCGTCGACGAACGGCGAGAACGCCAGCAGCGCGGTGGCGATCGGCTGCAGCGCGAGGCCGATCCGCAGCTTGTCGACCATGTCGGCCTCGGAGGCGAAGTCGAGGCTGACCTGCGCGCCGCAGGTGCGCAGCATCATGTCCAGCCCGAGATTGCCGCGCTTGGGCATGTACTCGCCCATGATCGAGTAGCGATGCTTGGGCATCCATGGCATCTGGTCCCGGCGCCACTTGGGGTTAAAGCCGAGTCCGAGCAGGCCGAGGCCGAGCTCGTCGGCGACCTGCTTGACCTCCGCGAGGTGCTGGTTCACCTCGGAGCAGCTCTGGTGGATGTTCTCGAGCGGCTCGCCGGAGAGTTCCAGCTGCCCCGCAGGCTCGAGCGTAATGGCACAGTGGTCGCGCTTGAGCGCGATGACGTTGCCCTCCTCCTCGATCGGGGCCCAGCCGAAGCGCTCGAGACCGCGCAGGAAGGCGCCGATGCCGCCGGCACCGTCGTAGGGAGCGGGCTCCAGCGTGTCGAGACGGAACACGAACTTCTCGTGCTCGGTACCGATGCGCCAGCGTTCGGGTGGCTTGCAGCCGGCTTCAAGGTATTCGACCAGCTGGCGTTTCGTGTGGACGGGCTCGGGATTGGACTGGGACGGACCCGACATGAGGGCTCCCTTGTTCTGACTGGATTGCGGGGCGGGCTTCGACCGGCACGGCGGATGCCGGTTCCCCGGCGCGGTGCGCAGATTACCCGATCGTGGCGCGCACGTCCGCCCCGCGGGCACACTGCACCCGTTCGTGCCGGGGCTGCGCCGCGGCGACCCGCGGCCGGATGCGCTCAGGTACCGAGCAGATCGAGCGTGAGGAAGGCGCCGACGAGAACGACGTTGAGCACCCAGGCGACCGTGAGCACACGCGCGATCAGGCCCCAGTGTTCCTCGCGCACGTTCCAAGAGCAGCGCCAGACGGACACGAGGATCCAGACCGTGTAGACGAGCATCACCAGCGCCGCGATCGAGTACAGCCAGGCGGTGACGCCGAACTGCACGAGGGCGAGCGTGAACAGGATCGCCAGGATCCAGCTCCCGGCGACCCCCCAGAGCCAGTAGACGCGCCACAGGGGGCCCTCACCGCGCCAGTAGTATGTCGGAATCGCGCTGCCTGACATCGTTCTCGCTCCCGTGCGCGGCTCGCGCCGACCGCGCGTCACAGTGCCTGTCGCAAAGTATGGACCATCGCGCGGCGACGGCAATGCCCTGCCCCGCATATCTCGCCGCTTCACGGCTGCGGCCGCGGATCTGCCGGGCTGGCCGCGGCACGCAGCCAGCGAGCGCGCCGCGACCGGTCCGGGCGATCAGACGGCGAAGATCATGCGCCGGCCCATCCCGCCGTCCATGGTGAATTCCTGCCCGGTGACGAACCCGGCGGCATCCGACAGCAGCCACGCGGCGAGGCCCGCCACGTCGCGCGGATGACCGATCCGGCCCACCGGGTGCTGCTCGTGATCGAGGGCGCGCAACCGATCCCATTCGCCGGCCGTGTCGATCCACCCCGGGCTCACGGCGTTGACGCGAACGGCGGGCCCGAGGCTGATCGCGAGCGCGTGGGTCAGCGCCGAGAGCCCTCCCTTGCTGGCGCTGTAGGCCTCGGTGTGCGGCTCCGACTGGTGCGCCCGCGTCGAAGTGATGTTCACGATCGCACCCTCGGACTTGTGCAGGTACGGCACGGCGTAGCGCGTGCAGAGGAAGGCGCCGGTCAGGTTGGTTCGTATGCGGCGCTCCCACTCATCGAGTGCCAGTGCCTCGACCGGCCCATTGTGCGGCTCGGCGATACCGGCATTGTTGACCAGCGCGTCGATGCGCCCGCAGCGCTCGACGATCTCGCCGATGACGACCGCCACCTGGCTCTCGTCGCCGACATCCGCGACGCGGGTCTCCACCGTCCCGCCCTCGCGCAGCACCATCCCCGCCCGGCCGAGGGCCGGCCCGTCCTGATCGATGGCCGTCACCTGCATGCCGTGCTGCGCCAGTTCGCGTGCGATCGCGAATCCGATGCCCCGTGCCGCTCCGGTGACGAGAACCACGCGTCCCGCCAGATCCGGGTAGCTCACCCGTGGCAGCCATCCTTCTTCCGTGTCGTAGCTCATCCGCGCCTCCGGCCCGATCCGGGCAAACGTGCAATGAATGGCGGACGGCCGCAACACCTGGGACGACCGCCCGACCCTCTCGGGGATTTCCCTGAGACGGCGACTGCGTGTACCTTCCGGACACGAGCCCGGCTCGGGCGCATGCCGTACGCGACGGCAGGGAGGGCGATATCCTCTCCGCAGCGAAGGACCTGATCTCCCGGCACAGCGTACGCACCGCGCTGACCCTTGGCGTCATCCTCGCCACGCTGGCGGGCGGCACGGTCATCGTCCACCTCACCGGCGGCACGGGCTATGCGTTCCCGTACGTCCTGTTCGTGCCCATCCTGATCGCGGCGGGTGTCTTCGGTCTGCCCGGCGCCGTGCTCAGCGCCGTGGCCGCCGGGATCCTGCTGGGGCCGTACATGCCGCTCGACGTCGCGCGCGGCATCGACCAGTCGATGCAGAACTGGCTCACGCGGCTGGCGTTCTTCGTCGGTCTCGGCACGCTGGCCGGCGGCATGTTCCAGCGCCTGCGCTTCCTCGCCCGGCGCGACCGGCGCACCGGTCTGCCCAACCAGACCGCGCTCGAGCAGCGCCTCGAGGTGGCCCTGATGCGGGCCCAGTTCGCACGCCAGCCGGTGAGTGTGTTCCTGATTCGCGCGCTCGACCTGGAGGACGCACTCGACGCCGTGGGCGCCGATGCCGGCGACGAGCTGGTGCTGACGTTCGCCCTGCGCCTGCGCGAGGAGTTGCCGATGGAGCGGGTGTTCCGCTACAGCGCCTCGACGCTGGCGCTGATCGTGGAGAGCCGGGACGACACCGAGCTGCGTCATTGCGCCCGGCGGGTCCAGGACATCGCCGAGGAAACACTGACGGTGCGCGACGTGCCCGTGCGCATCGAGATCTGTGTCGGCATCGCCTCGTCCGGCGAGGCGCAGTCGAGCGATCGGCCGCACGAGCTCATCCGGCGAGCCCGTATCGCGCTGGGGGCCGCCTGGGAGCGCGGCCAGGACTACTGCTTCTATTCCATGCGCTACGAGCGCCGCACGGCCGAGACGATCCGCCTCATTGCTCGGCTGCGCGAGGGCCTCGATGCGGGCGAATTCGAGTTGCACTACCAGCCGAAGATCGCGCTGTCGGGCGCGGCGGACCGCGTGGCCGGCGCGGAGGGCCTGATCCGCTGGCGCGATCCGGGACGCGGCCTGATCCCGCCGGCTCGTTTCATTCCCAAGGTCGAGCAGACGCGGCTCATCGTGCCGCTCACGCGCTTCATCGCGCGGACCGCGGGCGATTTCGTGCGCGCCCACCCCGGTCTGCGCTTGAGCATCAACCTGGCGCCGCGCAGCCTCTACGATGAGGAACTGATCGCAGACCTCGTCGTCGCGCTCGAGCAGGGCCAGCTCGAGCCGGAGCGGATCGAGTTCGAGATCACCGAGACGGCCCTGATGACCGAGCCCGAGGACGCCGTGCGTACGCTCCAGCGCCTGCGGCGGCTCGGCGTGGGCGTCAGCATCGACGACTTCGGCACGGGCTACGCCTCGTTCGAGTACCTGCGGCGCCTGCCGGTGACGGGCGTGAAGATCGACCAGGTGTTCGTGCGCGACATCGAGCACGACAGCAAGACGCGCAACCTCGTGCGCTGCATGATCGACGTCGGTCACAGCCTCGGACTCGAGGTAACGGCAGAAGGGGCAGAGACGGCCGGCACGATCGAGACGCTGCGCGGCCTGGACTGCGATCTCGTCCAGGGATTCTTCTATACCGGCGCGCTGCCGGCTGCCGAGCTGCAGGACTGGACGGAGGGCTTCACCGCGGCGCCAGCGCGGACCAGGCCAGCATGATCCAGCCCGCCAGCAGCGCGACGCCGCCGAGGGGCGTGAGCGCCCCGAGCCAGCCGACACCGGTGACGGCCAGCGTGTAGAGGCTGCCCGAAAAGATCACGATCCCCGCACACCAGGCCAGCGCAGCCGCCGCACACCAGCGCGGGTCGGCGCCGGCGGCGGGCGCGAGCGCGGCCGCCGCGAGGGCGATGCTGTGCACGAGATGGTACTGGCTGGCGGTCTCGTAGATGGCGCGGCCGCGGTCATCGAGCAGCCCGCGCAACGCGTGCGCGCCGAAGGCACCGATGGCGACGGCGAGGAATCCCGAGACACCGGCGGCGGCGAGAGCCCAGCGGATCACGACGGCGGGCTAGCGGTCGACCTTCTCGAGCACGAGGCGCGGCACGTCGCCCCGGCGCGAGAAGGCATGCTCGTGCTGCATCTCGCGGTAGGCCTCGTTGCGCTCGCGCTCGGTGTCGTACCAGTCGAACGCCTCCCAGTCGTCGCCCAGCAGGTGCGACTGGCGGCGCGGGTGATCGGGCGCGAGCGTCTTGCGAATACCGTATCGTTTCATCTTCGCTGATCTTCCGTCCGGGCGCGCGATGCGATGGAGTCGGCCATTCTAGGCGACGTCCGCACGATGATCCACGGCCACGCGGCGGACGTGTCGCGGTAGAATCGGCCGGCCCAGGGAAGGTCTGATCCATCTCCGGCATGCGGGAGGACGGCATGACGACATCGCAGCGCTGGCTGATCTTCGCGGGGCTCGTCCTCGCCGGCTTCCTGGTCTACCTGCTTCAGCCCATCCTGATGCCGTTCCTCGTCGGCGCGCTGCTCGCCTATCTCGGCGACCCGCTGGTGGACCGGTTGGAGTTGCTGCGCCTGCCGCGCGCACTGGCGGTCACCGTCGTGTTCGCCGTGCTGCTGCTCGTGGTCCTCGGGCTGCTGTTCCTGCTGGTGCCGCTCATCGGCGGCCAGATCAAGGCACTGCAGGAAAGTCTGCCGCACATGCTGGCCTGGGCCCAGAACACCGCACTGCCGTGGATCGAGCGCCACGCGGGAATTCAGCTCACCGACCAGATCGGCCTCGATCGCCTCGGCGCCGCGCTCGCCGGGCACTGGCAGCAGACCGGCGACATCGCCACGATGGTCCTGCAACGCGTGTCGCGCTCGGGCCTCGCGCTGGCCGGCTGGCTGGCCAACGCCGCGCTGATCCCGGTGGTGACGTTCTACCTGCTGCGCGACTGGGACATCCTCGTCGCGCGCATCCGCGATCTCCTGCCGCGGCGCAGCGAGCCCGTCGTGGCCACGCTCACGCGCGAATGCGACGAGGTCCTCGGGGCGTTCCTGCGCGGGCAGTTCCTGGTGATGGTGAGCCTCGGCGCGATCTACGCCGCCGGCCTGTGGCTGGTGGGCCTGCAGCTGGCACTCCTGATCGGCATGATCGCCGGGCTCGCGAGCATCGTGCCCTACCTCGGGACGATCGTCGGCATCGCCGCCGCCGCGATCGCGGCGCTGTTTCAGTTCGGCGACGTGTGGCACCTCGTGGCCGTCGCGGTCGTGTTCGGCATCGGCCAGACGCTGGAGGGCACGCTGCTCACGCCCCTGCTCGTGGGCGACCGCATCGGCATGCACCCGGTCGCCGTCATCTTCGCGGTGCTCGCCGGCGGCCAACTGTTCGGGTTCGTGGGCGTGCTGCTGGCACTGCCGGCGGCGGCGGTCGTGATGGTCCTGCTGCGCCACGTGCACGACCGCTACAAGGACAGCACACTGTACGGTGACACGGTCGGCGACGACACGCCGATCGAGTGAGAAGGCCGGCCGCGGGAGGCGGCCGGCTCCATGAGGCAGCGGCGCCGGCATCGCCGGCGCGAGGCGATACGGGATGCGCAAGGGAGAAGACCGCGATCCGCACGGCGTCCCGCCGGAGCACGATCCGACCGGGCTGATCGTCAACAGCCTGCCCGGGCTGTTCTATCTCTTTCGCGCCGCGGACGGGCGCATGCTGCGCTGGAACCGCAATCTCGAGCGCGTGTCCGGGCACCATGCCGAGATCGTCGCAGGCATGACTGCGCTCGAGTTCTTTCCCGAAGAGGATCTCGCGACCGTGCGCGCCGCCATCGACCAGGCGCTCGACACCGGGGCCGGCCAGTGCGAGGCGCGCATACTGCGGGCGGACGGCACGTTGCTGCCGCACCACTTCGCCGGCTGCGCCCTCCACTGGCAGGGCGAGCGCTGCATCTGCGGCCTGGGCGTGGACATCTCCGCCCGGCTCGCAGCGGAAAACGAGCTCGAGCGGGCGCGCGACCGCCTCGTCGACGCGATCGAATCCATGCGCGAGGGCTTCGCCTACTACGATGCCGACGATCGCCTGCAACTGTTCAATTCCACGTACCGGGCCATGTACCCGCGCAGCGCAGCGATGATCCGGATGGGCGAAACCTACGAGGCGATCCTGCGTTACGGCGCCGAGCAAGGCGAGTTCCCGCAAGCCGTGGGCCGGGTGGACGAATGGGTCAACTCGATCCTCGCCTGGCGCCGCCACGCGAGCGACGAGGCCCTGGAGATCGCCTACGGTGACGGGCGCTGGGCCCGCATCCACGAGCGCGCCACCGCCGACGGCGGCATGGTCGGCGTGCGCGCGGACATCACCGACCTGAAGCAGCGCGAGCAGGAACTGCGCGAGAGCGAGGAACGCTACCGCAAGCTCGTCGAGCATTCACCGGACGCCGTATTCGTGGCCGTGGCGGGCAGGCTGCACTTTGCCAATCCGGCCGCCGCCCGGATCGCGGGCGCGCCGCGGCCGGACGCGCTTCAGAGTCTGGCGCTGACGGACATCGTACTGCCGCGCGATCACGACACGCTCGGCACGCACGTGAAGCGGGTCGAAGGGGGCCGGACGAGCGAGCCGCGCGAGTACGAGATCCGGCGGCTGGACGGCGACACCCGCTGGGTCGAGGCTGTCGGTGTGCCGATCCGGTTCGCCGGTCGGCCGGCCGTGCTCGGCGTCGCGCGCGACATCAGCGACCGCAAGGCGGCCGAGGCGCGCTACCGCGCACTGTTCAACGACGCGCGCGACGCGATCGTGCTGATCGATACCGATACCGGCCGCGTCGTGGACGCCAACCGCCGGGCCGAGCGCCTGTTCGCGCGCACGTGCGACGCCCTACTCGCGCTGCCGGTGACGGCACTACACCCGGACGATCTCGACCCGCCGGCCGCCCAAATGTTCCAGGAGCACGTCGACTCGGGGGGCACCAGTGCGCTGGAGACCGAGATCGTGACCGGCGGCGGCGACCGCGTACCGGTCGAGATCAACATGAGCCTGGTGCGTGACGGCGCCGGCCACGTACTCGCCCAGGGCATCTTCCGGGACATGACGGCACGCCGACGCGAGGAGCAGCGTGCGGCCGAACGCAATCACGTGCTCGAGCTGATCGCACGGGACACGCCACTCGCGGAGATCCTCGCCGAGCTCGGCCACAGCCTCGAACGGCAGTGCCCCGGGCTCCGCGCGCGTGCGCTCCTGGTCAACGGCGAGCGGCTCGAGCCCGCCGGTGGCAGCCCAGTGACGCTGGCGGTGGGCGTGCTGACCGATCGGCCGGCGGCGGATGCGGCTGCGCCGCCGGTGCCGCTGCCGGACAGCGTGGCCGAGTGGTGGTCCGATTGCCCGCGCGATCGCGGCTTCTGGGGACTCGCCGTGCTCGATCGGCGGCACACGCCCGTGGGCGCCATCGCGTTCGCCCACAGCGGCGCGGCGTGTGACGACGCGCAGCGCGCATTCGAGCTCAGCCGTGTCTCGGAGGCCGCGAAGCTCGCCGCGATCGCGATCGAGCAGCAGCAGCTCGCCGACCGCCTCGCCCACCAGGCACACCACGATGCGCTCACTGGCCTGCCGAACCGGGTGCTGCTGACCGACCGCCTGGAACAGGCGATCGCGCGCGCGGAGCGGTGGCACAGGTCCGTGGCCGTCGTCCTGCTCGACCTGGACGACTTCAAGGTCGTCAACGACAGCCTCGGCCACGGCGCGGGCGACCGCCTGCTGCAGGAGGTGGGCGGGCGCCTGCGCGAGTGCATGCGCAGCGGCGATACCGTCGCACGCCTCGGCGGCGACGAGTTCGTGCTCGTGCTGCCGGAGGCGGACGCCGAGGTCGCCGCCCACGTCGCGAACAAGGTGATCGAGATCCTGCATCAGCCGGCGCGTCTGTTCGACCGGGACATCGTCACGACACCGAGCCTCGGCATCAGCATCTTCCCCGATGACGGCGCGCTGCCGGCGAGCCTGCTCCAGGCCGCGGACACCGCGATGTACGAGGCCAAGACCGCCGGGCGCAATCGCTACCGCTTCTTCGCCGAGACCATGAACGAGGCGGTCACGGAGCGCCTGCGCCTCGAGACGGACCTGCGCGCCAGCCTGGCCGGCACCGGCCTCACACTGCGCTACCAGCCGCGCGTGTGCCTGCGTGACGGCCGCGTCAACGCCGCCGAGGCGCTGGTGCGCTGGCAGCATCCCACCCGCGGGCTGCTGTCGCCGCGGCATTTCCTCGAGATCGCCGAGCAGAGCAACCTGATCGCGGAGCTCGACCAGTGGGTGCTGGCCACCGCCACCGCCCAGGTCGCGGACTGGGCGAATACCGGCCGAGACTGGCGCGTCTCGGTGAACATCTCCGCACGTGAGCTGCATGACCCCGCGTTCATCGACCGGGTCGCAAGCATCCTCGCGCAGTCCGGCGCGCCGGCGTCGCTGATCGAGCTCGAGATCACCGAGAGCTCGCTGATGCGCAACGCGCGTCATGCGATCGACGAGCTCGCACGACTCAAGCAGCTCGTGCCGGGATTGCGGGTGGCGCTGGACGATTTCGGCAGCGGCTACTCATCGCTCGCGTATCTACGCGAGCTGCCGATCGATACGCTCAAGATCGACCGCAAGTTCGTGCACGATCTCGGCCCGGGCGATGCCGAGCACGGCGCCCGGGCGCTGCTGCGGTCGATCATCGAGCTGGGGCACAACCTCGGCATGGAGGTGCTGGCGGAAGGCGTCGAGCAGGGCGGGCAGCACGAGCTGGTGCGGGCGCTGGGCTGCCACAGCGCCCAGGGCTTTTATTACAGCGCCGCGCTCACGGCCGAGGCGTTCGAGGAGGCCGCGGAACGGATCGGCGGCGCAACCGCGCCCTGAGGTCGCCGGGAGCCGTCAGCTGCAAGCTGCAAGCTGCAAGCTGCAAGCTGCAAGCTGCAAGCTGCAAGCTGCAAGCTGCAAGCTGCAAGCTGCAAGCTGCAAGCTGCAAGCTGCAAGCTGCAAGCTGCAAGCTGCAAGCT
>Ga0102944_1000773_pt1 | contig 23107 bp, 21 predicted proteins | sample SalPonD_shore_MG_FD_78172 | JGI IMG/M metagenome (GOLD analysis project Ga0102944, IMG submission 78172) | Salt pond soil microbial communities from South San Francisco under conditions of wetland restoration - Salt Pond MetaG... | ecosystem: Environmental > Aquatic > Marine > Intertidal zone >...
CGTCTGTTGTACGTTGTTGGTGGTTGGTTGAAAAGTACGGGTAACGATTTGACCTGTACCACCAACAACCCACAACCGACAAATTCCATATCTCCGTGTCCTCCGTGCTCTCCGTGGTTAATTAGAAATCACGCCTCGCTTATAAACTTCGTAATCATATGATCGTCCAGCCCCTCGATGCCTTCCTCACTGCCGTGGCCGCTTTGCTTGATGCCGCCGAAGGGCGAGGCCGGGACGGAGATGGCGAAGGTGTTGACGCCGACCATGCCTGCTTCCAGCTGCTGGCCCAGCAGCTTGGCGCGCCGCGCCGAATCGGTGAAGGCGAAGGCGGCGAGGCCGTAAGGCAGGCGGTTGGCCCGCTGTATGACCTCGTCGTAATCGGTGAAGGAATTGATAATGGCCACGGGGCCGAAGGGCTCGTCGTTCATGATGCGCGCCGTCTCCGGCACGTCGGACAGCACCGTGGGGGCATAGAAATAGCCCGGCCCGTCCAGGCGTTTGCCGCCGGTGTGCACCTTCGCGCCGTCCTGCACGGCCTCGTTGATGATGGCCTCCACGTCTTCGCGCCGGCGGGCGTGAATGAGCGGGCCCATGGCATTGTTCTCGTCCAGGCCGTTGCCCACAGTGACTTTTTCGACCCGCTCGGTAAAGCCCTGGATGAATTTTTCATAACGGGACTCGTGCACGTAGAAGCGGGTGGGCGAGACGCACACCTGGCCGGCGTTGCGGAACTTGGCCGCGACCGCCTGATCCAGGACGCCGTCCAGGTCCACGTCGTCGAACACCAGCACCGGGCCATGACCGCCCAGCTCCATGGTGGTGCGGATCATGTTGTCGGCGGACAGTTTCATCAGGCTCTTGCCCACCGGAATGGATCCCGTGAAGGACATCTTGCGGATCACCGGCGAGGCCAACAAATAACTCGAGACTTCCGCGGGCACGCCGAAGACCACGGAGAAGACGCCGTCGGGCACGCCGGCGTCCTGCAGGCAACGCGCCACTTCCAGGGCCGAGGCCGGGGTTTCCTCCGCCGGCTTCAGGATCACGGAGCAGCCGGCGCCCAGGGCCGCGCCCAGCTTGCGCGCCGGGTTGCCCAGGGGGAAGTTCCAGGGGGCGAAAGCGGCCGTCGGTCCCACCGGTTCCTTGACCACGTACATGCGCGTGCCGGGCTTGCCCTGCTGCAGCACCCGGCCGTAGGCGCGGCGGCCTTCCTCACCGTACCACTCGAAGATGTGTGCCGACATGACCACCTCGATGCGGGTCTGGGCGATGGGCTTGCCCGACTCCAGAGTGGCGATGCGGGCGATGTCCTCCTTGCGCTGGACCAGCAGTTCCGCCGCCTTTTTCAAAATGTAGTTGCGCTCGTCGGGATCCACCGCCCGCCAAGCGGCGAAGCCGGACTGTGACAGCTCCAGGGCGTGGTCCAGGTCTTCGGTACTCGCATGGGGCAGCCGGCCGATCACTTCCTCCGTGGCCGGGTTGATCACGTCCTGGAGCTTGCGCTTGCCGGCGGCGGTCCATTTGCCGCCCAGAAAGAGCTGCAAATCGGGATAGGGGGTGTTCAGTTTCTCTGCGGTGCTCATATCAGGTACTCCATAAGATTCAATGACTTGCTTCCATAATGCGGACGTTGGTCCCTTCTTCAGTGATTTTCACAAAACGCCATAGTTCCGAAACGGCTTTGAACCACGGGGGGCACGGAGAACACGGAGAAAAACAGAATAAGATCAGCTGTAAACCCGGATTCCATATAAAAAATCTCTGTGTCCTCCGTGCCCTCCGTGGTTAATCCGGGATCCGGGCAGAATCCGCGGATTTTACAAATACCCGGACGCCGGCTTATGAACACGGGACCATAATCCCATGATAGATCAGGGACGCAGCGGAGTGCACCACTGTCAGGGAAATGCGGCGCTATTCCTCTTCGTCCTGCTCGCGCAGCAGCGCATCCAGATCCTGGTGCACGTCCAGGTAGCGCCCGGCCAGGGCGTCGTAGCGGCCCGAGGCCAGGGCCGTCACCATGCGGTTGCAGCGGGCGAAGCCCGCGGCGGCATCCTCCTTCCCGATTTCCTTCAGCGCCTCCGGCATCCACGGCACCCAGCGCTGCGCCTCCGGATCATCGATGGTACGCCGGGCCATGTCCGTGTACACCGTGCCCGGCTCGATGGCGAAGGCGCGTACGCCCTGGTCGCGCCCTTCCGCATCGATATGTTCTGTCAGGCGGATCTGGGATGCCTTACCGACGCAGTAGGCGGACAGGTAGGGGGTTACCTCGATGCCGCCGCGGCTGGCGATGTTAATGATGCGCCCGCCGCCGTGTTCCAGCATGACGGGGACCGTCACGTGGGTGGTCAGGTACACGGCAAGCACGTGCAGGGCCTGGGCCTGCCACCACTGTTCCGGATCCACGTGCCAGATCGGGCCGAAGGGTCCCGCCTGACCGGCGTTGTTGACCAGGATATTCACGGGTCCCAGTTTCTTCACAACCGCCTCCACCACCCCGGCGACGTCCGCCTTGCTGGTTACGTCTCCGGCGGCGGCCATGGCCCGGCCGCCGGCGTCCTCGATCAGTTGCACGGTTTCCTCGAGCTGGTCCAGGCTGCGCGCCGTTACCGCCACCCTGGCTCCCGCCGCGGCCAGGCCCTTTGCGATTTCGCGGCCGAAGCCGCGGCCGCCGCCGGTGACCAGGGCCACCCGATCCTGCAGTTCATTCGCCATCATTATCTCCTCAACCCTGCCATTTTTCGCCAGTCACCGGGTGCGGATAATGGAAGGGCACCACCCGGGTCTTCGGCCAGGTCTCCGGCACCGCCGGCAGCAGCTCATCCGGCCCCTTGGGATCGTCGGGATACGTCTTCTCCAGGGGCGGCAGGTGCACACCGCTGTGGGCCCAGCCTTCCTCGTAATTGGCCTGCCACAGCATGCTGTAGTTGAAGGTGCGGATCTTCCAGACGCCGTCTTCCTTCACGTACTCAATCTCGTGGATGCCGCCTTCCCAGCACTGGGCCGGAAAACCGGGAATGGATTCGCGGCTCTCGTGCACGCCGGCCTGCATGAAGTTGCGGAAACGCCCCTTCGCGGTCTGCCGGTCCGGGGCCACGTCGACGATATCCTGCAGCAGCAGGTGATCCAGCAGGAAGCCGTCCACCGGGCCGTTATGGCCGTTGGTGAACAGGTTGCGGAACCAGTCGCAGTACAGACGCCGCGCCCCTTCCCGGCCGCGGTAAAGGCCGTTGAGAAAATAGATCTCGGCGTCCGCGGAAAACAGTTCCACCGTCTCGTCGTACAGGCACTTGTCCAGATAATAGCCGTATTTGAAATGCAGGGTGCGCACGGCATGGATGTCCTCCAGCACGCCCACCTGATGGGCCAGACCGGCAATCTGCTCCGCGTACTTTTTTTCCAGGGCGGCGATGCGGTTTTCAATGTCGCTCATGATTCTGTCTCCTCAGCCTTTCCACTTTTCGCCGGTGACCGGGTGCGGGTAATGGAACGGCACCACCCGGGTCTTCGGCCAGGTCTCCGGTACCGCCGGCAGCAGTTCGTCCGGTCCCTTGGGATCATCGGGATAGGTTTTCTCCAGGGGCGGCAGGTGCACGCCGCTGTGGGCCCAGCCTTCCTCGTAATTGGCCTGCCACAGCATGTTGTAGTTCAGTACCCGGATCTTCCAGACGCCGTCCTCGCGCACGTATTCATTCTCGTAGATGCCTCCTTCCCAGCACTGGGCCGGAAAGCCGGGGATGGGCTCGCGGCTCTCGTGCACGCCGCCCTGCATGATGTTGCGAAAGCGCCCCCTTGCGGTCTGCCGGTCCGGGGCCACGTCGACGATATCCTGCAGCAGCAGGTGATCCAGCAGGAAACCATCCACCGGGCCGTTCTGACCCTGGGTGAACAGGTTGCGGAACCAGTCGCAGTACAGCCGCCGGGCGCCATCGCGGCCGCGGTAGACGCCGTTCAGGAAATACAGCTCGGCGTCGGAGGAAAACAGGTCTACTGTCTGATCGTACAGGCACTTGTCCATGTAGTAGCCGTACTTGAAATGCAGGGTACGCACGGCATGGATGTCCTCCAGCACGCCCACCTGGTGGGCCAGGTTGGCGATCTGTTCCTCGAACTTTTTTTCCAGTTGCCGGATCCTGTCTTCTGCATCGCTCATGTCATTCTCCTCAACTCAATGCGCTTGCGGGTTTCGTAACTGTTCATCCGCCACCCAGTTGCCGTGCACGCCGGAACGCACGCGCAGGGGCATCCTGATGGTCGCCACCGGTCCGCGATCAATATGCTCCGCCTCCAGGATTACCACATCGGAGACGTTTTTCTCGTGCAGTTCGATGACCATGGCCAGGTAACCCTCGTGGTCGGGCCGGCCTGAAGGGATGGGCTGCGGTTCCTGGAATGTAATCCCCGGCCCCATGGTGAAACTTTTCAGTTCCCCGGTCTTCACCTGCAGCCGCAACAGGGTATTGAAACCGGCGCCCACCGGTCCCGACACCAGGGGCGGTCCATTGGCGGGATCGTAGGTCATATAGTAGCCGATATCATAGTCGCGCATATGCTCGTGCTCGCGGATGCGTGGCAGGTCGCCGCCCGGGCCCAGGATGCGTTCCTCGAAGCTGTCACCGCTGCCGCCCAGCTCGAAGGTCCAGCGCCCCAGGTAGCCGGCCATCTGTTCGGGAGTGGCGGTAATGCCGGAAGCCTCCAGGACGAAGGGAAATACGTTGACCTCGGACAGGCAGGCATCCACGTGTACACGCTCACCCTCGCTGAAGGCGTTCATGAAATGATAGGCCATGCGCGCCGGCCCGCGGAACCAGCGCAGGTCCTTGACGCCGCCGGCCCGGGGCATGATGCCGATCCAGGTATCCTTGTCCGGCTCGTAGGCCCAGTGGGAGCCGCCCGCCTTGAGTCGTTCCAGGTCGCAGGTGGTGGGAAACACGGGAAAGATCACGTGCTCCTTGGTCACGACAAAATCATGCATCATGGAAACGTACGGTGCCTCGAACCATTCTTCCCGGACCAGCTCGCCGTTCTTGTCGGCGACACAGTAGGCCACCTCGCGGCTGGCCAGGCCGCCGGCCTCGTAACCGAAAAAGTACAGCTCGCCGGTATCCGGATCCGGGCGCGGGTGGGCGGTCATGGTGAGGCTCTTCAGCTTGCCGCCGAAATCCAGCTCGCCCAGGGTCTCCAGGGTATGCGGATCCAGCTGTATGGCGCGGCTGTCCTCCTTCAGGGCCAGCAGCCGGCCGGCGTGGTACACGGGCGTGGTGTTGGCGACGCCGCGCGGCTGACCCTGCACGCTCGGGTCATCGGTGTAGGGATTGCGGTAGAGACCGTACAGGGAACGGCCTGCGGCGCGATCGTTTTTCAATCTTTCGGTCATGACGTAGCGAGACTTGTAATCCACGTGCCCGTTGCGGAAACAATACATGCCCACGGTGCCGTCACCGCTGATAAAGACGTCATCGCCAAGCAACGGCGGATACTGCGGATCGGGGATGCTGCGATACCAGCAGCCGTTGATCTCCGCCGGGATCTCCCCCTCCACTTCCAGATCGAGAATGTCACACTCCACCCTGGAGGGTGCATTGAAACCCTGGAAATCCATGCTGTCGGGAAACTTGTTGCTCATTTAACTCCTCACTGATTGCTTAATTCACGTGGCAAAGCCAACCCTGCTGTTGAACCACAGAGAGCACGGAGAACACGGAGTTGTTAAATACCGTTTTACCTCTTTGCTCAAATTTGCCTTCGTGGCAGACCTGGTCCCAGAAAACTACATTGCTGAACTTATTTCTCGCCAAGACGCCAAGATTAAATATTATTACCTTCTTGGCGTCTCTGCGTCTCTGCGAGAACAATTTTCATTTCTCCGTGTTCTCCGTGCTCTCCGTGGTGAATAATCAGTCCACGCCCTGCCACTCTTCGCCGGTGACCGGATGGGGATAGTGGAACGGCAGCACGTCGGTGTCCGGCCAGAGGACGTGGGTGTTGTCGATCTCGTCCGGCCCTACGGGATCCTTGGGGTAAAGATTATCCTCGTTGAAGAAGGGCACGAACTGCGGCTTGGTGTAGGTCCAGCCGTGCTCGAAGGTGGCGTGGTAGACGGGGCGGTAGTTCAGTACCTTGATCTTCCAGATGCCATCCTCCTTGACGTACTCGTTCTCGTAGAGACCGCCTTCCCACCACTGGCGCGGAGTGAAACCGGCGTCGGCGCCGGCCGCGCTGTGGTGGACGCCGGCCTGCATGGTGCAGCGGAAGCGTCCCCTGGCAGTCTTGCCGTCCGCCGCCACGTCGACAATGTCCTGCATCTGCGGATGATCCAGCAGGAAGCCGAAGATGGGGCCGTTGTGATCGTTGGTGAAGTTCTTGCGGAAGCGGTCGATGTACAGACGTTTGACGCCGTCCTTGCCCTTGAACACGCCGCGCATGAACCGCACCTGGCCGTCCTCGGCGAACAGATCCACCACCTGGTCGTACAGGCACTTGTCCAGGTAATAACCGTAGCTGTAATGCAGCTTGCGGATGGCTTTCTCGTCTTCCAGCAAACCGATCCGCCGGGTCAGTTCCTCCACCTGTTTTTCCAGTGATTTGTCGTCTTTGCTCATTGTCATCTCCTCCATCTGGTTTGACTGATATTGAACCACGGAGAGCACGGAGAACACGGAGTGGTTAAAATCAGTTACCGCTGTTGCTCAATTTATGCTGATTTGATTTACCAAGACTCAGCGAGCCACCATACCAAAAATATTTCTTGCCAAAACGCTAAGGCGCAAAGTTCATATTGATTACCTTCTTGGCGCCTTTGCGTTTCTGCAAGAATAATTTTTTCAAACTCCGTGTTCTCCGTGTCCTCCGTGGTTCATGTCTTTCATTTATTCAGGTTAAACAACGTTTCCGCATTCGTCTGGTACAGCATCTTCTTGTGTTCGTCGCTGATGTCCAGGGCGTCCGTGGCGTCCACTTCCTCCTTATCGAACTGGTAGGGATAGTCCATGGCATAGAGGACGCGGTCGGCACCGAGCACTTCCTGTGCGAAACGGATGGCCGGGCTCCAGGCCATGCCGCTGGTGGTGACCCAGACGTTGTCGCGCAGGTAGTCGCTGATCTTTCTCTCGAGTTTCGTGCCCTCCGCCCTGCCGCGCAGATCCGGCCGCTCAGCGTGATGCTGCATGTAATCCAGCCGGTACAGGAAATACGGCAGGCCCTCGCCCAGGTGCCCGAGCACCAGTTTCAGTTTCGGAAAGCGGTCCAGGGCACCGCTGGTGATGATGGCCAGGACGTGCAGGTATACCTCGGCGGCGAAACCCGCCAGGGGGCCTTCCAGGCCGCGCGCGAGATACGGCCCTATCAACGGATTCGGCGGCGGTGTGGGATGAATATAGACGGGCGCATCCAGGGCCTCGGCCGCCTCCAGCAGGGGCCAGAATTTCCGGTCATCCAGGTATTCGCCGCGGGTGTGGGAGTTGATCACCGCCCCCTTCAGTCCCAGCTCATGCATGGCCCGCTCCAGCTCCCGCGCCGCGGCGGCGGGCGCCTGGGGGGCAACGGCGGCGAGGCCGGCGAAGCGGCCCGGATGGCGGCGGCAGGCCTCGGCCAGCTGATCGTTGCAGGCGCGGGCCAGTGCCGTGCCCGCGGCCGCATCGAACACCTGTACGCCGGGCGCCGTCAACAGCAGCAGCTGCACGTCCACACCTACCGCGTCCATGTCGTGCAGGCGTCCCTCGCCGAGATCCTGCAGCCTGTCCATGAAGCGCCGGTTGGAGCCGATGCCGCGCCACATGGACAGGAAGCCCGGATCATCGGGCGGCTCGTTTTCCACCAGTTCCCACAGGGCATGGCTCAGATCGGGGGTGATGAACGCCTCTTCACAGGCAACGCGCTGGTATGACGGCTGTGTGCTGATGGCAGTCCCCCGGGCATATCGCCCTTAAGCTGCGCCGGTGCAACGTACCGGCGCGGTGCTGTATATGGATACGGGTACAGGGAATGAAACCGGCGGTTTCACCCGACAAAAATGACTACTCCAACCTGCACCGATGGTAACACATTAGTTCGTGGCTCGTGGCTGGTGGCTGGTGGCTGGTGGCTGGTGGCTGGTGGTTCGAGACCAGCCGTGCACTGTCAGCAACAATATGCGTACACTGCAAGGCAGGAAAATGTAGGGGGCCGGGATCAACGGCGAACAGCCCCACTGGCAACAGACCCGCCGAATCCCTCAGTCCGACAGGGGAAGTACGCTATCGAGTTCGCTCATGCGGATGATATTGCGCAGGGACTGCGGCAGGTGACGCAGGGTCAGGCGGCACTGTGACTCCCGCGCCAGGCGCTGCATTTCCAGCAGCAGGGCCATGCCGGCGCTGTCGGAGCGGCTCACGCCGGACAGATCCACGGTCAACGGCTGCCGCCGCTGGAACAGGGCGGGAAGTTTCCCGGCCAGTTGCGGCACGCTGGAAAAATCGAGGACGCCGTCGAGCCGGCACAGATCGCCATCCGCGCCCCCCGTCTCCAGTTTCAGCTCCGTTGCCGCCGTTTCGTTCACAGCGTCATTTCTCCATTTTGTTGACCATGAACTTGCCGATTAGGCGTTCCAGCACCATGGCCGAGTTCGTGAACAGCAGCTTGTCGCCGTCCTTCAGGGTCTTGTCCTCCACGCCCGGCTGCAGGGCAACGTACTGCTCGCCCAGGAGGCCGGCGGTGTAGATGCTGGCCGCCGTATCCACGGGGAAGTTGTTAAAGCGTTTCTCTATGCTCAGGGTGACCACGGCCTGGTTCTGCTGGTCGTCGTAGCTGATGTCGGTGACCTGCCCCACGCGTACGCCGCTGACCTTGACCGGCGAACGTACCGTGAGTCCGCCGATGTTGGTGAAGTGCGCCGTCACGTGATAGACATCGCCCAGGCTTACGGTACTGAGATTGCTGACTTTCATCGCCAGCATGAACAGGGCCGCAAGGCCGGCGGCCACGAACAGTCCCACCGTAAATTCAATTCCGCGTCTTGATATCATGGTAGTCACACTAGGTCTTGAGTAGTAACGCCGTCAGAATGAAATTCAGCCCCAGCACCGCCAGCGAGGAATGCACGACACTCTGCGTCGTCGCCCGACCCACACCCTCGGAGGTGGGGACGGAATCATATCCCTCGAACAGGGCGATCCAGGTGCTGACGAATCCAAAGGCCAGACTCTTGTAAAATCCTGTCATCAGATCATTGTAGAAATCAACCGAGTGCTGCATCTGCGACCAGTAGGAGCCGGCGTCCACGCCGAGCAGACCGACGCCGATAACGTAGGCGCTGAGCACACCGATGGCACTGAACAGACCCGCCAACAGCGGCATGGACACCACGCCGGCGATGAAACGCGGCGCCAACACCCGCTTGTACGGATCCACCGCCATCATTTCCATGCCGGAAAACTGTTCGGTGGCCTTCATCAGACCCAGCTCGGCGGTCAGGGCGGAGCCGGCGCGGCCGGCGAACAGCAGGGCCGTGATCACGGGTCCCAGTTCCCGGACCAGGGTCAGGCCCACCGTCGTACCCAGGGACGACTCGGAATTGAAACGTACCAGGATATTGAACAGCTGCAGGCCCAGCACCATGCCCACGAAGGCGCCGGCCACCAGGATGATGACGGTGGTGCGCACACCCACCGAATGCATCTGCTGCACCACCAGCCACGGCCGCGGCAGCACGGTGGGCAAACCCCGTATCACCTGCAGCAGAAACAGGGTACTGCGGCCCAGTCGCTCGAATGATCGCAGGGTGTAGCGGCCCAGGGCGGCAAAGGGTTCCGTCATGCTTTCCAGGATGCGCATGTCAGGTTCCGAACAGGTCGGCGCCGTAGTCCGGCGCCGGGTAGTGGAAGGCCACCGGCCCGTCGGGGAGGCCGTTCAGGAACTGGCGAGCCCAGTCGGAATGCGTCGTTTCCATCTGTTCCGGCGTCCCCTGCTCCATGATCCGGCCGTCGGCGATGACGTAGATGTAATCCGCGATGCTGGAAGCCTCGCGCACGTCATGGGAAACGATGATGCTGGTCAGGCCGAGGGTGTCGTTGAGCTCGCGTATGAGCTTCATCAGCACGCCCATGGATATGGGGTCCTGGCCGCTGAAAGGCTCGTCATACATGATCATCATGGGATCCAGGGCGATGGCCCGGGCCAGCGCCACCCGCCGCGCCATGCCGCCGGATAGTTCCGAGGGCATCAGGTCCGCCGCGCCGCGCAGCCCCACGGCATGCAACCGGGCCAGCACCAGGTAGCGGATCATGCGCTCCGACAGGCGCGTGTGCTCGCGGATGGGATAGGCCACGTTGTCGAACACGGTGAGATCGGTCAGCAGGGCGCCGCTCTGGAACAGCATGCCCATGCGCTTCCTCAGGTCATACAGATCGCCCTGGGACAGGGCGTGGATATTGAGGCCGTCCACGGTAATGCTGCCGGCCTCGGGATAGAGCTGGGCGCCGATGAGTTTTAGCAGGGTGGTCTTGCCGGTGCCGGAAGGACCCATAATGGCGGTGATGGCGCCGCGGCGAAAATCCATGTCCATGCCGTCGAAAATGACGCGGCTGCCGCGCCGGAAACCGAGACCGCGAACCTTGATCAGGATGTCATCCCCGGTGCCGGGCTTGTTGTCCAACTGCATTCTAGTGCTCTTTCAAGGTGATATTGATGGGTTCAGTTGGTCTGTCGGCGTTCAGGGCAAGGCGCCGCTCGCCGCGAAGGGTGATTCCCTTCGCAAGAGCGGCAACGCGGCCATGGACGCCGACAGGCCAACCCTTCGGGCATCCCTGTGGTGTCCCGCCGCGGCGTTGCGGTGCTTGACAAGGGGATGGCCATTGCCTGCGCACCGCGCCTTGCGGCAGAACACCACAGGGACGCTGAACCCATCAATATCACCTTGAAAGAGCACTATGCCTGTCATGAAAGTCAGATGCGGCTATCATACAGGACGGCGGGCGTTGACCGCCAACACCGATACGGCATTTACCCGATCAACCTTATTCAAACAGCCAGTGTCTCAAAAAATAACAGCGGCGATTCTGGAACGGCCCGACGCCGAGTTCAGCCTGGAACCGGTTGAACTGGACGCGCCCCGGGATGACGAGGTCCTGGTCCGCATCGAAGCCTGCGGCATCTGCCATACCGACAGCAAGGCCCGCCACCGGCTGGCGCTGCCCGCCGTGCTGGGTCACGAGGGCGCCGGCACGGTGGAGGCGATCGGCCACAACGTCGACCGGGTGAGCGTCGGCGACCGGGTGATCATCTCCTATCCCTCCTGCGGCGCCTGTCCCAACTGTGAACGCCGGCAGTTCTGGCGCTGCGACCGGATTATGGCACTGAAATTCGCGGGCTGCCGCGCGGACGGCTCCCGGACCATCTCCCGGAACGGACAGCCGCTGTCGTCGGCGTTTTTCCAGCAGTCCTCCTTCGCCACCCGCGCCCTGGCGCCGCAGCGATCCCTGGTCCCCGTACCCGGCGATTATCCTGCGGAATTGCTGGCTGCCCTGCCCTGCGGCGTGCAGACCGGCGCCGGCGCCGTGCTCAACACGCTCGACCTCGGCGCCGGCGACAGCCTGGTGGTATTCGGCGCCGGCACGGTGGGCCTGGCCGCCGTCATGGCGGCCCGTATCCGGGACGCCGCGACCATCATCGCGGTGGATATCACCGATTCGCGGCTGCAACTGGCGCAGGAACTGGGTGCAACCCACTGCCTGCATGGCGGCGACGATGATGTGGCGACGCAAATCAGGGACATCCTGCCACGCGGCATGGAGTTTTCGCTGGATACGACGGGCAAACCGGCCATGCAGAACCTGGCCGTGGACTGCCTCGCCATGGGCGGCCAATGCGGACTGGTGGCGGTGGGCCGGGAGCCGTTTCCCTTTCACCTGTTCAGCGTGTTTTCCCGGGCGGCTACCGTGCACGGCGTCATCCAGGGCTCGGCCGTACCGGAAGAGTTCATCCCCGGGCTGCTGGACTATTACGAAAAGGGCCGCTTCCCCTTCGATCGCCTGATCACCGTGTACCCGTTCCGCGACATCAACCGCGCCTTCGCCGATGCCGCCGCGGGTACTACCGTCAAACCGGTTTTGAAGATGGACGTCTGAAACGAACTGCCAGACGTTTATCTCACGTGGATAAACCCCTACATTTCATAACCCGGCTTCTTGTACACCTGTTCCCACTTGTCCCGGATCTCTGGCCGATAAACCCGTTCGGCCCAGTCGCTGGCCTCGACTTCCTCGAAGGCGACCGACACCGAGTCTTCGGAATTGCCGAGAATATTCACGACGTCCCGGGTAATGGCGTCGGCCAGTTCAGTCTTCTGCTGTTCCGATTTTCCGGGCCAGAGTTTGACGACAACATGGGGCATGGTTATCTCCTTGTTTGCTCCATTCGTTGATCTAATCGACGGCGTCTACACCTGCCGCGTTTCTGCAACGCGTTCTGCCCGACTGGTGCCCGCCTTATGTCGGCCATCATCTTCATTACCCGAATCGCCGCCAGTCATCGAGAGCCTTTACGCTGCTGGTCGACGCCCTGCGGTACCGGGGGTAAGCGGCGGCCGCCGGCCGTGCCTTCATACGGGTGAGCGGGTTACAGTCCGAACACGGTCTCAGCGTTGCTCTGGTACAGCATCTTCTTGTCGCCGTCACTGATGGGCAGGGCATCGGTGGCCGCCACCTCCTCGGGATAGCGCTGATAGGGATAGTCCATGGCATAGAGCACGCGTTCCGTGCCGAGGACCTGCTGGGCGAACAGGATGGCCGGCTCCCAGGCGACGCCGCTGGTGGTAATAAAGATATTTTCCCTCATGTATTCGCCGGGCGTTTTCTGCAGTTTCTTGCCGCGTCCGGACGGCACCCGGACCCGTTCCTGCATGAGATCCATGCGGTACATGTGGTAGGGCAATCCCTCGCCCAGGTGGCCTATGACTATCTTGAGTGCAGGGAAACGATCGAAGACGCCGGCGGTGATGAGGGCGACGATGTGAAACGCCACTTCGTGGCCGAAACCGAGTATGGCCATGTCCAGGTGCCGTTCCACGTACGGCTGCAGCATGGCCGGGGCCGGCGTGCGCGGGTGGATGTAGATGGGCGCCCCTGCCGCCTCGGCGGCGGCGAAGATGTCCCAGTATTTTTCGTCGTCCAGGTATTCGCCTTTGGTGTGGGAATTGATGATGACGCCGTTCAGTCCCAGCTTCCCCATGCCGCGCTCGATCTCCCGCGCCGCCGCGGTCGGGTCCTGGGGCGCCACCGCCGTCAGGCCGGCAAAGCGCGCGGGATGGGCGGCCACCGCCTCCGCCAGTTGATCATTGCTGTCCGCGGCCAGCGCCACCGCGTCCGCGGTGTCGAAGACCTGCACCCCCGGTGCCGTCAGGGACAGCACCTGCATATCCATGCCCAGTTTGTCCATGTCGGCGAGGCGTTCCTCGCCCAGGCTCTGCAGCTTGCGTACCACCGGCGAATCCACGCCGCGGGTAAAAATGAATCCACCCATGGACAGGAAACCGGGTTCATCCGCCGGCTGGCTGCGGATCAGATCACCGTAGCGCCGGATGATATCGGGCGTGGTCCACGCCTCTTCCGTGGCGATGCGCCGGTACGGGACGCCGGCGGCGCTCACGCCTGGCCCTTGCCGGCGGCCCGGTGCACGGCGCGGCGGATGCGGTTATAGGTGCCACAGCGACAGATGTTGGTGACGGCGCTGTCGATGTCGGCATCGGACGGCGCGGGATTATCCTGCAGCAGCGCGGCCACGGCCATGATCATGCCGGACTGGCAGTAGCCGCACTGGGGCACCTCCTCCGCGATCCAGGCCTGCTGCACCGGGTGGCTGCGGTCCTTGCTGAGACCTTCTATGGTGGTGACGGCTTTCCCCTGCACGGCGCTCACCGGCAGGGTACAGGTGCGCACCGGTTTGCCGTCCAGGTGCACGGTGCAGGCGCCGCACAGGCTGATACCGCAGCCGAACTTGGTACCGGTCAGGTGCAGTTCGTCGCGCAGCACCCACAACAGCGGCGTATCGTCTTCCACATCCAGGGAGTGTTTCCTGCCGTTGACGGTAAGTTCGATCATGCCTGTTTCCTCCCCGCGCCATAGGAAAACCCGTGGCTGTTCAGGGGCAGCGTGCGGATGCGTTTGCCGGTGGCCGCGAACACGGCGTTGGCCAGGGCCGGCGCAATGGGGGCCGTCCCCGGTTCACCCACGCCGCCCGGATGCTCGCCGCTGGGCACCACGTAAGTTTCCACATCCGGCATCTCGTTCAGCATGAGCACGGGATAATCGTTGAAATTGCTTTCCACCACCGCGCCGTTGTCGATATGGATGATACCGCGCAGGGCGGCGGTCAGGCCGTAGACCATGCCGCCTTCCAGCTGGGCGTTGATGGTGTCGGGATTGACGGCCACGCCGCAATCGATGGCGCACACCACCCGGTGCAGGGTGATGGCGTTGTCCTTGACCGAGATCTCGACGACGTTGGCGATCCAGCTACCGTAGGCCTGGGTGGCGGCGATGCCCCGGTAATGCCCGGCCGGCAGCGGTTTGTCCCAGCCGGCTTTGTGTGCGGCCAGATCCAGCGCGCCCAGGTGACGCCGGCCCTTGTCCCCCTGCAGCAGGGAACGGCGGAAGTGATAGGGATCCTGCTGCAGCGTATGGGCCAGTTCGTCGATAAAACCCTCCATCATGTAAGGGTTGTGCGAATAATTGACCGCCCGCCAGAAGCCGAAGGGGATCCCCAGATCCCGGTTCAGGCCGGTGACGTAGTAATTGGGGATGGTATAGGCAGTGTTGTAGATCCCCTCGGTATAGGCAGGCGGACCGGGCCGATGAAAGCCCGGCGCCGAGGCGGTCACCACGCGCGCGTCCAGGGCGGTGACACGGCCGTCCTTGTCGATGCCGCCGCGGAAACGGATGGCGGCGGCGGGCCGGTAGAAGTCATGCTGAACATCCTCTTCCCGGCTCCACAGCAATTTCACCGGCCGCCCCACCGCTTTCGACACCGCCACCGCCTGTTCCACGAAATCCACCTCGCCGCGCCGGCCGAAGCCGCCGCCCAGGAACTCACTGTGGAGGGTGACCTTGTCCGACGGCAGCCCGGCGGCACGGGCCGCCGCTTCTTTGCTCGGGCCGGGCGCCTGGGTGGAAACCCAGACCTCGCAATGATCGGCACGCACGTCCGCCGTGCAGTTCATGGGTTCCATGCAGGTATGGGCCAGGTACGGCACCTCGTACACGGCCTCGACGACGCGCTCGGCACTGGCCAGCGCCGCTTTCGCGTCGCCGTCGTTGCGGGCCACGGCAAAACCGTCGGCGTCGAAACCACTGCGCAGGGAGGTGGAGACCTTGTCGTTGTCCAGTCCGGCCACCTTGCCCCGGTCGAACTCCGTTTTCACTTTTTCCAGGGCCTTTTTCGCCCGCCACCAGGACGTGGCGACCACGGCTACGCCATTGTGCAGCGGCACCGTGGCGCGGAAGCCGGGCATGGCACGGGCGGCACTGTCATCGTGGGACTTCAGGGTGCCGCCAAAGGTCGGGCAGGCGCGCACGGCGGCGTAGAGCATGTCCGGCACAATGGTGTCGATGCCATAGCGGGCACTGCCGTCCACCTTGAGCGGGGTATCGGTGCGGGCCACGGGTTTGCCGATAAGCTGGAAATCGGCGGCGGACTTCAGCGGCGGGTCCTGCGGCACCGGCAGATCGGCGGCGCGCCCCGCGACTTTCCCGAAGCTGGTACTGCGGCCGCTGGGATTATGGGTGATCACACCGTGGTTCACCGTGCACTCGTCCGGTGATACGTCCCACTCGCCGGCGGCGGCCTGCACCAGCATTTCCCGGGCCGCGGCGCCGACCTTGCGCAGTTCGTCGTACCAGCCACGCACGGAAAAACTGCCGACGGTCATCTGCACATGAATCCAGGGGTTCTTGTAGATATCCGCCACCGGTGCAGGCTCCACCTTGATCCGGCTCCAGTCACCTCCCAGTTCTTCCATGATGATCATGGGCAGGGAGGTATTACTGCCCTGCCCCATCTCCACCGAAGGCAGCAGCAACTGAATGGTCTCGTCGGGCGCAATGCGGATAAAACCGTGGGGATTGCGTACGTCCTGCGACTTCGCGGCCAGTGCCATGGGCAGCCTGAAGCCCAGCACCAGGCCGCTGCCGAGTACGGCGGCGGATTTGATAAAAGCGCGCCGGTTGAGATTCAGGGTGCGGCGGCGGCTGTTTTGCTTCACGACACGTTCTCCTTGTCTGCATTGATAAGCAAGGTCCCAGGCAATCCTGAAGTCCAGCGTTACTGTTCAGATCCTGGATTACCACGGAGAACACGGAGGACACGGAGAAAAGCAGAATATTGTTTAATTATAAAATCTCCGTGTTCTCCGTGTTCTCCGTGGTTCAAATCAGATTCAAACATCGGCGTTATATCAAAACCCACACAACAACCAACATGTGACTCAGAGTTCGAATCGATGAGTGATACTGTACAACAACGGTCTCGGAGTTGTCTTTAGCGGCGGCTGACCTCAGGTCTTGTCATCCGTCTCCGCCGCCGCGGTCTTTTTCGTGGTTCGCTTTTTGCGGGTGGAGGTTTTACGGGCACCGCCGCGTCCGGGTTTGCGTGCCGCGGCGTTGAAATCGAATTCATCCACGGCGATGAACGGCCGCACGACCTGTTCATACTCGCGCAGCACTGCCGCGTCTTCCGCGCTGAATACACCGGCAGATTCACCGACGTCCGCATCCGGCGGTCCCGGCGACACGCGCTTCTCGTGCCGGGCCTCGTGCCAGCGCCGGTACAGGTTGTCGGCCGCGTCCACCTGCGGCAGCAGGACGTGCAGGCGGCCCACCGGATTGTTGTCATTGGGAGTCAGGTAGATGCCGTCGATAAGGCGCTGGCGGGTGCCGGTGGGGCGGCTGACCAGCCCGGCGATCTGCCGTTCCAGGGCATCCGACGGCTTGTGAAAGCGGCGTCCCAGGGGAAACACCAGGGCGCGGCAGGCCAGGGCCAGGCTTCTATCGGGCAGGTTCAGCAGCAGATCATGGGCGGCCTCCTGGCAGCGGTGCAGGAGATAACGGCAGGCCCATTCCACCACCGGCAGGTCCTCCTCCGGCCGGCCCTGGGCATGATGCTGCTTCAGCACCATGCTGACCAGGTACAGCATGCTCAGCATGTCACCCAGGCGCGCCGACAGCATTTCGCGCATCTTCAGGGAAGCGCGCAGGCTCAGCAGGGTGGCGTCGCCGAGCAGGGCAAAGGCGGCACTGAGACGGGCGGCGTGGCGGTAGAAACGCGCATTGCGGCCGGTCACCGGGGCCGGCTGCAGAACGCTGCCGCTGAGGGCGTTGATCAGCGCCCGGGCGGCGTTGCCGGTAGCATCGCCCAGGTGCCGGAACAGGATACGGTCGAACTCGTCCAGCACCGCCGCATCGGGATCGGCGGCGGCCAGCTCCATCTCCCGCAGCAGGTGCGGGTGGCAGCGGGTCACGCCCTGGCCGTAGATCATGAGGCTGCGGGTCATGATATTGGCACCCTCCACGGTGATCCCCACGGGCAGGGACTCGTAGGCGGCGCTCAGGTAATTGGACGGTCCTTTCATCACCGCTTTGCCCGCGTGGATGTCCATGGCGTGGTTGACCACTTCCCGCGCCATTTCCGTGCAGTGATACTTGAGGATGGAACCGGCGACGGCCGGCCGCTCGCCCCGGCACAGGGCGCCGGCAGTCTGGGTCAGTCCGGCGTTGATGATGTAAGTCAGGCCGGCCATGGCCGCCAGGGGTTTCTGCACGCCCTCGAACTGGCCGATGGGCAGGTTGAACTGGCGCCGGATGCGGGTATAGACGCCGGTCGCGGCCAGGGCGTTGCGCGCCTGGGCGGCGGCCAGGGACGGCAGGCTGACGGCGCGGCCGGCGGACAGGCAGTTCAGCAGCATCTCCCAGCCGCGGCCGGCGCCGGGCAGGCCGCCGATAATAGTGTCCAGGGGCACGAACAGGCCGCGCGCCCGGATCGGACCGTTCAGGAAGGGATCACCCACGGGCAGATGGCGTTTACCGATCTCCAGGCCTTCCAGCGCGGCCGGGATCAGGGCGCAGGTGATGCCGTAGTCGTCCGTCTCGCCGATAAGGTGATCCGGATCGCGCAGGCGGAAAGCCAGGCCAATCAGGGTCGCCACCGGCGCCAGGGTGATATAGCGCTTGTCGATGTCCAGGCGCATGCCGACGACTTCCTCGCCCTGCCAGGTGCCGCGGCACACGGTACCGGTATCGGGGATGGCGGTGGCATCCGAACCGGCCACGGGCGCAGTCAGGGCGAAACAGGGGATCTCCTCGCCGCGGGCCAGGCGCGGCAGGTAATGTTCGCGCTGTGCCTGCGTGCCGTACTTAACCAGCAGCTCGCCGGGCCCCAGTGCATTGGGAATGTTGACATAGTTGGCCACCACGCTGCTGAGGCTGAACAACCGGGTCAGCACGGCCGTCTGGGCCAGGGGGGAGAACCCCAGGCCGCCATATTCACGCGGAATAATCAGGCCCAGGAAACGTTCCGTTTTGATGAAGTCGGCAATGTCGGCGGGCAGGTCGGCCAGGTTGAAATTGATATCCCAGGAATCCACCCGGCGGCACAACTCTTCCACCGGACCGTCCAGGAAAGCCTGTTCCTCTTCCGTCAGCACTGCCGCCGGCGCGGCCAGCAGCTGCCGCCAGTCCGGCCGGCCGCCGAACAGCTGCCCTTCCCACCAGACCGTGCCGGAAACCATGGCCTGGCGCTCGGTCTCCGAGATGCGTGGCAAGCTGCTCCGGTACCAGCGCAGCAGTGCGGGCGTGATCTGCGTCTTGCGGATCCCCTCCAGGGACAGCAACGCCAGCACGGCGGTCGCGGCCAGCAGCAGCACAACAGCGACCACGGAACCGGCACCCAGGAGCAGGTACGCGAGCAGCAGCAGCCCGGTTGCCGCGGCCGCAATCGGCAGGCTGACACGCAGCCAGGCCAGGATCGCGGCCAGCGCCGTCCAGCTCAGCAGGAGCGTGATGAGATTCATGACTCTGTCCGTGGAACGCCCGTGGCGGAGTAATGCCCGGCGTTCAATACATATGCTGGCCGCCGTTGATGCTCAGGGTGGATCCGGTGACAAAGCCGGCGTCATCGGCAACCAGGAAGACCACGCCGCGGGCGATCTCCTCGGCGTGACCGAGGCGGCCAACGGGGATCTTGGCGACGATCTTCTCGAGGACGTTTTCCGGCACGGCACGCACCATGTCGGTGTCGATATAGCCGGGGGCGATGGCGTTGACGGTGATGCCCTTGCTGGCCCCCTCCTGGGCCAGGGCCTTGGTGAAGCCGTGAATGCCCGACTTGGCCGCAGCATAGTTGACCTGGCCGTACTGGCCGGCCTGGCCGTTGATGGAACCGATGTTGACGATGCGGCCGAACTCCCGTTCACGCATGCCGCCGATCACCGCATGGCACATGTTGAAGCAGGATGACAGGTTGGTTTGTATGACCGCGTTCCAGTCCTCGAAGGACATGCGGTGAATGGTCTTGTCCCGGGTGATGCCGGCGTTGTTGACCAGGATGGAAACCGGTCCCAGATCCGCCTCGATCTGTTGCACGCCGTCCGCGCATGCCTGGAAATTGCTGACATCAAACTTGTACACCGATATGCCGGTACGCTTTTTGAACGCCTCGGCGGCATCGTCGTTGCCGGCGTAGGTGGCGGCCACGCTGTAACCGGCCTCCTTCAATGCTTCGGAAATGGCGCCCCCTATGCCCCGCGTACCGCCAGTCACGATTGCTGTTCTTGCCATGTGCGCCTCCTCGGTGATATCCCTGTTACTGGTTTTATTAGAACCGGATTATATCGGGTCCGTCCCCGCGCTGCCGGACGGCGGCGGGAAGCCGGCTGCTGTATGATCCTGCCCGACCCCAGCGCCGCAGTGTCGAAGGACGAATATGTGTTATAAAATTAAAAACTTACACTGTTTTACCCTGCTTGAAAACCGGCACCGGATGGACCCCGCCAACAAGGACATGCCGGAAGCCGTGAACAGGCGTAGAATCAGCCGGTACCGGCGTTGACCCGTGGCCGGCGGCAGGACAGGCGCCTGTCCCGGCCTGTCCTGCCGGAGGCAACGTCGAAGAACCTGAACTGAATGATCATTATGTACCGTTTGCTGCTGTTGCTATTGATCCTCTCACCCGCCGCGGCGCGGGCACTGGAAGCCACGGACAGTAGTGCCCCGGCAGGGACGGACGAGGCCGCTGCCGAACAGACCCATGCCGACGAATCCGCCGGCGCAGCCACCATCCACCGCTACCGGCAGCAAATCGCGTCCCTGCAGGCACAGCACGGCGCCTACGCCCACGGCCTCAACGAGGCACTGGCGGGGCTGGGCCGGGCCTACAGCCAGAACGGCGATCACAAGGACGCCGCCGCCGCGTTCAAGTCCGCCATGTACATAACGCGCGTGAACAACGGCCTTTACAGCATGGGCCAGATGCCGTACCTGGAAGCGCTGATTGGCCAGTACGACAGCCTCGGCAAGCTGGACAAGGTCAGCAATCTGTTTTCCTACATGTACTGGGTCTACAAGCGCAACTACGGCGCCAGGGACCTGCGCACGCTGCCCGCCATCAAGCGCATGCGGGAATGGATGCGCAAGGTTTATCACCGCGGCGGTGGTTTGTCCGTGCAACAGCTGCAGAAACTCGCCAATCTGGACTACCGGGCCATCGGGGTGCTGGAATCCAACTACGGCCCGTTTGATCCGCGCCTCATCAAACACCTGCGCCAATATTCCACCGCCAATCTGTATGAGGCGGAAGTACTGCGCAGAAAGCTGGAGCAGCGTCAGATCAGCACCAGTCTCGAATACTGCGGCTTCATCATGATGGACATGAACCGGAGCGACGACTACGTGGGCAAGGAAGGAGCCATGATGGTGCAGGAACGCTGCCGTAATTACCAAAACGGCCGCAGCGCCCTGCAGCGCATTCTGGACATCAATAAAAAGAACCACCTGCCCCGTACTTCCTATGCGCGGGCCCTGACCCGCATGGGTGACTGGGAGATGGTCTTCGATCGACTGTTCAGCGCCCGCGACTACTATGCCCGCGCCTACGACATGCTCGGAAAATCGAAGGACAGCGACAAGGAAATCGCCGAGCTGTTCGGCCAGCCCAAGATCCTCACCGCCGGGGATGCACTGGACGGGGACAACAATGAAGATGCCGCTGAAGCCGGCGACGGCGACAAGGACGATGCGACCCACGGGCCGTTTGCCGTGGTTTCCATGGATGTTACGTCCGCGGGCAACCCGCGCAATATCAAGGTGGTGGGTTCAAAGCCTCCACAGGACAAAAAATTGCAGCGCGACGCCACGCAATATCTGAAACAGTCCGTATTCCGGCCACGGCTGGAAAACGGCAAACCCGTCGATACCGTGGGCTATACCATGACCGTACGGAAGGACAAGTAAATGCCCATGGCCGCCCCCCGGCCGTCATTGTACTGTCACGCCGCTGCCTGGCTGCTGCTCAACGCGACCTGCGCGGCCGCGGCGGACACGGCACGGATCGGCGCCCGGGCGCAGGATGCCGCCGCCACCCGGGCCGCCATCAGCCGCTACCGGGACGAGATCAGCAGCCTGCAATCGCAGTACGGTGCCAGTGATCCGCGACTCGGCGAGGCCCGGCTGGGCCTGGGACTGGCGTACCGTGCAGCCGGAAAACACGGGGACGCCGCCGCTGCCTTCAAGAATGCCCTGTACAACGTCCGCATCAATCACGGCCTGGAAAGCCTGGATCAGCTGCCCTGCCTCAACCGCCTGATCGAGGAAAACATCACCCTGGGCCGCTGGAAACGGCTCAACAACAACTATCTCTACCTGTACTGGCTATACAAACGCCATTACGGCGATGACGATCCCCACCTGCTGGCCGTAATTAACCGCGTCACGCGTGCCCAGACCCGGATCTTCAATGCGCAACCCGAACTGTTTAACAGCACCAGCCTCAGACAAAGGGAGGCCATGTTCAACAAGGCCGTGGCGATCATTGAGAGCCATTACGGCAAAGAGGACCCGCGTTTGCTCGCCGCCCTGTACCGGGCCGCCCTGAACGAATACTACGCGGCGCTGCAAACGGGCAAGCTGCGCGCTTACATCGCTTACAAGAATTACATACGCGGCGCGTCCAGTAACGATCTGTTCACCCACGTGTCCGTCCCGGTGGTGCATTACGATATGTCGGGACATCCCCGCGTCAGCTACGAGGTAATGGCCGTACCCAATCCTTCCAGCCGGGCCAACCTTACCCGGCAAACGGCACAGACTTTCAAACAAATCGATGTGACCGAACAGAAGGGACGCAAGTCGCTGCAGCGTATTCAGCATATCCTCGACCAGCAGCCGCATGCATCACCGTACGCCCGCGCCGTCGCCATCATCCACGAAGGCGACTGGCAACTGCTGTTTGCCAACGGCCACGGCCGGCGCGAATACGACCGGGCCTGGCGGTTGCTGCAGCAGGCCGACAACGGCCCGGCCTACCTTGAGCAGCTATTCGGCCGGCCCCATCCCCTGCCCGCCAGTGATCCACTGGACGCGGCAACGGCGCTGGGCCACCGGGCATCCGGTGGCGGCACAACTCAATCCGCGGCTGCCACGATCAGCGTTCACATGGACGTGACGGCGGGAGGACAGGCTATCAATATCCGTATCGGCGACCTGCCGGGCGGTGTGACAAACAATACGGTCCGTCATCTGAAATGGTATCTGGCCGGCGTGCGCTTCCGGCCCCGGCTGGAGGACGGTAAACCGGTCATGGCCCACGACGTTAATTTAAAGTATGCCGTGAACGACGAGGGCCGTATCACGGCCAGAATCGAGTAGCGGCACGCGCAGCGGGATTGCCCGATAATCCGTGCAATTCCGCGGCATACAGGCCGGAAAGTGCAGATCGCGTCACCGTCTGCAAAGCGGGTTCCCGTGGATGCAGGACTGCGGACTGGCGTAGAATACGGCCTGTGGTGATGTTGCCGGGAGGAATCATGAAGCAGTGCAGTAACCTGTTGAGGATGGCCGCAATTGCCGCCTGTCTGGCGGTCGCCGGC
>Ga0102944_1000774_pt1 | contig 23099 bp, 18 predicted proteins | sample SalPonD_shore_MG_FD_78172 | JGI IMG/M metagenome (GOLD analysis project Ga0102944, IMG submission 78172) | Salt pond soil microbial communities from South San Francisco under conditions of wetland restoration - Salt Pond MetaG... | ecosystem: Environmental > Aquatic > Marine > Intertidal zone >...
AGGCAAAATTATAATCAGTTTTGAGATGTTTTGATCCCATTACAATATAGGCTCCACCAAAAGCTTTCCGGGTGATAACTGTGATTTTTGGCACAGTTGCCTCACAATATGCATAGAGTAATTTTGCACCATTGCGGATAATACCACCATGTTCCTGTGCCAGACCTGGAAGGAATCCAGGTACATCTACCAAAGAAATAATGGGAATATTAAATGCATCACAGAATCGAATAAACTTGGCTCCTTTGATAGAAGCATCAATATCTAGAGCACCAGCGAGGATCTTTGGTTGATTTGCCACAATACCAACAGGAATTCCATTCAAACGGGCAAAGCCGATGAGTATATTTTTTGCCCAATGCTCAAATATCTCAAGGAAAGTTCCATGATCGACAATCTCTCTGATGATTTCTCGCATATCATAGGCAGTATTCGAATCATTGGGGACAATATTATCCAGTTTTTCTGAAGTTCTTGCCTTATCATCAGTAGGAGTTACAGATGGAGGGTCTTCGAGATTATTCGAGGGGATAAAACTTAACAGTTTACGAACCATTTCAATTGAATCATCCTCATCATGACCGACAAATTGTGCAACACCTGTTTTGAAGGCATGAACAGATGCACCACCAAGCTCATCAAATGAAGTTTTCTCACCCATCACCTCTTCGACCACACTTGGACCGGTGATAAACATGTGGCTGGTGTCCTCTGTCATAATGATAAAATCGGTTAATGCTGGGCTGTAGACTGCGCCTCCTGCAGAGGGGCCAACAATCACACTGATTTGTGGTACTACTCCTGAAGCATTGACATTATTGAAAAATATATCACCATACCCTGCGAGGGCATCGACTCCCTCTTGAATCCTTGCACCACCAGAATCATTGAATCCAATGATTGGGGCACCATTTTTCATAGCACGATCATAAATTTCCGTGATCTTTCTGGCATGAGCATTACCTAATGATCCACCTAGAACGGTAAAATCCTGTGAGTAGACATAAACTAGTCTACCATTGACTCTACCATATCCAGTTACTACACCATCACCATCTATTTCAGACTTATTCTTCATCAGTCCGATGCCTTTATGTGCGACAAACATACCAGTCTCGACAAATGTTCCTGGATCGAGTAATTTGTCAATCCGTTCACGAGCGGTATATTTACCTTTCTCATGCTGGGCATCGATCCTTCGTTGACCGCCTCCTTGTTGAGCTTCTTCTACTCGTTTAAGGTAGTGTTTGATCTTCTCATTTGTACTACCTGTACTGGAGGCTTCTTCTCCATCCATTTTCGTTTTAGTTGAACGTGATGGTGCCATATATCCTGATTTAGGAGACGTTCTATAAATTATTTCATCAATGTTCACTTAATCGATTTTTGTTCTATTGATCGATGAGTTACTTCTTTAGAGTAATTAATTCTGAAAATTATATATTATCCCTGTTTCTTTTTCAGAATAATCCCAAAGTTCCTTTGCCATTTTTTCATCTTTAGCGTAATCTGTAGCTTCTTGCTCACCGGGATATCCTCGACTATTCATAAGTCCTTGAGGACCGTAATATTTACCACCCTGTGCATCTGGGCTGGTTGCAGCATATAATTCAGGAAGGACGCCTTTTGCTGCGGATTGGGCGAAGAGAAAATTCCCAATCTTCATAATAAATTTGCTGAAACGACTACCTTCCATCTCAGGACCTTTTGCCTGCAGGTTGGTGTCTGCATATCCAGGATGTGCTGCATTCGATATAGTCGAGTGACCAGCATCTTCCAGTCGACGATTCAATTCAAATGCAAATAGTACATTGGCTAATTTAGATGTGGCATAGGATTTCCATTTTTTATATGGATCAGGATTTTTCAAATACTCATACCTGATTTTTGTTGTTCTCTCATGATAAATTGAACTGACGGTTGTCACTCTACTATCCTCGGTAGCAATTAGATGATCAAGAAGTAATCCAGTTAGTATAAAATGCCCGATATGATTGACCCCAAACTGCATTTCAAACCCAGTCTCGGTCTCTCTTTTTGGGATTGCCATTAATCCAGCATTGTTGAGAAGGATATCCAGCCTATCATGAGAGGCTTTGAATTGATCTACAAATGTCTCGATACTATTTTTTGAACTTAAATCTAATTCAATAATTTCCAAAGTTGCCGAGGGATTTTCATCTATGATTGCTTCTCTTGCAGTAGTCGCACGATCTATTGATCGACAAGCCATAATCACCGAGCAGTTCTTTGCAGCAAGAGCTTTTGTCGCTTCAAAACCTAAGCCTGAATTAGCACCAGTAACAATTGCAACTTTGTTTGAAAGATCTGGAATATCATCTGCATCCCATTTTGTCATAGATAGCGTTTATCGGATGAAAATAAAAGACCCTAGATAATAGCAATATTACATGAATATGACAGCTATTCTGATGATTTTGTTTCTTCTTTTGGTGCATCGACAAGAATCAATCGCTGATCACCACTGACAAGATCACCTTTCTTGACATAGACCTCTTTGATGATTCCATCAGTATCACTGACAATATCATTCTGCATTTTCATTGCCTCTAAGGTCAATACTGTCTGACCCATTGTTACTTTATCACCCAGTTTTACCGCAATATCTGTAACATTACCAGGGAGAGGAGCGGTGATTACATTCTGACCAGCTCTAGCTGACTTTTTCCGTTCCAATTTCGGTACTGCTGGATTGTATGTAAATTCAATCAATCTTCCCTCTAAGTAGATATCACCTGATTGGTACTCGATTTTATATCTATGTTTATCTTTGACATTGGCGACATAGTAACCATCTGGATCGTATTCAAGATCGACATTATACACTTTGCCATCAATAATTACATCACCTGTGTCCTGATCTAGATGAATTACCTGTTCCCTACCATTGAATACAGTATCAAATGCCATCAATCTTCGTCCGTTGATATCAGCTTCTTGTGCCTGTTTCTCCTTCTGATGCGTACTTGCTCGCTTAATCGGAGTGACAGTAGATTTCAGTAGTTCTTCATCTGCCATTTAGACCAACCTCCCTGAACTTTCAAGTCGTGAAGAATCTCTCCACTTGGATTGACTTCTTGGTGGTAAGAATACCTTGGAGGTTCTCATCCCGGTTTTAATCAGAGCAGCTAATCGTCTATTGTATGCTTCTTTGATATAGGGGATAAGCTGTGTATCCTTTATAAAAGAGGTCGTCGTTTTTCCTTGATGGAATTCTTTATTCGCAAGCACCACACGGTGGAAAGGCATATTCGTTGAGAAACCATTGATAGATAACTCAGATAATGCGTAGTATGCACGGTATATTGCCTGTTCTCGATCTTCACCCCAGATAATTAATTTACCAAGAAGTGAATCGTAATCTGTGGGTACTTTGTAGCCTTCGTAGATATGACTATCAAATCTAACACCAAAACCCCCAGGAGTATTCAAGCTGTTGACCGTACCCCAGCTAGGTGAAAAATCATTCAAGGGATCCTCGGCATTGATCCGCAACTCAATCGCATGTCCATTGGTTTGTATATCATTTTGCGTCCATGATAATTTCTTACCTGATGCAATCCTCAATTGTTCTACAACGAGATCCTTTCCAGTAATCATCTCAGTAACAGGATGTTCAACTTGGAGTCTAGCGTTCACCTCATTGAAATAAAATTCACCATCTTTGTAGAGAAATTCAGCAGTACCTGCATTTTCATAATCTACAGCTAATGCTAATTTTTTGACTTTTTCTCCGATTTCATTTCGTTGTTCTTCAGTTAATGCTGGCGATGGACCTTCTTCGATGAGTTTTTGATGTCTTCGTTGGATGGAACACTCACGCTCACCCAAATGGACCACATTCCCATGAGAATCAGAGATGAACTGTACCTCGATATGTTTTGGTCGTTCAACATACTTTTCAAGGAAGATTTCAGATCGACCAAATGCTGCTCCAGCCTGTTTTTGTGTCTGTTCAATGGCAGATTGTAATTCATCAGCATCTCGAACCACCTTCATCCCCATACCTCCACCACCGTAGGCAGCTTTGACCATTATTGGGTAGCCGATATCCTTAGCCAGTTTCATTGCCTCCTTATTGGGCTCCACAGGATTTTCCGTTCCGGGTGTGGTGGGTACTCCGACTTTCTCAGCTTCTTCTCGAGATGCAATCTTGTCTCCTAATTTAGCAATGGCACTTGGTGGTGGTCCCACCCAAGTGATTCCTGCATCAATCACAGCCTGAGCAAATTCTGCAGATTCACTGAGAAATCCATATCCTGGATGAATTCCATCTACATTTTGCTCAAGTGCTGCATTGATTATCTTATCAATATTAAGATAATTATCTCTGGCAGATCCGCCACCCAAGGGGATAGCATCATCTGCCAATCTTACGTGAAGACTGTTTGCATCCTGTTTTGAGTGGATCGCGAAAGTGTCCATTTCAAGCATACGTGCTGCTCGAATAACCCGAACCGCGATTTCACCCCGGTTTGCAATTAGCAGTCGATCGATCATATTACTCCTTTTCTAGGTGGTTATCAAAATAGTTGTGGTCTGTCAATTAACAGGTGAAAAGTGAACTTGGTATGTTCTAATCGAAAATTATAGAGAAATTATTGAAAATTATGGATTGATTAATGAAAATTTTCCAATGGAGTGAATAATTAAATTTTACCCTGCAATCCGGGGAACCTTGCCATAAGGAAATCTTCGTAAACTGTAGATCCATCAAATTGAGCGGATAACGGCTTGAAGTTCGGCAAGAGGTTGAGTGCTTCTGATGCACGACCAATAAGGAATTCGTGGATTTCAGATGTACCCTCGTACACTGATAGGATTCGGACATCCCGAAGGATTTTATTTATCTCGTATTCACGGACAAAACCAGAGCCACCAAATATCTGCGAAGCATCATATAAGATATTCTGTGCAACCTCTGAATTATATAATTTAGCAGAACTGACGTAATAATGCGCCACTCCAACTCTTGCAGGACTAGGCATAGATTCTGCTGCCATTTTCTCAGAGGCATCTCCTGTAGCACCTGGCACCTCAGATGGGATCCAACCTTTATAATATCGATCCAATGCGTATCCGGCCTGATAACCATAAGCTCGCATTCGGGGGATAGTTTTCTCAATTGATTTTAATTTTCTTGCGACACCATCAAACTCGATAATTGGTTTTCCAAATTGGACTCGATCCTGAGCATACTGTTTAGCTAGTTCATGTGCTCGGATAGCGGCACCTGTACCTTGCATCGAGACACCTAATCTCATACCCATTAGTCGTTCCAGTACTTTTCGGTATCCCTGTCCAGGTTTGGAGATGATATTCTCTTTTGGAACCCGTACATCCTCAAAATGTAGCTGGGCAGTTGGATTAACATGTATACCTGATTTGTCCTCTAATCGTTCACAGTTAACACCATCTCGGGTATTGACTAAAACTACATTCGTACCTTTTTCCTCACCGTCAACAATATTTTTACCAAGGAATAATCCAGCATTGGCATGACCACCATTTGAGATGTAGATTTTAGTACCATTCAGAACGTATTCATCACCATCCAGTTCAGCAGTTGATTTCACATTTTCGAGATTAGAACCTGCTTGTGGCTCAGTAAATGCCACATATCCTGTAGAATCTCCCTCAATAAATGATTGAAGTACCGGATCAAAATTTTCTTTGTAATATACGGTGAGGGCTTCAATTACGGATAAAGAGATAAACGTTGAAATATGTAGGGAAATATCATATTGACAGAATAATTCTGAGAGAGCTGCTTGGAAAACCTGGGTATAGCCAAATCCACCCATGTCCTCAGGAATGAATAAGGAATAAATCTGATTGTCTTTCACAATTTCATCGAGTACAGCCTGCATGGTATCAGGTAAGAGAACATTTTGATTTTCATCAATTCTTGAACCCTGTTCCTCCCATTCATGGATCTTAGGACGTGCTTTTGTTTCTAAAATTTCTTTAACAGTATCCAGCACGGACTCGAATGTTTCGATTTGCTCATCAGAAAATTTGAGCTTTCTAGCAAAATGACGAAGGATTTCATGTCCTCCCTCTGCTGCTATAGTTTCGATAGATGTCATTGGTGACTGATTATTATTTTATCCGTATATAATATAAACTGAAGTACTCATTATGAATTTGTTAAATATTCGGAAATTTTTTACGATTCTTGTATTTATGTTGGATATTTGCTTATTTTATACGTAAATAATTGTACTTTCGGACTAATTATCGTCATTTAGATAATCTTCAAGTCCTTCAAAATCGATTTCGGGATATTCGTCATCTTTGACCTCTAATTCCTCGATTTCTAGCTCCTCATCGGTTTCCTCAGAAGAGATTTCGGTAACTGGATCATCATCCTGATTGGCCATATCTTTCTCAATTTCAGCAAGGTCTTCCTCATCCTCCTCGATCTGATCTTCTTCACCATCATCAACTACTGAGGTAGCCATGACCAGTTTCTGGTCTCCCTCGATTTTCATCACTTTGACACCTTGAGTAGAACGACCCATATTCCGAATTCCTTTCAATGGAACTTTGATTAAGATCCCATCAGAATTGATAAGTGACATATTCGAATCACCAGCTTCAATTGGAACAGGCATTGAAGTGACGACAGGTCCGTTCTTATCAACAATTTTCATATTGATGACTCCTTTAACATTCCGGTTGGTAATCCGGTATTTCTTCAGAGGTGTACGTTTACCGTATCCATTTTCAGTTACGGTCAAAATAGATGTAGTTTCATATTCTGATTTCTTTACTGCGAATGCAGACACTACTTCATCTTCGTCATCCACTCTCATTCCAATGACACCCTGGGCAGTCCTCCCAGTAGGTCGAACATTTTCTTCCTCATCAAACAAAGCTGCCTGACCAAGTTTACTAGCAATAAAGATTAATGAATTTCCCTCTGAAATAAAGGCATCAACCACTTCATCACCCTCTTTAAGAGATAGACAAATAATTCCGGTACGGCGAATATTACCATAATTGGATAATTGGGTTCGTTTCACAATTCCATTCTTTGTAACCGTAACCAGATAACGATCATCATCAAACTTATCATATTGAACATTTACAACTTTGACAACTGGAGCGTCTACTGGTTGATAACGGATAATCTTGGACCCTTTGGATGTTCGGGATCGAACTTCAGGTAATTCAAATGCGGGGATCTGATGGACAATACCCTCTGTTGTAATCAACAGGAGATCGTCAAGATTGGATACAACCAGCATATCATGGAGCCTATCTTCCTGAATTGGAACTCCAGCAACACCTCGACCTCCACGGCCTTGTGTTCTGAATTTAGAATAATCGATTGTGCGTATATATCCTTCGTGTGTAGCAGTTACTAATAAGGTCCGTTCATGAAGAATTGGACGTTCACTGGATTGGATGATATTATCAAATTCGAGAATTTCAGATCTACGATCATCTCCATATCTACCTATGATATCCATAAATTCTTCCTTCATAAGATCCAGGAGAGTATCTCGATTCTCAATAATATCCATCAATTCGTCTCGTCGGGTCTTCCGTTCCTCACGTTCAGTCTCAAGTTGGTTCATTTCCATTCTAGCCAACCGACCGAGAGTCATAGCAAGTACTGCTTTGGCCTGATCTTCACTGAGTTTGTATACTTTGATCAATTGTTCTTGTGCATGGCTCCGAGAGTCAGAATTTCGTATCAGATCAATGACCTCATCGATATGATCAGATGCGGTAATTAATCCCTCAAGAATATGTAATCTTGCAAGTACTTTTTGCAGTTCTTCGGTTGCAATACGACGAATGGTAGTTTCGCGGAAATCCAGAAATACGCATAATGCTTGTTTCAGGTTGAGATTGACGGGCCGTCCATAAACAAAGGCATTGATTCGGCAGTGGAATGCTGTTTCCAAACTAGTATTCTTGAATAGCTGACCAAGAACGGTTTTCATACTATCTTCATTAGCATATTGATCCTCAATAATGACCTCAATTCGTATTTTTTGACTGCCTTCAGAGAGGTCTCGAACATCAGTAACCCCACGAAGTCGATCATCATTAATTAATGCAGCAATCCCCTCTACAAGACTTTCTTTAGCCTGTAAATATGGAATTTCGGTAAACACTAACATTGAATCCTTGACATTATGAGTTTCAGGTGTTTCAAGATGATATTTCGATCGAATTCGAAATGAACCTTTTCCAGTATTGTAAAGCTTGGCTATACCATTATCTCCAATGATTTTTCCACCTGTTGGAAAATCAGGTCCTTTGACAAATTCCATCAATTCATCATTTGTAATATCAATATCATCAATTATAGCAATACTTGCTTGCATCAGTTCTGTCAGATTATGTGGAGGGATATTAGATGATATACCAACAGCAATTCCATATGATCCATTCAGTAATAATTGAGGGATTTTAACAGGGAGTACTGTTGGTTCAAGTTCCTCACCATCAAAGTTAGGGATAAAATCTACAACTTCCGTTGATATATTTTCCATCAATTGAGTGGAGATACTGGCCAATCGAGCTTCTGTATACCTCATAGCTGCTGGACCCATTCCGTCAATGGATCCAAAATTACCCTGAGGTTGAACTAAGGGATAGCGAAGTGACCAATCCTGTCCTAATCGCACAAGTGACTCATAAACACCACCTGCATGGGGATGAAATCGACCAGTTGTCTCACCGACAATACGTGCACATTTCTTGAATGAGGATCTTGGTCCCAGTCCCAATTCATTCATAGCCCATAGGATCCGTCTATGAACTGGTTTTAATCCATCCCTGGCATCAGGCAGTGCACGATCAGATATAACATATTTGGCGTACTCTGAGAACCCGAATCGCATCTCACGACTGAATGGAGTATCATTAATTTGATTGGAATTTGTAGGTTGATTAGATATACTCATTTTTATCCCTCGTCGAGTAATTTCCTATAGTTTGATTTAGATTTTATTAATAAAAAACCTATTCACCTTAATGACCTTATGGAGAATAATAAAGGGAATTATTGACAGTAAACTGAAAGCATCTACAATGAATATTTTAATATCTAATCGGTTTTAATCAGAATAAATCGAGCCCTTCTAAGGCATCAATCAATTCTTTACCAGTATGATCTTCTAGATCCTCATCATCATCATTATCTATTCCAATATCTTGTTTAATTGAAAGTTCTTCTGGATCAATGTCGTCATCATCAAGATCTTCAATTTCGGCATCTTTGAATGCGACTTTGTAAAATAAGCCTTGATTAGAATTATCCTCATCAAACACACCATGTCGGATGAATTCCTTTCTAGCAGAAACATCATCTCCCATGAGTTTGATCAACCATTCCTCACTCTCTATCGCATCGTCTATTGTCACCCGTTCAATAGTACGTGTAGCTGGATCCATTGCGGTTTCTTTTAATTGATCGGCATTCATTTCACCAAGACCTTTGAACCGATTGATGGTGAAATTGGATGGATCGATATTCTCGTTTTTATCCGCCTCACGCATGAGTTTATCCAATTCTGGTTCTTTATGGATATAAACATGATCTGCATTGTATTTTGCCTTGATAAAGGTCTTAGCAGGATTTCCTTTGGGGGTCACCTTATAGAGTGGGGGTCGGGCAATATAGAGATATCCCTGCTCAATTACGGGACGCAGGTAGCGATAAAAGAAGGTGAACAGAAGGGTAGCAATATGAGCACCATCTACATCTGCATCAGTCAGAAGGATGATTTTTCCATAACGTAATCGGGATATATCGAAATCATCGAGATAGTCAGTACCCACAGCGGTAATGATATTATTGATCTCATTATTTCGTAAGGCTCGATCAATTCGTGATTTCTCCACATTCAGAACCTTACCACGCATGAAGAGAATTTCTTGATAACCACTGTCTCTCCCCTCGATAGCAGTACCTCCTGCAGATTGACCTTCAACTATGAATAATTCTCGTTTGGTAGGATCCGTTTCCCTACTCTTTTTCAGCTTACCAGGAAGTGATACTCGACCTTTTCCTTTTTCTCGTTCTCGATCTCTGGCTTTTTTGGCGGCTTCTCTGGCTTTTCTGGCTAATTTTCCTTTTTCGATAATTGATTTACCTAATCTGTCATTAATTACCAGAAAATCTTCTAATGCCTCACCAAGTGCTTGTTGGACTATCCCATCCACCTCAGAATTACCGAGTTTGGTCTTGGTCTGACCCTCAAATTGTGGTTCGGGAACTTTTACCGAGATAACTGCAGCTATTCCTTCTCGGACATCATTTCCACTGAGATTTTTCTCATCTTCTTTAATGGCTCCAATTTCATTACCAAATTTATTGACAACTCGGGTGAGAACGGTACGTAATCCAGTGATATGCGTACCACCTTCATGTGTATTGATATTATTGACATAGCCTAAGATGGTTTCACTATAGGCAGCAGTGTACTTAAATGAAGCTTCTACAATAACCCCATCCTGTTCCTCAGAGTGATAGAATACTGGAGAATCCTCGATGAGATCTTCCTTATCTTTGGTAAGATATTCCACGAATTGTTGAAGTCCACCTTCATAATAGTAACTTACTGTCCGTATACCTTCCTCATTTACCTCACCAGGTAAGTATTTCTCCTCAGGATCAGCTTTTTCCCTGAATTCCTTACGTGTGTCGGAGAAATTGATTCTGAAATGTGAGGTCAGAAATGCCAGCTCACGAAATCTATTGGAGAGTGTGGCAAAATCAAACACCGTTTCAGTAAATATTTCAGGATCTGGTTTAAAATGAATTAGGGTTCCACTTTCTTCTTGACTTGGTTCTTCCTGAACCTCAGTTGCTTTCTTTCCTTTGGCATACTCCTGTGTGTAGAGCGTACCATTACGGTAACTCTCCACTCTGAAATACTCTGACAATGCACAAACTGCAGCCAAACCAATACCATGTAATCCTCCACTGACCTGATAGGCCTTCTTCTCAAATTTACCACCTGAATGTAAACGGGTGAGAATTAATTCGAGTGTAGGTACCTGATATTGAGGATGCATACCAGCTGGAATACCGGCACCATCATCTCTTAGGCTGATGGAATTATCCTCATGAATGACCACATCAACCTTACTACATCTTCCAGCCATTGCTTCATCGATGGAATTGTCTATGACTTCATAGACGAGATGGTGTAGGCCTCGAAAACCAACATCACCGATATACATCGCAGGTCGCTTACGTACACCTTCTGTTCCTTCTAATACTTGAATAGATTTTTCAGAATAATCATCGTCCATAATTAATTTACCAACCCTAATTTCAGATCCTAATTCCCGAAGGAATCACTATAAGTATATTCAATTTTATGAATTATAACTCCATCCCTTCAACCTGAAAAAATGTTATTGAAATATGCTTTAAATTGAGGATTAAGATGGTGATTCTTAAGAATATACAATATTATACTATTAGAATTTCATCTGTTCTGACCAATTCGAAGATCTTTGTAATTTTGGGAGTAAATTATCTGTTAACTGGTCAATTATATCCCGCGCATTTTCATCACGATAAAATAGTAGTAATTCTATCAGAAAATACAAATTTTCTATCGAATGGCGCTGAATTTCGTCATCGTCTCGATTTGAATAGGATGAGAAAATCCTCTCAGATATAACACTTAATTGACTAATGAGATCGCCAATTTCAATTTCCTCATCATCGGTTAATCCAATTCCTAAAATGGATTGTAGAGACTCGATAAAGTGATCAATAAGACCCTGGTTATGAATGAATCCACGATCAGTCGAATAACTGATGATAAAAGCTTTCGCAGTTCTGGCATAATAACTGGTGATCGAACGTTTTTTCCGTTCTTCCCTGGTTTTCTGAAGGAAATTAAATTCGACCAATTTATCTACATGATGGTAGATACGTTGTGGTTTTGTTCGAAGCCGATCTGCTATTTCGGTGACACTTAAATCCATATCAGAATCAGATAATGTACTGAGGATTTGTTTCCGAGTATCATCAATGAGAATTTTAATTCTCTCTTCATCATAGACGATTTCAACGGGTTTCGCCTGTATAGCAGATGAGCCACCAGTCATACTATAAATATTAGCTTGCACAGTTATATAACTTTAGCAAAGGGTACCACAAACTGTACTTTGACTCCGTAATACTGCTGAATTTATCATAATTATCCGATTATCATCTTTATTGTTCAAGGAATCTAAATTATTAAGATATACAACATTCAGGAAGAACCCAATGTATATTACCATAATCTGATTGTTTTAAAGATGACTATAAGCTTACTCAGTACATCTCATCAGGAATGGTATCAAGGATTTGATTTAATTTAGGTGAGTGTTTAACTAATGTGGCAGCAGCATTGGTAAAAGTACCAATTTTCTTCGTTCCACCAACCAGTACAAATCTTTCTCCCAGCGATCTCAAGATCAAAAATCCATTGTTACCTCTAACCATAACATCTGTTAGAGTTCCAAATCCGAGTTTACCTGAGGCAAGACCACCCGAATTAACCAGAGAAGCTGCAATTGCAGACATTTCTGAAGCATCTGCACGGGATTTTGAAAAGAATGCTACCCGAGCACCAGTAGTGGTAATAATTGCCAAAGTCTCTATTTCAGCCTCTTTAGTAATTTCCTGAAGTTCTTGACTTAATCCTCTTGCAACAGTTTCTGAAACGCGTACACTCATCTACAATACCATTGATTTTTTTCTTTCTTATCAATATTATGAGGCAGGTCAGGTTTAAATCATCCTACCAATGATCATAATGTACGATCTCATTTGAATCTCGTCTACCTCGGGAAACAGACTTTGAAGGACGATATTCTCCTTGTTGATATCCTAGAAGTACTGCTCCCACTGTGAGAATATGATCTGGGATTGCAAAATGCTTTCGCATATAGTTTTGCGATCGGATACCGGTGAAAGTAGCAACCAATTCCTGATCAACAGCAGATAGTAAACCCAACAGTGAAGCCATTCCCGCATCAATTAACCACCATGGCATGATAAATCCCTCATGAGATGATTTATCAGGTTCAGCATAGCGTTTCTGGTATTGAGTTTCATCAGCACAAACCAGAATGATGATCGGTGCATTTTCCAAATTCGGCCAGGATGATTGGTATGCTTGGCGTTCTTCAACTGATCCCCACTGCTCAAAAAAGAGATCTTTGCTAACCTTATCCTGAAGAATCACTAATTCCGTTCCTTGAGAGAATCCAGCTGATGGCCCTGAAAGCATGTTTGATATAATTTGTTCCAATTTTGTATCCTCAATAGCTTTATCTTGAAATGATCGCACCATTTTGCGATGATCGATGACATGCTGAAAATCCATAGATAATCTTGAAATTACCGATATTAATGATGTTTAGTAGTTGAAATGTTATTTTGAAAGAGGATGTGTAATATGTAATTTATTCAATCTCTATTTGGAACATAGCAGTGAGATCCTCGAGATCCTGTGTTAGGGATTCATCAATCTCAATATTCTCAGAAGTTTGTTTGAGTAATTCTACTGCCTTGACATGACCATTCTCACACAGTAATCGTGGGGTATATTGCTGGACCATAATGACTCCATCTAATGGATTCTCCAAATCTGTTAATTTAAAATCTTCAGAGTTCTCTTCAGGAACAACACGATAAACTGTTTGGCCAACAATTAACATTTCCCGATCGAAACCTGCTGGAGATCCCAAAGCATTGATCAATTCCAATGCCTCCTCTTTGTTTGATTCTTGAAGTACACCAGATACTTTCTCTCTGGTTTTCTTATCTTTCTTTACATCAGAGAAGAAATTAGGATCGGATAGAAAACTTCGTTGTGGTCGAGCGCCAATTCCACCCATTCTAGAGATATGTGATGGAGCACCACGATTATGCGCCTCACCTGAGGCCTGTGCAACTTCACTGTCATCAATATCGATACCCTGTGCCTCAGCAGCCTCAGCATACGAAGTAAAATTAGCTTCAGACATGGTCGGATCGGAGACCTCTGATTCTGATGTTTCCATCTCAGGAGCTTCCGCAACGTCACCTCCTCTTACGTGCTGCACAAATGCTGCATCTTCATCTCCTTGATCCATGACTGCAGTTTTGTAGTGGTATCCATATTCCTTTCTCTGGTCACCTACAGCACGAGAACCAATAAATTTTTGGCGAACTCCAGCTTTTAGTCCCTTCCATAGAAAGATAATACGGGCATCATTCTCAACGACGATCCATACTTCGTCGTCTTTCGGATCAAACTCATCAGTGTCAATTGTAACAAGTTCTCCGTCTGGTTGTATTTGGAAAAAATCTAATCGGTTAATTTCAATACAGCTCCTTTGTCAGCTTACATTATCAAAGTGGTAAAAACTACTTTTGAAGGTTATCCCAAGATTATCCTCAATGCGATAGGAATCTCAAATTTTTTATCAAGATTGCTTCAAAATTGGCATCGTATTTATTCAATATTTCATCGAAATTATACCCTAATGTATTTTCTTTTAAATCATGAAAATCCCTTTTTAGTTGGGAAGAAGGAGAGGATACATTGCGATTAAAAATCAGTGAGAGGTATTTAAATCAAATTTTGGATGGATCCCCAACAGGGATTATCCTCCGATCATATTCATCTGGAGATATCATTTACGCGACGCCAAATTTAGTGAATATAATAGGTAGTAGTCAACAAGAATTATATCAGGATTCATCCAAAATTGAAGAGAGATTAACGTTTGAGGATAGGTTACGATACGGTTTATGGCGGAATAAACTACCTGACCAACAGGGAAATGAAGAGATATTCAAGTATCAATTCTCTTCATCATTAGTTAAGAAAATCAAGCACTTCAAAAAATTGATTAACCTACCAGATATCAATGATACAACATTTGTTGAATACCTGACAGAAGTTGAGAGATCTCAACAGACGGATGAACCGATGCTAATAAGAGTCTGTGGAAATTGTAAAATGGTACGGGATGGCGATCACTGGGAGCAAATGGCTTCATTCTTACATAATCAGACTCCATTTAATATATCACATGGGATATGTGAAGAATGTGTTGAGATTCTCTATGATATTTGAGACAGATCTCAATTTTAGATTGTTACCACCACAATGAATTATTTATCCGCGTCAATAGTCAGTACAGTCATTTATGACGGTATTTGATATCCAAACTGAATTAGGGTATACCCGACGTCTGGTTTCGGGAGATCTGAAACCAACACCGTGGTTTGTGTCAACGGCAAAAGGTCTGCAGACTAACGAACTAAGCTTTACTCAGGTGATTTTGTCTGAACGAGGTTTCATGCCTTTGGAACCTATGGATTTTGAGACACTAGAATTCAACTCAAATTATGATAAGATTCTTGATGAACTACCTGAATGGTGTATTTTAACTCCAAGGTTATATCCTGCAGCAGACAATTTGCAAAAAAGCCTAGATTATGAGCTGAATTTATTTTTAGATCGTCTCGACGAAGTCGATCTACCCAAAGCATTTGGACTTGTATATGATCCAATCCATACTGATCTAGATCATCTCAGAGAATTATTAAAATACAAACCATCGATAATAGTGATCAGATTCCCTAATCTTGAGGATGAATCCCCACGGAAAATGCTCCCAAAAATTATGGAACTTCGAAAAGAAATACCGCCAAATGTTGCAATGTATATTCCCGGATCAGGTGGATTAGGATATCAAACACTACTGATTGCACTTGGAATAGACATCATAGACGATTTAGCTGCATATAGATTCGCCGCAAGACAACGAGGGTTTATCGATCAAATGATCCACTACCTCCCAGATTACTCAATGACTGAGTTGATTAAGATAAATTTGGAAAGTCTACGAAGAGATTTCGATAATATTCTCTTCCAAATCGGTCGAAATGGACTTTGGACTAAATTTGCAAAGGATATGCACGTTCATCCCCATGTGGCATCATTTCGGCATCTGCTAGCTTACGAACAATCTTTGTCACTAGATCTGGCAAAATTCAGAAAATTCTCGGACAATTCACTTCCGTTTACTGGAGAGGAGGCACTCTACCATCCAGATGTTCTTGCCTATCAATCTCGATTGAAGGAAAGATATGTAGAACGAGATGAGATTAAAATGATAGTTCTGTTGCCATGTTCAGCCAGAAAACCATATCATGAGTCTTATTCGCATCGCAAATATGAGAAGTCAATTCAGGCTGGTGCCCAAGAGAGGAGAAATGTCGTCAAAGTCTGGTCCCTAACCTCACCTCTAGGAGTGGTACCACGAGACATTGAAACAGTCTATCCAGCTGCAAATTATGATATTCCTGTAACTGGCAATTGGTCAGAGGCAGAGACAAGAATAACCGGGAGCCTGCTTGCTGATATGCTGGACACACTTGATGAGGAGGTTATCGTCGTTGCACATGTATCAGCTGGCTACAAAGATATGATTGAAGTTGCTCAAGAACGAAAAAATATTATCATTAATTGGGCGGATCATCAATCAAGATCTGATGAAGCACTTGAGAATTTATCGAATACAATTAGAAATAACTTACAAAAGTTTGATCCGGTAGATCTGGGAAAGAAAGGTGCATATCTTGAGGCAAGAAATGTCATTCAAGCCATTACTCGGTATAATCACGGACCAGATGTGAAGCTTGATTTTGATTATCAACGGGTTCGGATTATTGGTCGACCACCTCGACCACTGGCAATTCAGAAGGATAAACAACACTGGATTACCTGGGATAAATTAGGTGGAGATGTCAGATTACATAAACGAGCAGTTCAGGACATTGCGATGAATTCGATAAACTGGATTCTGGTTACAGCTGAGAAATTAAGAGGGAGCAATCTCTTCGGAATCGGTGTCGGAGAGGCATCCACGGCAATTTCTCCAGGAGATGAGGTGATTTTTTTCAATGAGGATAAAACAAAACTCCTTGGAATTGGAGTCGCTACTGTGAGTGGAATGACAATGAATCGCGTTCAATCTGGATTAGTTGCATCTATTAGAAAGAAATTACAAGTGAATGTGACTGAATTAGAGGAATAATTTCCGATTATATCTGTACTTCGATGAATTCGATATTGTAACTCTGTTTCTACGATAATAAATAAAACAAGTCAGGACAGATGTTGTAATAGATGCGAGCAGATCCTCAGAATGAGCGGATATTCACTCAAGAAATCGGCAAACTTCGAATTTTATCTAATGAGATGCGAGAAGAGCAAAATGACCATATCATTAATTGGGTCGATAATAGTCCGTTTCTAGAGGATGATGGTAGTATTACCCAAGGACTGTCTCTGACAATGGTACTACCAACAAAAGGATGCAAATATGCAATGGCAGACCATGGAGGTTGTTCGATGTGTACTCTTCCTATGGACAATCCTCTTCATCCCTCTGAGGAATCAATTAAAGCACTACCTCAGCGGACTTGGGATCTTTACCAGAAAAAAGGTGGTAGTGAGAAATTCCGTGGTGTGAAATTCTATACATCAGGATCTTTTCTTGACCGATGGGAATTACCAATGGATGTACGCAAGGAGATCTTAGCCAAATTTGTCGACCACGTAGATGAAATAACAATCGAGACCCGATGCGAATACGTTCTATCCAAGCATATCGAGGATGTCTTGCAGGTCGTTCCTCCAGAGAAATTAATCGTGGCGATTGGTCAGGAAACAACTGATGATGAGATCAATACACGTAGTGTCAATAAAGGTCATAAATTAAGGCAATTTCGAAGAGCAGTGGAATTACTCCAAGAGTACAATGTCAAGGTCAAAGGATATATTCTGTTGAAATCAATATTTATGTCAGAATTGAGTGCACTCGATGATGTACTGAGAACTGCTAAACATATGAATGATCTTGGTGTTCAAAATATATCAATCAATCCCTGTTATATTGGGAAGAAGACTCTGATGGAACAGATGTTTTATCACGGAACATATAGACCACCATGGTTATGGACTGTTTACTATTCAACCATTGCAGTGAAAAAACTCGTAGGAGATGAAACACGAGTAATCTCAGACCCTGTGGCTGCAGGTTCGGATCGCGGACCTAGAAATTGTGGTCAATGTGATAAATCGATAAAAGCACAATTGAAAGAATTTTCAGCAACCCAGGACTTATCAGTTCTGGATAAAGTTGAATGTGAATGTCGTGAGATTTATCATGCTGCATTAAATACCGAGCATCTTGCAAATGGCATGGGTACAACTGAGATATTTTACAGATAGAGTCATTAATTTAAGGAATCAACTATAATCGTGACACCATAAGAAATATAAAATAATAACAAGTGAGATGTCACTTAAGAATGCTAGCAAGCGGCAGTATCAAATTTATCCTACCTCCAATTATTCTCGCAGTATTCTGTTTTGCTATTTCTTTTTTGATTGGAGGAGGAGTATTTCTCCTACTGGCTGGTTATATGGCGTGGTTTTTCCGAGATCCAAATAGAGACATCATTCTTGACTCGGGCATAATCTATGCTGCAGCTGATGGAACCATCAAAGAGGTAAATGACAAGGATGGAATTATTCAAATTGCAACCAGAATGAGTCCATTCAATGTACATCTTAATCGAGCCCCAGTAGATGCAGAGGTAAATGATATAGTCTATAAACCAGGATCTCATCGTTCGGTCTACTTTGCCGGGGCGGAGTTGAAGAATGAGCAGAATTTAATATCAATGGAAACTGATGAATTAAAAGTAGACGTCTTACAAATCACAGGAGCATTTGCCCGGAGGATTGAATGCTGGGTTGAGAAAAATGATCGGATCAACCAGGGAGATAAGATTGGGATTATCCGTTTTGGTTCGCAGACGAATGTTACAATAGAACCAAAGTTAGAGAAGGACTTGACAATCATCCCTGTTGTCAGAGTGGGAGATACCGTTCAAGCTGGTATTTCACCCATTGCCCGGATCCGGAGTGAATAGCATGAGTACACTTGAAAAAATCGATGAATTTGGCCATAAGAGAATAACATTAGGATCAGTAGAAGCGGACATTTATGCAATTTTAGCAAATATTGCCACCATGAGTAATTTGGCAATGGGATTGTCAGTTACCATCAGTATTCTCTTCTTCAAACCATTTACTTCCATTGTCATGGCTAGGTTGATATCGATCGGAGCAGGTTTCGATGCTGTAGATGGAAAATTAGCACGGAGATCCTCTACGAAACCAAAACTGGGACCTCAATTTGATACAGCAGCTGATCAGATTACCTTTGCTACTGCACCATCCCTACTAATTTACCTCATGCTTTCGCCATCTGGAAAAGTCCTCGCACTGATAATGGCATTTCTCTATTTCTTTACTGCAAGTTTCCGATTATCTAGATTTATGATTTCACCAACGCATGGATATTTTTCAGGCATGCCTTCCCCAGTTGCAGCCTTCTTTATTGTAGGATGGTATCTACAACCACAAATATCTGCTCCTCTACTTGCAGGTTCCGTGGTCTTTATCTCACTCATCATGATTTCTTCTATGCCATATTCAGCATTCAGAAATGTTAGATCAAATTACCAACGGTTCTACTGGATATTCACCGTATCTATAATGTTGCTAACTTCATTTGGACCCTCAGCTTGGTTTGGAGTCCTGGGTGATATTTGGATATACTATATTATCTATTTTGGAATAGTTGGACCTAAACATGCCAGACATAATATGAGAATTGATGATGAATTGGGCATTACAAAGAAGAACAAGATTGATTAATAACATATGACAGGATAAACTAAAATAGAATTTCTCCGAAGTACATTTAGATTAATAGTAGATGACTTAAATCAGTATTGCATGTGAATTTTCTATTAGATATTGAGGATTATTAGATGATTATTTTCTTAGTACAATCGATTTTAGCGTCTTCTGCGATTAATGAACAGAGCCATCAGACTAACTGAGAAGATCACTGGGGCAAATGGTACAGGAACGGGTAAGGCAGGAGTATCCTGACTAGATCCTGGTTGTTCACTTGAAGAATTAGTGATCGTATCATTATTCTGAGTATCAACCTTCTTTGTCTGACCCACATCATAGTAATTTGGATGAGCTTTCAGGAACATACTCATATCATGATAGGAGTACAGATTAGCATCTACCTGAACATCCATAGATTGTCCATTTGGTCCTGGTACCGTCCATTGTCCATAAATATCGACGTTACCATCAAAAGACTCATCATGAGCTAGTAATGCTCCAGTTGCCTTATCATAGTACCAAGCACTACGACCCTCGAATTGAATATCCATGTTAGCAGTTACCCAGATCTCAGATCCTTTATCACCAATCGGGATATCAATGTTTTGAGTTGCACTAAATGCGTAATCTACTTGATGTATTGTGACATTGAAATAATAGAAATTATGACCATTGATGACAAGTGGGTCTTCACCCATTGCAGGTAAATCAACGGTCCAATCAGTCACATTGACAGTTGACGATGTTCTCGGTGCTTCATGTGGGAATTGTGGATAGAAATCATTACCACAATCAGGCCCCTGACATTGGAAGAAATCTTCAAAATGCATGGAGGGGGAGAAGAATGGAGCGATTTCCATAGTTGAAGTACTAGGACCTTCGAGATGATCGAAATGCATAGCAGGAACAGGACCATAACTCTGGAAATCACTGCTCGAGTCAGGACCGTCAACTGGATCGGAAACATTCATGCTTTCCTTGAAACTTCCAGATGAAGTGCCATCAATGTAGAGTACAGACTCCATGAAATTATTTGAATGTCTGAATACGTCAATGGTTAGCTCACCTTCTGTGGATCGGGTTGCTTGAACCATGTTTGATTCAGTACGAGCACCAGCAGAAACGAAGGCATTCATTCCTCCTTCAGAATACTGTTCAAAATCATATTTTAGGACATCACCAGTCTCCAAAGCACTACTTCCAGAACTAACTGGACGTGTATTGCCATAAAATGAATTAGCATGACTCATTACAGATACATGACTACGTGAGGCATTTACGGACATATCTGAGAAGAAATTCAGAGTGGTCTCTCCTCCTGGATTATAGGGATCAAAATCAACCATGACATTATATCCGGTCATATTAACACCAAACATGAAATTAGTTTTCTCACCAACCTCAACTACCATTTTGTTTCCAGTATCAAATGCATAGTAGGTAGAGTAAGATACATCAATAGTTACCGTTGCATTAACTTGGATCCATGGCGTGTTAGGATCATTCTGATCACCAAATGGGATATAGACTTGTAAATCCTCGGTGAAATGTCGACTAAATGTTTGTGATACGTTAGTGTAGGTAATACTTTGTGTAGCGCCATTGATCATATAGCTACCAGAACCACTACTGATGGTTCTTGAGCTTAGATTAATTTGTCCATCAAATGTAGTATTGAATGGTAGGCCACCATCCATTGGAATATTGAAGGTACTCATTTCCATCTCAGGAAAGATCAAGGCATATGTTGAATTTGATTTCATATAATTTGGTTGATCATTTCCATTATCGTTGATAGGCATATTACTCAAATCACGAGTATCAGTGGAGTTATCCCATTCCATGTTACCCGTGGTTTGATTATAGAAGGTAGAATTGAATGAGTTAGTCTCATAACTTCCTGCATCACTGGTACCATTAGATTTGATTACCAAAACGGTATCCAAAGGAGGGAGGGTTGGTCTATTCTTTATGACAAAGACATCGGAATTTTCCGTTGATGATACATCACGAACCATTCCATTCTCATCATAATGTATTAATGAACCATCACTGGTATTATACATCTCTGCATTACGGTATTCTTGTTGATTTTCTGAGCCATGCCCGTCAAACGCGAAATGATCACCCGTTGCGAGACCATTTACAGGCGCTTGAGCAATGATAGATGGTACATTCACTGCACCAATTATCAGCAAGGCGAAAATCACAAAAACATATTTCTGTTTCATTATAATCAGGTAATCATTACGTTACAACAATATACTATTTATAGATATCTTGATTAAGGCAAGTTAAAGATAATTTTTGCACCACAAGAATTTGTAGAGAAGAGCGGTTGTGCTTTAATATCACTATATATATGTATGGATATTGGGAAAAATAGATTTCATGGTTTGTTTTATAGCCTCGTGTTTGTCATTTCAACCATTGAATGACTGTTAATTGAACCTTTTTGCCAATTTTTTCTGAAATCATCCTTATTCTCGTTTTCATCAAAGTATTTTAGAACAAATTGCTTCAAATTATTCCCAATAAATTTGGTAATTCTAACACCAATCGAATCGGGATTTTCCCACTCCTCAACGATTCGCTGGATTAATAATTTGATAAATTTATCATCAGAGATCCTACCAGTATATTGCTCATCAATATTACGACTTATTTCTCTAATTCTATCAATAAACCACCTCGGAGGTACTGCAGGAAGATTGGATTGGATACCTAAACGATCCAATTCATGAAGTAATGGTTGATAGAATACATTATCTACTAACTCCGCGATCCCCTCTTCATCAGTGTATTCATCAACTAGGTTGTCTGTAGGTTTTTTTAATATAGCAACCAAAAGTATTCCAATCATTTTGGTGAGGTAATTAGAAGTATGTAGATAAACATATTCGCTGATGAGAAATTATTGAATTCATTCAGTTGCACCTAACAACTCATAATGGTACTTTTTTACTATTGTACCCGGTAAACCTATATTTTTTTAAATATTACGTCAAGTTACTCCCATGGAAATGAGTTCGGAAGATGGAACGAAAGATCTCTTATTGGGCATAATTGTGTTGATCGTATTGAGTGGATTAGCATTCTTGATGTTAACTAATACCTCACTTGTTCTTGATAACGCTCTTCCCATTATTCTTGTGGTCTTATTTGTATCCATTATTTTTGGATTAGGTAACTTTTTCAGTGATATCCTATTATCTATCGCTGAATATCTCAATATTGTCAAAAATTCTGAAGATTATGACGTGGTAGGACCAAAAATTCCTGAGGAAAACCAATTAGAGATGAAAGATGCACCGAATTAATTAAAAT
>Ga0102944_1000777_pt1 | contig 23028 bp, 21 predicted proteins | sample SalPonD_shore_MG_FD_78172 | JGI IMG/M metagenome (GOLD analysis project Ga0102944, IMG submission 78172) | Salt pond soil microbial communities from South San Francisco under conditions of wetland restoration - Salt Pond MetaG... | ecosystem: Environmental > Aquatic > Marine > Intertidal zone >...
ACCCGCGGCACCCTGTGCCTGGAAGCAGCGGAGATCCTGTCCCACCAGGCCCTGGCCGGCGACCAGTACCTGCTGCGCCTGGCAGCGCCGGAGACGGCCCGGGATGCCCGGCCGGGCAGCTTTGTACACCTCGCCTGTGATCCGGCCCTGCCCATGCGCCGGCCCATGTCCATCATGCGCGCCGGTGCGAAGGACGGCTGGATCGATATCCTCTACAAGGCCCACGGCTACGGCACCCGCCTGCTGGCGCAGCGCCGACAGGGCGAAACCCTCAGTCTCATCGGCCCCATCGGCGTGCCGTTCAAGCTGGAGGGTTACCGCAAGCGGCCGTTGCTGATCGGCGGCGGGGTCGGCATTCCCCCCATGGTGTTCCTGGCCGAGCACTTGCAGAAAACGAAGCAGAAAGCAGAACCGCTGGTGATCATGGGTTCGGAGGTTCCGTTTCCGTTCCAGGCCCGGCCTTCGCAGATACTGGTGGACGGCATCCCCGACGGCGCCATCGCCGCCATGCCGCTGCTGGAGGACTGGGGCATCCCCAGCCGCCTCGCCAGCCTGCAGAACTATCCAGGCTGTTATGACGGCTACGTCACCGATCTGGCCCGCCACTGGCTGGAGCACCTGCCCGCCGGGGAAACCGGGAACGTGGAGGTCTTCGCCTGCGGACCCACCCCCATGCTGAAAGCGGTGGCACAGCTGGCGCGGGAATTCGGCCGGCCCTGCCAGATCTCCCTGGAGGAATATATGGCCTGCGCCGTGGGCGGCTGCGCCGGCTGCGTCGTGCGTGTCCAGACCGACGCCGGCCCGGCCATGAAGCGGGTGTGCGTGGACGGCCCGGTGTTCGACGCTGCCGCCGTCTATCCGGCCTGAACCGGCGGCTTGCCTGCCCGGCAAACCGCATCGATCTACGACCAACTGGTTCCCTGCAACCAGATCCTGGTTGATTTATAACCACCTTGCCCGCAGTGGCTGGCAGGCGCTTGCCGGACAAGAATATAACTCGTTGAATTTTATTAATATTCCAAAATCAAGGCAAGCTGGCACAGCCCGTGCATTAAAGGAAAGTACAGGAATTCGCATCCTGGGATACTTCTCTCAACCGGAGGTGATTATCATGAAATGGGAAACCCCGAGCTACAGCGACATCCGCTTCGGTTTCGAAGTCACGATGTATATCAACAACAAGTAAGCACGTTTTACCTGTTGTGAACAAAAAAGGGCCGCAAGGCCCTTTTTTTATTATCTTCAGTTATGTTGCCAATCAAAGTAACCTGTCTCACCATACCCGCGCCCGGTCGAGTTCGATGGCCACGCTTGCGCGGATCAAAGCACCTGCCTCCTTCATCTTGATTTTGCACCGGAGCAGGCACATGCTTAACCAATAATAAGAAAAGGGGCGATCCCGGCATCGTCCGTCAGGGGGCTGTTGTCATGCAACAGAATACAATACCGAAAATCATTCCCGGGTCCGACCCTTAGCATGCAACAGGAGGCCGAAACATTCGATCTTGAGGCAATAAGTAATGCGCGCGCCAAGCGCCGCATCTACATTGCCTGCCTCCTACTGATGAGTATTGTCCTGTTCTGTGCATGGATATTCCGGCCGGCCTGGGACATCTACAGATGGATCACTGCACCGGTTTTCCTCCTGGTGCTGATGGGCCTGGTGGTCGTGCTATGGCGCGAAAGCATGACGCTCGTACGGGTGGAGACACTGATGCTGGCGACGGTGGCCGCCATGCCTTTGTCCAGGCAGATTTGGCTGTACTACCAGGGGGGTACGGGAGAGCAGTGGTTCCGAATGCTGGGCAACAACTACTGGGCGACTTCCGCTGTGCTGGTGATGGCATTCACTTTAGGGGGGCGGCGACGCGGGCTTGTAACCGGCGTGGCCATAGTGCTGCTGTCCGTCATGATCGCGGTGATCGGCGTCAGTACACAACTCCCCGGGGGAGATCTGCCGGCGAACTCGATCATGTACATTGTGGGTTCGTTGCTCTTTCTGACGATGTTCCTGGCGTTGATGAGCGTGGCGACGATCACGAAGGATCAGTGGCATACTGCGCTAAGTCGCGCGGCCGTGTATTCACGCTGGGCATTGACAGACAAGCTTACGGGACTGGCTAACCGTCATGCCGGCGCAGACATCCTTGCCCGGCATTGCGAAGCGGCAAAAAGCCAGGATCGATCCCTGTCGGTAATCATGGGCGATCTGGATAATTTCAAGCAGGTCAATGATATGGAGGGGCATGCCGTGGGCGACGCCGTGCTTACGGGCGTGGCGAAGATCATGCGGGCGTCGGTGCGTGATTCCGACGCGGTGATTCGATGGGGCGGCGAGGAATTTCTGATCGTGGTCGACGATTCCAATCTGGAGGAGGCCCGCATGCTTGCAGAGCGCTGCCGGAATGCGATCGAGGCGGAGCCCGTCGCCGGCATACGGATGACCATGACGTTCGGCGTAGCACAATATGAGCCCGGAGATACCCAGGATTCACTGCTCGCGCGTGCGGACGAGAATCTCTATACGGGCAAGGGAATCAGCGGGAACCGGGTGGAGGTATAGACGGAGCCGGCGACGGTTCATCCGGTTTGTGGACATTAAGCGGCGTAATTCCCGGTGAATACTCCCGGGCTTACCGAGCCGAGGTAATACATCGACAACAACGGAATCAGCGCCCATGCACAAAAGCAAGCTTGCCGGTTTCATCATTGACTGCAACACTTCCGATATGGCTTCCGCCGCGGAGTTCTGGAGCAAGGCCCTGGGCATGAAGATACGGGCTCTCCCGGGATCCGAAGGAGATAAATACACTGAGCTTGTCGATCCCAATGATGAACTGCACGTGGAGGTTCAAAAGGTCGATCATGAAAGCCGGGTCCACCTGGATATTGAAACCGACGACATCGAAGCGGAAGTCCGGCGCCTGGAAACCCTGGGCGCGAAAAGGGTGGGCGCCGTTGAGTCCTGGGTGGTAATGGAAGCGCCGACGGGACAGAAATTCTGCGTGGTGCCCAATGAATCTTCAGGCTTCGAACAGAAAGCCACAAAGTGGAGCCAGGCCTGATAACGGCTTTGCGCGTGACCGTGGCTCCGCCCGAAGCCGGCCTGTAGCGGCTGAGATCAGAAACCGAACCATTACCAGATAGGGAAAGCCATGCCTTTCACTCCGCTGCACATGGGCCCCGGCATTTTCATCAAGGCACTGCTGCAATGCAGTTTCAGCCTCATGGTATTCGGCTGGGCACAGATCGTCATGGACGTGCAGCCGCTGATGGTGATGCTGACGGGCAAAGGTACCCTGCATGGAATTTCCCATACCTATGCCGGCGCCACGCTGCTGGCCGTCTTCTCCGCCTGGTCGGGGAAATACCTCTCTGAATACGGCCTCAGGCTGTTGGGCATATCGCGATCGGACAATCCCGTCACGATTGCCTGGTGGACAGCCTTTCTCAGCGCCTTCATCGGCACCTACAGCCATGTCCTGCTGGACAGCATCATGCACGGCGACGTGGTACCCTGGTATCCTTTCTCCACGGCCAACGGCCTGTATGGACTCCTATCCATCGAGGCACTGTACCGGTTCTGCCTGTACAGCGCGGTAGCTGGGGCGCTGCTTTATTACCTGATCCTGTACCTCATGAAACGCCGCCAACCCGGATAAACCGGAAGGCGCGGGTTTATACACTCAGGGGGAAAAGGCAGGTTGACGGCGGTTCTGCCGGGGTGTTGAATCGGACACACATTCGCCTTGTATCAATCTCACCGAAACACACGGTGATTAATCCGGGAGGACTATCATGAGTGATGCAAAGACCTACCAGGGAAGCTGCTTCTGCGGCGACGTTCAACTCACCGTCACGGGCGAGCCGGTTGCCATGGGCTACTGCCACTGCGAATCATGCCGGCACTGGTCCGCGGGGCCGGTGAACGCCTTCACGCTGTGGCCGCCCGGGACGATGCAGATAACCCGCGGCGCCGATAACATCGGCACCTACCACAAGACGCCGCAAAGCCACCGCAAATGGTGCAAGACCTGCGGCGGCCATGTTTTCACGGAGCATCCGGAGGCGGGACTGACGGACGTCTACGCCGCGGTGATCCCCGATTTGCCCTTCCAGCCGGGCGTGCACGTGAACTACCAGGAAACGGTACTGCATATCCATGACGGCCTGCCCAAGCTGAAGGACTTCCCGGCGGAGATGGGGGGGTCCGGAGAAACCCTGCCCGAGTGACCGGACCGGATGGGGCGGCGGATGTCTGGCGGGAAGCGGCGCCGCCCCGTACAATTCTCCGTACCATTCCACCACCGGAAGCAGCTCATGACTTCTCGACAACCCCCGCAAAGCCCGCTGGACGGCATCCGGGATTTCGCACCGAAACTGGTGGAAATCACGGAACAGGTAATTTTCGGCGACGTCTGGGAACGACCCGGACTGGCAAAACGCGACCGCAGCCTCATTACCGTCTCGGCCCTGGTCGCACTCAACCGGCCTGATCAGTTGCGCGGCCATTTGCGACTGGCGCAAAAAAACGGCGTGACCCGGGACGAGATCATCGAGGCAATCACGCACCTGGCCTTCTACGCCGGCTGGCCGAATGCCATGACGGCGGTGAACGTGGCGAAAGAGGTGTTCGACGAGTAACCGGGCCCGGCCGGATGATTCCCGCACGCTGGCGGCGAATCTCCTGGTGGTGGCGTTGATGGAGTATTACCTGGAACACTGAGCTCCACCGCGGCGGTCTTCCGCCTGCACCTCTGTGGTTTCGTGCTAGAATTTTGTCTATCAGTACGATTTCCAATCGACATTAACGATGACTATGGACAGCCACGATATTTTTCCCAAAGTCATGGACTTGCTACTCGACGCGGTCTGTGCGGTCGATGCCCAGGGCCGTTATGTCTATGTTAACGCCGCCTGCGAGCACATGTTCGGCTACCCCCGCGACGAACTCATCGGCAGGAACATGATCGAGCTGGTGCACCCCGACGACCGGGATCGCACCCTGGAAGCCGCGCAAAAGGTTATGCGTGGCAATTCCCACCTGCATTTCGAAAACCGCTACGTGCGCAAGGACGGGACGGTGGTGGATGTCATGTGGTCGGCCACTTGGTCGGAAGCCGACCGGATGCGCCTGGCGGTGGCGCGCGACGTGACCGAACTCAAGCGGGCGCAACGGGTACAGAGCGCGGTCTACCGGATTTCTGAAGCGGCGCATACGGTCGAGGGGCTGTCCGCCCTGTACGAACAAATCCACCGCATCATCGGCGAGCTGTTGCCGGCGGACAATTTTTTCGTTGCCATGTACGACATCTCCACCGGCATGTTGTCCTTTCCCTATTTCGTGGATGCCCGAAAACGCAAGCCCGATCCCACACCGCTGGTGGAAAACACCCCCCTCGCCGAGGTCATTCACACCGGCGAGGCTGTTCTGATTACCTCCGCCGGCACGGCCGGTGCCGACACGGATGCGCAGTCAACCGGCGACTACCTGGACTGGCTGGGCGTGCCGCTGATCTCGAACAAGGACGTCATGGGCGCCCTGGTCGTCCAGAGCTACTCCGGCCATGTCCGTTATGACGAGGAAGACAAGGAGCTGCTGCACTATGTTTCCACCCAGATCGGCACGGCCATCGATCGCAAGCTGGTGGAATCCCGGCTGCTGTACATGGCGCGTCACGATCCGCTCACCGATCTGCCCAACCGCATCCTGTTCCAGGACCGGCTGGACACGGCACTCCGGCGCGCCCGCCGCGACCGGGAACACCTGGCCCTGCTGTACCTGGACATCGACGACTTCAAGCAGGTCAACGACAGCTTCGGCCACAATACCGGCGACCGCCTGTTGCGCGAGCTGGCGCGCCGGATCGTGCACAGCGTGCGCGAGTCGGACACCATCGGGCGCATGGGCGGGGACGAGTTTACGGTGCTGCTGTCCAATATCCAGGGGCCGGAAGACGTCGAGGCCATCGTGGAAAAGATCCACACCGCCATCAATACTCCCTTCGAGGTGGACGGCCATACACTGACCGTCTCGGCCAGCATCGGTACCGCTGTCTACCCGGAGCACGGGGACGACCAGGATCAGCTCATGCGGCACGCCGACACCGACATGTACAGTATGAAGCGGAACAAGGTCGAAGCATGACCGGCCGCAGAGCCGCCGTCCACGTAACCTAGCCCAGGGGCGCAACGCCAATCCAGGCGCGGTGCAACCACAGCAGGAACAGGGCGTAGGCGCCCAGTCCCGCCACCACCAGGACAATGTCGTTCAACGCCATCTCCGGTGCACCCGGCGGCCGGCGCGCGGGCCGGTGCTTCAGGGACACGCGCACCGCCACCGCCCAGATCAGAAACGCACCGAACAGCAACACGTCCGCCACGCTGCCGTTCACCAGCAGGTGCGCCACCGCCCAGAGCTTGACGGCGGCGAGCTGCGGGTGTTTCAGCGCCCGGCTGATACGCCCGGGCAGGTAGGGGGCGAGCAGCAGGATGAACAGCGGCAGCAGCAGGACGGCGGCCACGTAGCGCAGCCAGCCGGGCGCGGTGTACAACATATCCGGCGCCTGCCGAGCCAGACCGTACCCGTGCACGATGAGGATGAGGCCGGCGAGGGAGACCAGGCTGTAGCCGATTTTCCAGGCGGGCTCATTTGCCGCCGCCATGCGTTCGCGGAAACCGCCGGCGACTATGGAGATGGAATGCATGCCCAGGAGCAGCACCAGACCCAGAAAGAGCTGCCACATAACAGGAACCCTCGTTGCTATTACCGTCGGTGATGATAGTTACAGCGTCAGCCTGCCGTCGCGATAATCGGCCAGGGCCTGTTCGATCTCCTCGCGCGTGTTCATGACGAAGGGGCCGTACTGAACCACGGGTTCGTTCAGCGGGCGCGCGGCCAGGAGCAGGAAATGGCAGCCGTCCGCGCCCGCCACGATCCGCATCGCAGTGCCTCCACCCAGCAGTCCTGCCGCCTGGGCCGGAACTTCACCGCCCCCTGCACCGACCCGGGCTGCACCCGCGTAGGGGTAAAGCAAAGCATTATGCCCCGCCGGCAACAGCGCCTCGAACGCGGCGTCCGGTGGCAGGTCTACAGACAGGTATACCGGCTCGGTAGTGAGGCCGGCGATCGGACCGCTGACAGGGATCCCGTCCAGCTCCAGGGTGCCGGCAATGACGCGCGCAATGCCGCCCCCGGCGGTCTCCACGGCGGGGATATCCTCGGCCGGGATGTCGCGGTACGAGGCCGGTTTCATTTTTTCGGCGGCAGGCAGATTGATCCAGATCTGGAAGCCGTGCATGCGGCCCTCGATCTGCTGCGGCATCTCGGAGTGCACAATGCCGCGCGCGGCCGTCATCCACTGCACATCGCCCGGCCCCAGGTCGCCGCGGTTGCCCAGGTGGTCCTCGTGGCGCATGTGTCCCGCCAGCATGTAGGTCACCGTCTCGAAACCGCGGTGGGGATGATCCGGGAAACCCGCCAGATAGTCGCGGGGATCGTCGGAGAAGAACTCGTCCAGGAGCAGAAAGGGATCGTGGCGCAGTGCCGGCGTGGCGCCGAGGCTGCGGCGGATCCTGACCCCGGCGCCCTCGGTGGCGGCCCGGGAGGGGATGATTCGATCCAGTTCGCGTAGTGCCATACAGCAGTCTCCCGTTTATGGAAAGCATAGGCCGTTCGGGCCCACTTGTCAGGCATCCCGCAAACGGACGTGCAGGATCCCCCGAAGGGTTCTATAGTTTAATTGCGGCGCCGTCCGCGATCACGTCCGGGCGGCCGTACTCATATGGAACCACAGGGAGGACAGGGAATGCGTAATCTTATCGTCTGTGCGGATGGCACATGGAACACCCCCGATCAGGAAACGGCCGGGATCCCCGTACCCACCAACGTCGTCAAACTCTTCAACTGCGTGGCGGACAAGGATGCTGCCGGCAACGATCAGCTCCGCTACTACCATCCCGGTGTCGGTACCGAGGGTAACTGGTGGGACAAGGTCAAGGGCGGCAGCGTCGGCGACGGCCTCGGCAAAAACATCATGAGCGGCTACCGCTGGCTGGGCGGCCGCTACCAGAATGGCGATCACATCTTCCTGTTCGGCTTCAGCCGCGGCGCCTATACGGTGCGCAGCCTGGGCGGTCTCATCACCCGCTGCGGACTGCTCGATCTGAACGGGCTGGAGGAAGCCGAGGTGTGGAAACGTGTCAATGCCGCCTACCAGAAGGGTTACCGCAAGCGCCGGGAGCGGAGTAAATGGGCGAAAGACTGGCCCTTTCACCAGGGAGACGGCGACGACGGCGCGGTACCCGTGTATTTCATCGGCGTCTGGGACACGGTCGGCGCGCTGGGCATCCCCGACGATCTGGCCATTCTCAACCTGTTCGACGACCGTAATAAATACACTTTCCATGACACCAGCCTGAGCAAGCTGGTGCGGCACGCCCGCCACGCCGTGGCCCTGGACGAGAAACGCGCCAGCTTCACCCCTACCCTGTGGCAGGAGCCGGCACCGGCGGGTACGGACGTCAGCCAGATATGGTTCAGCGGCGTGCATGCCGACGTGGGCGGCGGCTACGCGGAAACCGGCCTTTCCGACACCGCCCTGCAATGGATGATCGAGCAGGCGGCGGCGCAGGGGCTGGTCTGGAAGACCGGCATGACGGAGCAGATCGCGCCGGACTGCCGGGATGTGCTGCATGATTCCTACCGCGGCATTTTCAGCCTGCTGCGCTCGCAGCCGCGCAGTACCCCGCGTCTGGCAGAGAGTGATGCCGCCATTCACTCCTCGGCACTGGAGCGCAGCAAACTGCCGCCGCTGGCCCAGGCACCGTACCGGCCGACCCGCAGCCTGTCCCCGGGAGAATCATTTACCTTCAATGTCTACGCGGACCAGCCCTGGAACGAGACGGGGCTGTACCTGGAAGCAGGTGCCGAATACCATTTCAGCGCAGAGGGAAAATGGCAGGACGGCTCCATCACCTGCGACGCCCGCGGTGTCACGGACGGCAAGTTCCATCCCGCTGAAATCGGCCACATCATCGGCACGCTCTGGGGCAAGGCCGAAACCCTGTTCCGCAACATTTCCCACAACTACCAGGCTGAGTTCCGGGGCACCAAACGTTACGAGGCAGAACGCTGGTTCGCCCTCATGGGCGTCGTCGCCGATGGCGGTGACCCGCAGCCGGACGGCACGCCCGCCCCGCACACCGCCTTCTGCATCGGCACCGGAACCGATCAGGAAGCCACCAGGGCGGGATATTTCTACTGCTTCGCCAACGATGCCTGGAATTTCTACGGCAACAACCGCGGCAGCATTCGCCTGACCGTCACCCGCCGCTGATCCGCCGGCGGTTTTCCCGCCAGCATTCAGCAGGTACCATCGTTCGGCTGGCACGGCCGCCGTCCGCGGCGGCCGCGGCGATCCATTTTACGACGGGAGCAATGCGTGATGAGTCAGGCCGGTGACGGCAAAATGGGTTTCTGGGAGGCCACGTCCATAGGCATAGGCGGCATGGTCGGCGGCGGCATCTTCGCTGTGCTCGGCCTCTCGGTGAGCCTGACCCACGGCGGCGCACCGGCAGCCTTCCTGCTGGCGGGCATTGTCGCCCTGGTCACCGCCTATTCCTATGCCTGCCTCTCGGTCGCCTTTCCCAGCCAGGGCGGTACGGTGTCCTTCCTGGATCGCGCCTTCGGTCCCGGGCTGCTCACGGGCAGCGCCAACATCCTGCTCTGGCTCAGCTACATGGTCATGCTGTCCCTGTACGCCTACGCCTTCGGCAGCTACGGCGCCACCCTGTTTCCGCACGGCGACCAGACGTTCTGGAAATACGCGCTCATCAACGCCAGCGTCATCGGGATCACCGGTCTCAACCTGCTCAGCGCCAGGCTCATCGGCGAGGCCGAAGACTGGATCGTACTGATCAAGATCGTCATCCTGTTAGTGTTCATCGCCGTGGGACTGGGCAGCATCGACAGCACCCGCCTGGCGCCCTCCGCCTGGACGACGCCGCTGCACGTAGCGGCGGGAGGCATGATCATCTTTCTCGCCTACGAGGGCTTCGAGCTCATCGCCAACAGTGCCGGGGACGTGCGCAACCCCGAACAGATCCTGCCGCGGGCCCTGTATGCGGCAGTGGGTTTCGTCATGATCCTGTACGTGCTGATTGCCGTGATCACGGTGGGCACGCTGCCGGTTGCGAAGATCGTTGCGGCCCAGGATTACGCCCTGGCCGAGGCGGCAAAGCCCCTGCTGGGCCAGGCCGGATTCCTGCTCATCGCCGTGGCCGCCATGCTGTCCACCGCCTCGGCCATCAACGCCACCCTGTACGGCGCGGCGCGCCTGAGTTACACCATCGCCCGCGACGGCGAACTGCCCGCCGTGCTGGAGAAGAAGGCCTGGAACGAACCTGTGGGCGGCCTGTTGATCACCACCGGCATGACCCTGCTCATTGCCAACAGCATCGACCTGACCAGCATCGCCACCCTGGGCAGCGCCGGCTTTCTGCTGATCTTCGCCGCCGTCAATGTGGCCAATGCCAGGCTCGCCGGGGACACCCACGGCAGGCGCTGGCTGTCGCTGTCCGGCGCCGGGCTGTGCCTCGTCGCCCTGGCCAGCCTGCTCTGGGAAACGGCGACGAAATCACCGCTGCAATTGTTGATCCCCTTCGCCATGCTGGCCGCCGCCTTCTTTATCGAGGCGGCCTTCCGCCTGTTCAGCGGCCGCAGTCTGCACCTGCCTGAACTCTCCGGATCGGATCAGAAAAACGGCCCGCGCCGCTCATAGGTACGGCCGTCCAGGCTGCGGCCGGATCGGGCGGTCTCGTGCAGGGTGACGGCCAGCCGCGGGATATTGTCATCGCCGCCGGCGGGATTCACACCGGCTGACGGCAGCAGAATGCCTCTACTACCTTTTGAGCAAAGACCGTGAACGACGACATCAATTTCATGCAGCAGGCGCTGGCGCAGGCACGACAGAGTTATACCGAAGGAGGGGTCCCGGTGGGCGCCGTCATGGTGGAGAACAGTCGCGTCATCGCTACCGGACATAACCGCCGCGTCCAGGACGGCGATCCCGTTGCCCATGGCGAAATGGACTGTATTCGGGAAGCCGGCAGGAGGGCCCGTTACGACCAGGTGACGCTGTACACCACGCTGTCACCCTGCCTGATGTGTGCCGGGGCAATCGCACAGTTCGGGATAGGACGCGTGGTAATCGGGGAAAACCGCAGCTTCGAGGGGCACATTCCCTTTCTGGAGGGGCACGGTGTCGAGGTGCTGCTACTGGATGACACCGGCTGCCGGGAACTGATGGCGCGGTTCATCCAGGAACGGCCTGAACTCTGGGACGAAGATATCGCCGGCAACGGCTGATCCGCCGCGGCGGTTATCCCCGTTTTTCGCCCGTCGTATCCCAGTCCGTCTTGCCGGCGTCGGTACCGGCCACCGAATACAACACCTGAGCGTTGCGTGTCTTCTGGAAATCCTCCAGGCTTTCCCCACGCATGGCGGCATAGATGTGCAGGTTGGAGGTCCCCACCACGGCGCCGAGTTTTTCCAGCATGAAGAAAATCACCCCGTAACGGATCATGGCGCGCCAGTCCAGGCGTCGCACCATGTCCCGTTCCTCCTCCGTCAGCCCGGCTTCCTCGAACACCGTTTCCTGGTCCGCCAGGAACCTGCGGCGATGTTCGGGTTCCACCAGCCGATGCAGGAAGTCGTTCAGGCGGTAGGCCTTCACACTGCGGTCCAGAGTGAACGGGTATGTGCCTTCCAGCCGGTTTATGCCTGCCAGCTCGTGGTTGATCCGGCGCAGGTAGTCGTCGAGACTTTCGGCCGGCTCATCCGTGCCGGCGTCCTCGTAGATGATGCTGGCGATGGGTGTCATGGACGGCAGGTAATAAGTCTGGTGCAGCTTGTTGACTTTCGGCGCCAGGGCCCCGCGCATGATCAGCCACATGATCACCTCGGCGCCTTCCAGGCCGCCGCGTTCGGCGTATTCGGCGATGGTGATCTCCGTGAGTTTCTCCGGATCCTTCTCCAGCAGATCCAGGAACTCCATGTCCCATTCGGTGTTGTTGAAGCCGGCCCGCTCACCGTGCACCTGGTGTGACAGCCCGCCGGTACTGACCACGGCCACTTTCAGGTCTTCCGGGTAGCTCTGGATGGCGCGCCTTAAGGAACGGCCCAGCTTGTAGCAGCGCCGTGCCGTGGTCGTCGGGAACTCCAGCACCCCGACCTGCAGCGGCACCATGGCAAAGGGCCAGCTGTTACCGTCCGGCGGCAGCAGCGCCGACAGCGGCGAGAAGCAGCCGTGATCGAGGTTCTTGTGCTGGAAGTAGGAAAGATCGAATTCGTCTGCGACCAGGCCCTTGGCGATATGCTGGGCCAGCGCCGGATGCCCCTGTATGGGCGGCAGGTCGCGCGGCCCGCCGCCTTCGTCGGCGGGGGCGTAGCTTTCGCCGACGCCGAGGGCGAAATGCGAGTAATGATCGAAAAAGAATGAGGTGACGTGATCGTTGAAAATATAAAACAACACGTCGGGCGCCTTTTCCTTAAGCCAGCGCTGCACCGGCTCAAAGCCCTCGAAGATGGGCTTCCAGACCGGATCGTCCTGCTTGTGCGTATCTACCGCGAAACCGATGGTGGGGGTATGGGAGGTGGCGATACCGCCGACTATAGTGGCCATTTCAACTCCTGCTCCTGGTCAGTCTTCGTATGGTGACGGGAGGCCGGGCGGTCGGGCCGGACCCGCGTCGGGTCCGGCCTATAGTACACGGCGATGCGGCTGCCGGGCAAAAAAAAGCGGGCGCCTTGCGGCGGCCCGCCACTGCAGCGGAGGTCCACGCTCTCCGGGAAGAACGATCAGTTGAAGTTGTAACGCACCTTGATGCCGCCGTAGACGTTGCGCGTCGGCGCCGGCTCGTAGTAACGCCCGCCATAGGAGTTGGGGCGGACGTTGCCGTTGTATTTTTCGTTGGTGAAATTTTTCACGCCCGCATAAGGCGAGATGACCAGATTGTCGATATTGAAGTCGTCGCCGAAGCGCAGGTTGGCCACGTTATAGGCGTCGCTGACGGCGGTGTTAGCGTTATTGGCGTAAATCTGGTCCACCCAGTGGTATTCCACCGCGGCGTACACGCCCGAGGGATGACGCCAGGCCAATTCCGCATAGAACTGCTGCTGGGGAATGACCGGCAGCCAGTTACCCTCCGCCGCCGGGTTGGTGGGAAAGCGCCTGAACTTGAAGTGCGAGTAAGTATACGAGGTCGTGAGCTTGATCTGGTCGGTGATAGCCATATCGGCCTCCGCCTCTATGCCCTTGCGCCGGGTATCGGCGTTCTGGAATTCGCCGCGGTTGCCCAGCGTGGCGACATTAACCACTTCATCCTTCACCTTCATGGTATAGGCGGCAAAGTCGAAGTTCACCCTGTTCCAGGCCCGTCCGCGCAAGCCGATCTCGTAGCTCTCGGCCGTCTGCGGCTTGACGTTGTTGAAACCGGCCAGGTTGATGCCCGTGGCACCCAGGTCCTGGGACGGGCCGCCCACCTCGGTAAACGTGGGGGTCTCGAAGGCGGTGCCGTAGTTGGCATACAAGCTCATGTTGGGCAAGAAATGCCAGACCAGGCCCACGGAAGGGTTGAAATGCTTGAAATGCAGGGCGCTGGACTGGTCGCCGTTGCTGAGGAAATGGTCGTGGATAGCCATATCGACAATGTCGTACCGGCCCCCCACCGAGAACAGCAGGTTATCGGTGATGGAGAACTGGTCGCGGAAATAGACGCCGTAAGACTCGGCCGCCTCGAGCTGGTTCTGGGTCATCGGTCCCTTGATGCCGAAGTCGTTGTTGTAGCGCTGGCGGTTGTCGCGCTGTATCTCAATATCGAAGCCTATGGTCAGATCATTGTTATGGCCCCATATCGGGGTGGTGAAGTCATACTTGCCGCCGCCGCCGTAGAAGAAGCGCTGGAAGGCGGACACACCCTCCGACTGGAACGGCAGGTAAGTGATGAAGTCTTTCCACAGGTAGAAGTTGTTCAGGGTGAGATGCTGGTTTTCCCCGATATCGCGGCGGTAAACCGCGCCGACACGCTGCTGCGTCAGCGACTCGCCGCTGTGGAACGCCAGGTTGCCGGACCAGGCCTGTCTCGGGTCGGCCTTGACCAGGTTGATAGGCAGGCTGCCCGGGTCGTTGGCCGTGGGCGAATCCACGGCGTTGACGATGACGGTCAGGTTCGAATCGTCGGAAAAATCATAACGGAACTTGGAGTTGAGCTCGGTCTGTTCCACCTGGTTGTTCTGGCGGTAGCCGTCCATGTTCAGGTAGGACAGGTTAACCAGGTAGTTGAGCTTGTTGTACTGGCCGCCGGCCTTGAGCTGGTATTTGCGCATGTTATAGGAACCGAGGGTGGCCGCCGCCTGGACGAAGGGCGTCTGGGGCCCGGCCTCGGTGAAGATACTGATGACACCGCCGGCGGAACTGCCGTACAGGGAGGAGGCCGGGCCGCGGATGACCTCGACGCGGGAGGCCGAGCCCAGGTCGATGTCGTCCACGCCGCCCTGGCCGTCCGCGGTAGTGGCGGGGATGCCGTCGATGTAGATCTGGATGCCGCGGATACCGAAAGTGGCGCGGGAACCGGCACCGCGGATGGAGATGCGCAGATCCTGGGCGAAGTTGTAGCGGTCCATCATGAACAGCCCGGGGATCTTGTTCAGGGATTCATCCAGTCCCAGTTCCTGCCGGCCCTGCTGGATTTCCTGCTGGTTCACGACACTGGCGGCAACGGGCACGTCGCCGAGCTTCTGCTGCATGCGGGTCGCGGTCACCACCACTTCATCCATGATGTTCTCGGCCCGGACGGGCACGGCGACAATCAGACACAGCAGCGCCGCCAGGGCGTGCACGGGCAATACTCTCAAACGCATGTTTCTTTCCCCCGGATTATTTGGGCAAGGTAATCGGTCAACGCGGCCACAACTTCGGGCCGCAAAACAAGTCCCTGAAACTGCAAGTTTCATTCCCGGATCCGGATGATCCGATAACTTATTGAAAAAATTTGTAATTATTTTCCAGAGAGAACCGGAGTGGGTGCCAGCATACATCCAGGCTGGTTCATTACAACCAGATGGTCATAACTGCCGGGGCTCGGGACCGGGGGATGGTGGCCGTTGCTGTTACCCGTCACTTACAACTTGTGACGTGTACCTGCATTTAGCCGAAATTGATCTTGGCTTCCAGGTTGGTGCGGGAATCGGCGTTGTCGAGGGCTTCGTCCAGCTCGATGCGGCCCTCCTTGTAGAGACTGTGCAAGGCCCGGTCGAAGGTCTGCATGCCCTGCTGCCCGCTGGTCTCCATGGCCTCCCGGATCTCGTCGATTTCGCCCTTGAGGATCAGTTCGCCGATATGCGGGGTGTTAATCATAATCTCGACGGCGGCGCAGCGCTTGCCATCTATGGCGCGCACCAGGCGCTGGGAGATGACCGAGCGCAGGTTCAGGGCCAGATCCATGAACAGCTGCTTGTGCAGTTCCTGGGGGAACATGTTGATGACGCGCTCCATGGCCTGGTGGGCGTTGTTGGCATGCAGGGTGGAAATGGCCAGGTGGCCGGTGTTGGACAGCTCCAGCGCCGCCTCCATGGTTTCGCGATCACGGATCTCGCCGATGAGAATGACGTCCGGCGCTTCGCGCAGGGATGCGCGCAGGGCATTGGGATAGGACAGGGTGTCCACCCCCACTTCGCGCTGGTTGACGATGGCCTTCTTGTTGGGATGGCTGAACTCCACCGGATCCTCGATGGTGAGGATATGTCCCGCCATGGTTTCATTGCGGTGATCAAGCATGGCCGCCAGGGTGGTGGACTTGCCGGAACCGGTGGATCCCACCATCAGGATCAGGCCGCGCCGGTGCTGAATCAGTTCCTTGAGGATCTCCGGCAGACCCAGATCTTCAATGGAGGGGATATTGCTGGGGATGAGGCGCAGCACCATGCCCACCTCGCCGCGCTGTTTGAAAACATTGACGCGGAAGCGGGCGGATCCGTCCGGCAGGGCGATGGCGAAATCACATTCCAGATTTTCCTCGAAATAGTTGATCTGGTGTTCGTTCATGACGCCATAGGCGGCGGCCCTGGACATTTCCTTGTCGAGCACGGTCTTGCCCACGGAACTGACCTTGCCCTCAAGCTTGATCTTGACCGGCGCGCCCACAGTGAAGAACAGGTCGGAAGCGTTTTTTTCCACCATGAGCTTCAGGTACGGCTGGATATCCACGTGCTTTGCTCCCCGTTTTATTCCGGAAAGGTCTGTCGCCTTCCCTTGTTTATCTTGTCTGTTACGTCATGCCCCTAGCGAACCATTCCGGAATTCTCTTCTTTCTCTTCCTGTGCCAGGCTGAGATGATCGAGCCCTTCCATCTTGTCCTTGTCCTTGGAGTCCTTGCCCTCGAGCTTGATGCGCAGACGCAGTTCGTTCATGGAATCGGCATTGCGCAGGGCGTCCTCGTAGGTGATCTTGTCGGCTTCATACAGATCGAACAGGGCCTGGTCAAAGGTCTTCATGCCCAGCTCGTTGGACTTGGACATGATTTCCTTGATTTCATGCACCTCGCCCTTGAGGATGAGGTCCTGGATCAGCGGCGAGTTGAGCATGACCTCGATGGCGGCACAGCGCCCCTCCCCGTCGCGGGTTTTCATGAGACGCTGGGAAATGACCGCCTTCAGGTTCAGGGACAGATCCATGAGGAGCTGCATGCGGCGTTCTTCCGGGAAGAAGTTGATGATGCGATCCAGAGCCTGGTTGGCGCTGTTGGCATGCAGGGTGGCCATGGCCAGATGGCCGGTTTCGGCGAAGGCGATGCCGAATTCCATGGTTTCGCGATCGCGGATCTCGCCCAGCAGGATCACGTCCGGCGCCTGGCGCAGGGTGTTCTTGAGTGCAACATCCCAGTCGTCGGTATCGACACCCACCTCGCGCTGCATGATGATGCAGTTCTTGTGGGGATGGACGTACTCAATGGGATCCTCGATGGTGATGATGTGGCCGTAACTGTTCTGGTTGCGGTAATCGATCATCGCGGCCAGCGAGGTGGATTTGCCGGAGCCGGTGCCGCCAACCATGATGACCAGACCGTTCTTGGTCATGACAATATCCTTGAGCACCTCGGGCAGTCCGAGTTTGTCGATGGTGGGCACATCGGTCTCGATGGTACGCATGACCAGGCCACAGTAACTCTGCTGCACGAAGGCGTTGGCACGGAAACGGCCGATGCCCGCCGGAGATACTGCGAAATTGCACTCCTTGGTCGCCTCGTATTCCTTCAACTGCTTGTCGTTCATGATGGCGTAGACCATGGACTTGGTGTTTTCCGCGGTCAGCTTGGTCTTGGACACGGGCGTGACCTTGCCGTCGATCTTGATGGCGGGAGGAAAACCGACGGTAATGAAAAGATCGGATCCCCTTTTCTCGACCATCAGCTTGAGCAGATCCCGCATGAACTTGATTGCCTGTTCTCTTTCCATACTGCTTCTCCGGTTATGCTGCTGAGGGAGTTGATTAGAACGAGTCCTTGTTGGCCGCCTTGGCCCGGGCCTCGTTCCTGTCGACCAGGCCCTTCTGGACGATCTGCTGCAGGTTCTGATCCAGTGTCTGCATGCCGAACTGCTGGCCGGTCTGGATGGCGGAGTACATCTGGGCGATCTTGTTCTCGCGAATGAGGTTGCGGATGGCCGGGGTGCCTATCATGATCTCGTGCGCAGCGACGCGGCCACCGCCCTTTTTCTTGAGCAGCGTCTGGGAGATCACCGCACGCAGGGATTCCGACAGCATGGCCCGCACCATGTCCTTTTCCTCGGCCGGGAACACATCGACGATACGGTCGATGGTCTTGGCGGCGGAACTGGTATGCAGGGTGCCGAACACCAGGTGGCCGGTCTCGGCGGCCGACAGGGCCAGGCGGATAGTTTCCAGGTCGCGCATCTCGCCCACCAGAATCACGTCCGGATCCTCGCGCAGGGCCGAGCGCAGGGCTTCATTGAAGCCGAGAGTGTCGCGGTGTACCTCGCGCTGGTTGATCAGGCACTTCTTGCTGTCGTGCACGAACTCGATGGGATCCTCCACCGTGAGAATATGACCGTACTCGGTCTCGTTCTTGTGGTTGATCATGGCCGCGAGGGTGGTGGACTTGCCGGAGCCGGTAGGACCGGTCACCAGCACCACACCACGCGGGAAATCTGAGATGTCCTCGAAAATCTTGGGCGCACCCAGCTCCTCCAGGGTCAGGATCTTGGAGGGAATGGTCCGGAACACCGCCCCGGCGCCGCGGTTCTGGTTGAAGGCGTTGACGCGAAAACGGGCCAGTCCCGGCACCTCGAAGGAAAAGTCACACTCCAGGAATTCTTCGTAGTCCTTGCGCTGCTTGTCGTTCATGATGTCGTACACCATGTCGTGGACTTCCTTGTGGTCCAGGGGCGGGACGTTGATGCGGCGGACATCACCGTCCACGCGGATCATGGGGGGCAGGCCTGCTGAAAGGTGCAGGTCGGAACAGCCGTTCTTGACGCCAAAGGCGAGTAGTTCACCGATATCCATCTAGTCCTCCCAGCCAGTGAGGAAACCCCCGCAAGGGGATCCGCATAATAGTGACGACGTGGGGGCGGCCGGAGCCGGCGCTGCGGCTCGCCGTTCCCGTATTTAAACTTTGTTTTAAAGGTCCTGCGGTACCCGCATAATGTTAACAGGATTTTCAAAAGTATAGCCTACCAGATTCCATGAATGATATCGCACGCCGGCTGCAGGCGACACGCGAGCGGATCCGGGCCATGGAGCAGCGCTATGGCCGCCCCGGCGCCGTAACCCTGGTGGCCGTCAGCAAAACCCGCGCCGCGGCGGAGATCGAGGCGGCGGCGGCCTGCGGCCAGACGGACTTCGGTGAAAATTACCTGCAGGAAGCCCTGGCCAAGATGACCGCCTGCCGGCCCGCTCTCACCTGGCATTTCATCGGCCCGGTACAGTCCAACAAGACCCGGGACGTCGCCGCCCGCTTCGCCTGGGTGCATGCCCTGGACCGGGAAAAAATCGCCCGGCGCCTGGATGCCGCACGCCCCGCCGCCCTGCCGCCCCTGAATGTCTGCCTGGAGGTCAATATCAGCGGCGAGGCCAGCAAGTCCGGCGTCGCGCCCGGCGAGATCGGCGCCCTGGCGACGGCGGTCGCCGGCCTGCCGCGGCTGCGCCTGCGTGGTCTCATGACCATGCCCGCCCCGGCGACCGAATTCGAGGCGCAGCGCCGGCCGTTCCGCCGCCTGCGCGAACTGTTCGAGTCCCTCCGCGCGGACGGCCATGCGCTGGACACCCTGTCCATGGGGACCAGCGGGGATATGGAAGCGGCCATTGCCGAGGGGGCCACGATGGTGCGCATTGGCACGGCTATTTTCGGGCCGAGGGACTAGGAGCTGGGGGCTGGGGGCTGGGGGCTGGTCGTTAGTGGTTGGGGATGACTAATGATAATGTAACCGAATTAGCCGCATCGGCTGAATTTGATATTTAAGTCCTGATCCCCAGCTCCCAACTCCCAGCCCCTAACAGCGAACCGTCGGCTCCGGTACACTGTAAACCTCGAAATTCTGTTGAAGCACGGAACTCAATGAAGGACACAAACATCGGTTTCATCGGCTGCGGCAACATGGCCCGCAGTCTCATGGGCGGGCTGATCGCCGACGGGCATCCGGCGGCGCGCCTCAGCGGCGCCGATCCGGATGCGGCCCAGCGCGAACGGGCCCATCAGCTTGGCATCGAGGTCTATGCCGACAATGACGAGCTGATCCGGGGGTCCGACGTGGTGGTGCTGGCGGTCAAGCCCCAGGTACTGCCGGCGGTGGTGCGGGCGGCGGCCCCGATCCTGGCCGAGCGCCGGCCCCTGATCATTTCCGTGGCCGCCGGCGTGCGCCTCGACACTCTGCGCCGCTGCCTGGGCGCGGACCTGCCGCTGGTACGGGTCATGCCCAACACCCCGTCCCTGATCCAGGCCGGCGCCGCGGCTCTGGTGGCCAACCCACAGGTGTCCGCGGCGCAGCGGGATCTCGCCGAAGCCATCATGCGCGCCGTGGGCGCGGCCCTGTGGCTGGAGGACGAGGCGCTCATGGACGCCGTCACCGCTGTCTCCGGCAGCGGCCCGGCCTACTTCTTCCTGGTCATGGAGGCCATGATCCGGGCCGGCGAGCAGCTCGGACTGCCGCCGGAGACCGCGCGTCTCCTGACCCTGGAAACCGCCCAGGGTGCGGCCCGCATGGCCCTGGAAAGTGAGTCCGATCCCGCCACCCTGCGCCGCCAGGTGACATCGAAGGGCGGCACCACGGAACAGGCGCTGCAGGTGTTGATGGAGGAAGGGGCGCTGGAAAACCTGTTCGCCCGGGCTCTGGGTGCGGCGAAACGCCGCTCCGAGGAGCTGGCGGCGGAACTGGGGGCACAGTGATGGGCGGCGTGTTCGGTGATGCCCTGGCATTCCTGGTCCGGACCCTGCTCGACCTGTATATCGCCGCCGTGGCCCTGCGTTTCATCCTGCAGTGGGTGCGGGCGGACTTCTACAACCCCATCTCCCAGTTCCTGGTGCATATCACCAATCCGCTGCTCCGGCCGCTGCGCCGGATCATTCCCGGTTACGGCGGTATGGATTTCGCCTCCCTGCTGCTCATGGTGCTGCTGAAAGCGGTGGAGCTCACCCTGCTCGGCCTCATTGCCGGAGGCGGCATACCCGCGCCCCTGGGCCTTTTGGTCATCAGTCTGGCCGAGTGCCTGCAGCTGGTGATTTACATCTTCATGTTCGCCATCTTCATCGTGGTGATCCTGAGTTGGGTGAATCCCGGCGCCTACAATCCCGCAACCGTGCTGCTGTACCGCCTGACGGAGCCGCTGCTGGCACCGGCCCGGCGCCTGATCCCGCCTATCGGCGGCCTGGATCTGTCGCCCCTGGTGGTGCTGATTTTCCTGCAGTTGACCCTGATTATCCTGATCCGCCCCCTGGTCCGCTTCGGCCTGTCCCTGTCCGGCTATTTTCCATGACCGGCGGCCCCGTCCGCCGCCGCGACGGGGACCTGACTCTGGCGCTCCACATCCAGCCCCGCGCCGCCCGGAACGAAGTCGCCGGCCTCCACGGCGACCGCATCAAGATCCGCCTCACCGCGCCACCGGCGGACGGCAAGGCCAATGCGGCATTGATCGATTTTCTGGCCGCGGAGTTCAACGTGCCGAAGAAGTCGGTGGACATCACGGCGGGCCACAGCGACCGCCGGAAGACCGTCGTTATACGCAGCCCAAAGCGGTTACCTGAATGGCTGGATGAAGCAAGTAAAGTGTAAGGGGTGAGGAGTGAGGTGTTTACCCCTCACCCCTTACTCCTCACCCCTCACATAATAGAATTGCCCTCGATCTGAAAGGGCACGGCCATGGCCTGGCGCGCGATTGCCGGATCCCGGCAGGTGAGCTTGACGCCTTCCTCGTCCTGGCGGCGACGTTCCGGATCCGATTCGCCCAGCATACGCTTGAATTCGGAGGCCTGGGGCGAGGTGAACTCCAGGAACACGCGCCGGCGTTCCTCGGAATACCGGTCCAGCACGCCCGCGTCGATGTCACCGCGGATCACGGCAGCCAGTGCGCGGCTGAGGATATCGGCGTCGACGATGCCGCCGGTAAGTCCCAGCCCGCCGCAGGGGTTGCACACATGGGCCGCGTCCCCGGCCAGGAGCACGCGCCCGACCCGGTAGGTCGCGCAGGTGCGTTCATGCAGGCGGTACGGCGAGGCGGCGGACAGTTCATAACGGCCGCTGCCCGGCAGGATGCGGGCCAGGCGCTCGGGGATGCGCTGCACGGCCTCTTCTTCGGAAATCTCCGGATCTTCCCCGTAAGTGACCCGCCACAGATTATCCCGGCCAATCACGGCGATCACCGCCCAGTCCACCGGGTCCATGTAGAAATTGGCCGGCGCGAAGCCGTTTTCCTCGAACTCGTCATACCAGATGTTGGTAGCGACAAAACGATCCGGCCAGGTAAAGCCGTCGAATGACAGCCCCAGCGCCTGGCGCACGCCGCTGCGCGCGCCGTCGCAGCCGATGAGCCAGTCGCAGCGCAGGGTTTCGTCACCGTCCGGCGTGGCCGCCGTGGCGGTGACGCCGCCGGCGTCCTGGGTTATAGCGATGAGGCGGGTATTGAAATGCACCGCGGTGTCCGGCAGGGCCAGCAGGTGCCGCTGAACGATCTTGGCGAGGACGTCCTGACCGAAATGCAGCTGGTAGGCGTAATCATGCATGCCTCCCTCGATTTCGGCGCGGTTCAGGCGACAGCGGGTGCCGGTTTCGGCGACCATCATCTGCAGATCGGTGTTAAACACCCCCGCCTCGTGCGCGTCGTCGAGTATGCCCAGCCGGTCCAGGATGCGCAGCGTCGTGGGCAGGTAGACGGCCGCCCGGGGAGAATCGTTAATGCGCGCCTCCGCCTCGATAATCGTGACCTTGTTGCCGTTGCGGGCCAGCCCCAGGGCGGTAATGAAACCCACGGGGCCGGCCCCGACCACGATAATTCCCCCCGGATCAGCCATGTTTTATCCTCCGGTTATGGAACCTGTTCTTTACTTCAGACCGCGGTCCAGCCGGCATCCGACGCCCACACGGCGCCGGTAACGTTGGCGGCATCGTCGGAGGCCAGGAACAGCATGACCGCGGCGATGTCTTCGGGGGTGCCGGGCCGCGGCAACGGCACCATTTCCTTGAACTTTTCCTCGTGTTCGGCGGTGACCCAGGCGGTCAACGGGGTTTGAGTATAACCGGGCATGACCGCATTGACGCGGATGTTTTCGCGGCCATACGCCGCCGCCATGCAACGTGTCAGGCCGTAGACCCCGGCCTTGCTGGCGGAATAGGCGCTCTGCTCCGGGGCGATGCCGTACAGTCCCGCGGGCGAGGCGGTGCAGACCACGGCGCCGCCGCCGCTGTCCAGCAGCGCGCTGATGCCGTGCTTGCAGGTGAGAAACACACCGGTCAGGTTGACG
>Ga0102944_1000778_pt1 | contig 23026 bp, 25 predicted proteins | sample SalPonD_shore_MG_FD_78172 | JGI IMG/M metagenome (GOLD analysis project Ga0102944, IMG submission 78172) | Salt pond soil microbial communities from South San Francisco under conditions of wetland restoration - Salt Pond MetaG... | ecosystem: Environmental > Aquatic > Marine > Intertidal zone >...
CCTCCCGGCTGACCCTGGCCGACTTCGTGCGTCGGCCGGCCATCAGGCAGGCGCTTCGGGACCAGTACGCCGGCCGGCACTGGCGCTGTGACGTCTGCGGCGTGCTGGCCAACCGCGGTTCCGGAGACGCGCGACCTCGCCCGTCATGACCTATGTGGTGACCGAGCCCTGTGTGCGCTGCAAGTACACGGACTGCGTGGCGGTGTGTCCTGTGGATTGCTTCCACGAGGGACCGAACTTCCTGGCGATCGATCCCGAGGAATGCATCGACTGCGCGCTATGCGTTACGGAATGCCCGGTGGACGCTATCTATCCGGACGATCAGGTGCCGGAGGGGCAGGAAACGTTCATCGAGCTAAACGCCGAGCTGGCACGGCGGTGGCCGGTCATTGCCGCCCGCAAGTCGCCGCCGGACGACGCCGAGCAATGGGCCGAGGTGAGCGAGAAACGGCACCTGCTGGAGCGATGAGCGCACGCGCCCGGTGCCGGGTGTGCCGATCTCACGAGTGCATGCCGTAGGTCCGGCGCACGTACGCCTCCACGACTTCCTTGAACTCGTCGGCGATTCCCTCGCCCTTCAGCGTGACGGTCTTTTCCCCGTCCTCGTAGACGGGGGCCACGGGCTTCTCGCCGGTGCCCGGGAGGCTGATGCCGATATTGGCGTGGCGGCTCTCGCCGGGGCCGTTTACCACGCAGCCCATGACGGCGAGCGTCATGCTCTCCACGCCGGGATATTCCCGCCGCCAGGACGGCATGCGCTCGCGGACGTGGCGCTGGATCTGCTCGGCAAGCTCCTGGAAGACCGTGCTCGTGGTACGGCCGCAGCCGGGGCAGGCGGTGACCAGGGGCGTGAATGCCCGCAGGCCCATGGTCTGGAGCATCTCCTGCGCGACGACCACCTCCCGGGTCCGCGACTCGCCGGGCTCGGGGGTCAGCGACACGCGGATGGTGTCGCCGATTCCCTGCTGCAGCAGGATCCCCATGGCCGCGGTTGAGGCGACGATACCCTTGGAGCCCATGCCCGCCTCCGTCAGGCCCAGGTGCAGCGGGTAGTCGCAGCGTGCCGCGAGGTCGCGATAGACCTGAACCAGGTCCTGCACGTCGCTCATCTTGCAGGAGAGAATGATCCGATCGTGAGGCAGCCCCAGCTCCTCGGCCTTGTCCGCGCTGCGCAGCGCGGATTCGACCACGGCGGATTTCATCACCTGATCGGCCTCCAGCGGGTCCGGTCGGGCGGCGTTCTCGTCCATGAGCCGGGCGAGCAGATCCTGGTCGAGGCTGCCCCAGTTCACGCCGATACGCACCGGCTTGTCCAGATCGCGGGCGATGTCGATCATGGTGGCGAACTGGGGGTCGCGACGCCGGCCCTTACCGACGTTGCCGGGATTGATCCGCAGCTTGTCCAGTGCCTCGGCGCAGGCGGGGTAGCGGGTGAGCAGCTTGTGGCCGTTAAAGTGGAAATCTCCCACCAGCGGCACCGAAACCCCCATGTCGGCGAGGCGGGCTCGGATGCCGGGCACCGCCGCCGCGGCGCCCTCGTTGTTCACGGTGATGCGCACGATCTCCGAGCCGGCCCGGGCAAGCTCGGCGATCTGGATGGCCGTGCGGACCTCGTCGGACGTGTCCGTGTTGGTCATGGACTGCACGACGATAGGTGCATCGCCGCCCACGGTCACGCTGCCGACGCGAACCGGTATGCTGGTGCGGCGCTGATAGTCGGGGAACGGGGTCATTGCGTTGCTCGACAAGCGGCTCGGGAATCCATTGATCAATCATCGAACTCTGTATACGGCCGCCCATGATAAAGGATAAACGCCGTACGGCCATGCTTCTGGTCGCGCTCTGTTCCATCGTGCTGGCTGGTTGCGCCCAGCTGGACCGGTGGCAGGGGCAGAATCTTCGCGCCCGCGGCGACGCCGCCTACGAGGCCGGGCACTACCGGGAGGCCGCCCGCGTCTACCGCCGTTACCTTGAACTTCGGGACGGTGACCCTCAAGCCTATTATCGGCTGGGCAATTCCGAATCCCGGCTCGGGCACCTGCGGCAGGCGCAGCGTGCCTACGACCGCACCCTGAGCCTCGATCCGACGTTCTACCGGGCACAGCACAACCTAGGGCTCGTTCACATGCAGCTTGCCTGGAAGAACCTGCTCGAGGCGCGGCGCCACCTTCCCGAGGCGGATGCCGCGGCGGCCGACACCATGCATTACCTCGGTTGCCTGATGGAAACATTCATGGGCTACCCGGAGCCGTCGCTCTGCCGGGGTGGCCCGAACGACGAGGACTCTCATGATTGATGTCTACAGCTGGCCCACTCCGAACGGACAGAAGGTGCATATCGCACTGGAGGAGCTGAACCTGGAGTACCGGGTCCACGGTGTGAATATCGGCAAGGGGGATCAGTTCGAGCCCCAGTTCCTGCGCATCAGCCCGAACAACAAGATCCCGGCCATGATCGATCACGACGGGCCGGGCGACGAGCCGTTCTCGCTGTTCGAGTCCGGCGCTATCCTGATCTATCTGGCCGAGAAGGCCGGAGGGCTGCTGCCACAGGAGCCGACGGCGCGGTATCGCACCATCGAGTGGCTGATGTTCCAGATGGGCAATCTGGGTCCCATGCTGGGCCAGGCCCATCATTTCCGCAAGTACGCACCGGAAACGCTGGAATACGCGGTCAATCGCTACACCAACGAGGCCGGCCGGCTCTATGCGGTGATGGACAAGCGTCTGGGGCAGAGCGAGTACCTCGCCGGTCCCGAGTACACCGTCGCCGACATCGCGTCGTTTCCCTGGATCCGTCCCTACGAGAACCAGGGTCAGGACCTGAACGACTATCCCAACCTCAAGCGGTGGTTCGATGCCATCGCCGCCCGGCCCGCCGTCCAGGACGGCCTCGAGGTGCTTGCCGACCAGCGTCAGTCGGGTTTCGACGAGCAAGCCAGGCGCCTGCTCTTCGGGGAAGGGCAGTATCAGCGCCGATAGCGGCCGGCCGTCGCCCCGCCGCCACCGGGGGAAGAGCCGGTTTCAAGGGGGTCGCAGGAGGCCCGGGTATCCGGCGCGAGTCCGCGCCCGATGAACCCCAGGACGGTGTCGATGGTGTCCGCGTCGGGCATCCGGCGCTCCCAGCTCGTAAAGCGCAGCCCCATCATGTAGGCGATCCCGACCAGGGCGGTGGCGAGGGCGCCGGGATCGCCCTGGTGAATCTCGCCGCGGGCCTGCGCCTCCTCCAGGCGGCGTTCGTAGCCGCGCAGAAGCCGGTCGTAGTAGGAGCGGTGCAGCGCTTCATCGACGAACTGGGACTGCATCATGATCCGATACAGGTTGTCGTGTTCGAGCGCGAACTCCAGAAAGTGCTCGAGGCCGCGTTTCTCGGCGTGCAGTCGATCCGCCGCATTCTCGGTGGCGACGCTCTGACTGTGACGCATCTGCCGGCTCATGTGCTCGACCAGATGCCGAAGGATGTCCTCCTTGGATTCGAAGTAGATGTAGAACGTTCCCTGCGCGACTCCGGCCCGCTGGGTGATGTTGCTGATCGAGGCCTGATGGAATCCGGTCTCGCCGAATTCCGCCTCGGCGGCGTCCAGCAGCCTCTGGCGCGTCCGCGCGCCGCGCGCGGTCGCCGGCATGCCCGATCTGGCCATGACTCTCCCCCTCGTCCCGGAACATGATCTCTGTCCTTGTACTTGCATTGTTGCTGCCGCCCGCGGCCTCGTCCACAGGTTCGCCGCTCGGGCAGGGGTTTATCCGCGAATCGCGCGCCACTATGCTCAACACCCCTACCCGGCACGCTGAGGAGACCGCGCATGGAGCAGATGCAGCGACTGGTCGAGATCATGAATGCCCTGCGGGACCCGGAGACCGGCTGTCCGTGGGATCTGGAGCAGGACTTCGAGAGCATCGTCCCCCACACGCTGGAGGAGGCCTACGAGGTGGCGCAGGCCATCGAGCACGGGGATCTGGACGAGGTACGCACCGAGCTCGGCGATCTGCTGTTCCAGGTGGTGTTCTACGCGCGGCTTGCCCAGGAGGCCGGGCATTTCCGTTTCGACGACGTGGCGGGTGCCATCTCGGACAAGCTCGTGCGCCGGCATCCGCACGTATTCGGTGAGGCGAGCGTCAACTCCGCGGAAGCGCAGACCCGGGCCTGGGAGGCGCAGAAGGCGGGGGAGCGCGCCGGCCGTGCCGAGCGGTCGGAACGACCCCCGAGCGTCATGGACGATATCCCGCTGGCGCTCCCCGGACTGACCCGGGGTGTGAAGATCCAGCGGCGCGCGGCGCGGGTGGGCTTCGACTGGGGCGAGCCGCGTCCGGTGATCGCCAAGATTCGTGAGGAGCTGGACGAGCTGGAGGCCGCCCTGCAGACCGGGGATCGCGACGGGCTGGCGGAAGAGCTCGGCGACGTGCTGTTCGCCTGCGCAAACCTGGGGCGTCATATGGGGATCGATCCCGAGCAGTCTCTGCGCGCGACGAACGCGAAGTTCGAGCGGCGGTTCCGTCGCATGGAGGCATTATTACGGGCCGAGGAGCGCGCGGTCGAGGACGTGTCCTTCGATTCACTGGAGGACGCGTATCAGCGGGCCAAGGCAGAGGAGAAGGCCGCACCTTGGTGAGTGACCACCGACCCGGGCACGCCCGGGAGGACGCGGGCCGCATATCTCGGCATACGGAATTTGTTCTCCAATGCGGTATGATGGCGTCATGGAAGACAACTCTCCCGACGGAGGCGCAGCCCGGAAAGCCAGACATGCCCAGTTCCAGTGAATCCGGCTCGATCAAGGTCATACATCGCATGGCGTCGCTGCTCGACGAGCTCGCCGCCCATGACGGTCCGGTGTCATTGAAGGTGCTCGCGCAGGCCACCGGTCTGCATGCCTCCACCGCGCACCGGATACTCAACACGCTGCTGGACATCGGCTACGTGGAGAGGACCGGCGCGGGCCGCTATCAGCTCGGGGTACGTCTGCTGCAGCTCGGCAATCGCGTGCAGATGCACGTGGATCTGCGCCGGGACGCCCTGCCGGTCATGGAGGCCCTGCGCGACCTCGTCGGCGAGACGGTCAATCTGACCGTGCGGGAAGGCGACGAGGTGGTCTACATCGAGCGCGTCTCCGGCACGCGGAACATGCGGGTCGAGCTCGTCATCGGTGGGCGGGCGCCGCTGCATGTCACCGCGGTGGGCAAGCTGTTCCTGGCCGAGGATGGCAGTCGCGCCGTGGACGAGTACGCCGCGCGCACCCGTATGCCGGCTCTAACCCCGGGTTCCGTGCGCAAGGTCGACCGCCTTCGCGAGCTGGTCGTCGAGGCCGCGGACCGCGGCTACGCGCGGGACCGCCAGGAGACCGAGGAGGGTGTGGAGTGCATCGGTGTGCCCGTGCGCGACGGCAGCGGCCGGATGATCGCGGGGCTCTCGGTCTCGGCGCCCGCGGATCGTCTGCGAGAGGACTGGGTGTCGGCCCTCCAGGCGGCAGGCCTGCGGCTCTCCGAGCGGCTCGGCTACTACTCGCAGCAAGGGAACGACCGCGCCACCCGGGGCGTCAACGCGTACTGACGGCGGGACGGGGTGGCTCGCGCCGGCGACTCAGGTGACCAGTAGAACGTGAAGCCGTCTCGGGCCGTGCGCGCCGAGCTGCAGCGTCTGCTCCACGTCGGCGGTTCGCGAGGGGCCGGTGATGAAATTGACCGCCCGGGGCAGCTGTCCGGTCTCGGCGAGCAGCTTCGGCCACACCGCCTCCATGTAGTCGACGATCTCGCCTTCGCGCAGTACGACCACGTGGATGTCGGGCAGGAAATTCAGCGAGGTGGGCCGCTGCGGTGACGACGGCATGACGAGCGATCCGGTCTCGGCGACGGCGGCGAAAGCCCGGGTGACGGATACCTGCGCGTCGGCGGCATCGGCCGGGCCCTCGGCGACCTCCCAGCTCGACGGCCACGTCAGCCCCTGCAGATCGGGATGGGCGCCGATGCGCAGGTTCACCGCGTCCATCTCCGCCAGGTAGCGGGCGACCGCCGTCGGTATCTCCGCGGCGGACGGGATCCGTTCCGCCGTGGCGGAGGCCTTCTCCAGCCGTTCGATCAGGCGTTCGGCATCACCGCCGTCCCACGTCTGGCGCGGCGGCGGCGTATCGGGAATGCTTTCGCGGTAATCCGCCACAACGTCGTCGGCGGAGGCGGGCGCGTCCCTGCCCAGCGCCTGGCGTATTGCCTCGAGAACCCTGGATCTCATGGACGGCGCTCCTTTCCGCGTGCCTTCCACTGTTGCTGGAATGTGCTGCCGGTGGGCAGCGGCAGATCCCGGGCCGCCGTCCAGCCGCCGGCCAGCGGCAGTCTCGACGCCGAGCCGCGACCGGCGAACCGCAGCATTGCGGTGGCCAGCCGCGTGCCGAGATGATAGAGCCGCGGGTGCCGCGACACCCAGCCCCAGACTCGCAGCCCCATCCGTGTGGTCCGGGTCGTCAGGTGTTGCTCGAACTGGTAGTCCCGCAGGCGCCGCAGTAAATCGGGCAGCGGGATCTTCACCGGGCACACCGAGCCGCAGCGTCCGTTCAGGGTGCAGGCATTGGGCAGATCGCGGGCCCCGTCGAGGCCGATGAACATCGGGGTCAGCACCGAGCCCATCGGACCGGGATAGACCCAGCCATAGGCGTGACCGCCGATCGCGCTATAGACGGGGCAGTGATTGAGACAGGCACCGCAGCGGATACAGCGCAGCATCTCCCGGAACTCGTTGCCGAGCATGCGCGTGCGGCCGTTGTCGATCAGCACCACGTGGTAGTTCTCGGGCCCGTCCAGATCCTCCGCGCGGCGGGCCCCGGTGAGGAAGGTGGTGTAGGCGGTCATGTCCTGCCCGGTGGCGCTGCGCGCCAGCAGGCGAAGCATCGACGAGGCATCCCGCAGGCCGGGAACGATCTTCTCCACACCGGCGATGACGATATGCGTGGGGGGGAGGTTGGTGCTCAGGTCCGCGTTGCCCTCGTTGGTGACGAGGACGACGCTTCCGGTCTCGGCGACGAGGAAGTTGGCGCCACTGATACCGACGTCCGCGTCCAGGAACTTCTCGCGCAGGACCTGCCGGGCCTCCGCCACCAGCTCGGGGGCCTCCCGCAGACGGCCCCCGTCGACGTGATGATGATGCTCGTCGAAGAGCCGGGTGATCTCGGCGCGCGTCTTGTGCACGGCCGGCGCGATGATGTGGCTCGGCGGCTCCTTGGCGAGCTGGATGATGTACTCGCCGAGGTCGCTCTCTACGGTCTCCATCTCCCGTTCGAGCGTCTCGTTGATGCCGATCTCCTCGCCGGCCATCGTCTTCGCCTTGATGACCTGCCGTGCCCCCGCGTCGCGGCAGAGGCCCAGGATGGTCTCCCGAGCCTCCTCGGGGGTGGACGTCCAGTGCACTGTGCCGCCCTGGGCCTCCACGTTGTCGGCAAACTGCGCGATGTAGTAATCGAGATTGCGCAGTGCGTGGTCCTTGATCAGCTGCCCGCGGTCCCGCAGCCGCTCGAAGTCCGGCAGCTCGGCGACCGCCGCGGCGCGCTTGTCGACGAATCCGCTCTTGGCGTGTCCCAGCGCCTGCTGCAGGGTATCGTCGTGCAGCGCCTCCCGTGCCTGTGCCTTGAATCGGTGGGCAGTGGACTTCACCGCTCTGCCTCCTCTTCGCCGATCGCCGGGGCGTCGGCCATGCCGGCGAGAACCTCGACGGTGTGGTAGGCCTTTACCGGATGGGAGAGCCGGCGCAGCCGACCGGCGATGTTCATGAGACAGCCGAGGTCGCCGGCGAGCACGGCATCGGCGCCGGATCGTACGATGTTGCCCACCTTGTCGGTCACCATGCGCTCCGAGATCTCGGGATACTTCACGCAGAACGTGCCACCGAAGCCGCAGCACACCTCCGTGTCGGCCATCTCCGCCAGCTCCAGCCCATCGACGGTTGCGAGCAGCGTGCGGGGCTGGTGCTGCAGGCCGAGCTGGCGCAGACCGGAGCAGCTGTCGTGGTAGGTCACACGGTGCTTGAACTCCGCGGTCACGGACGCCACACCAAGGATATCGACGAGGAAGGCGTGAATCTCGTAGGTGCGCGATACCAGGGCCTCGGCGCGTCGGCGCCAGTCCGGGTCGTCGTCGAACAGGGACGGATACTTGTGGAGCGTCCCAGCGCAGGAGCCGGAGGGTGTCACGACGTAGTCGAATTCCTCGAAAGCCTCGATCGTCTGGCGGGCGAGGGCCCGGGTATCGCCGAGGTCGCCGCTGTTATAGGCCGGCTGGCCGCAACAGGTCTGCTTCTCGGGCACCTCGACGCTGCAGCCGGCGTCCTCCAGCAGCTTGACGGTCGCGAAGGCGACTCGGGGACGAAACATGTCGACGAGGCAGGTTACGAACAGGCCGACCGTCTTGTGTTCCAGGGTGTCTGGACCCATTGATCGCGGCCCTCCGGGAAGATGGATTGGTCTGACCACAGCAATGTAAACCGCCAGTTTCCGAGGAACAACCGGAAAGGGAGTAACCATGAGCCTGAGCGAGAAGACATGCGTGCCGTGTAAAGGCGGCGTGGCACCGATGGCGCGTGATGAGGCCGAACGCTACCAGGCGCAGACGCCCGGCTGGGACCTGACCCACGACGCGACCCGGATCCAGCGTGAGTTCAAGTTCAAGAACTTTGCGCAGGCTCTTGAGTTCGTGAACAAAGTGGGTGAGCTTTCGGAGGCCCAACAGCACCATCCGGAGATCGCGTTCGGGTGGGGACACGTCACCGTGGAGATCTGGACCCACAAGATCCACGGCCTTCACGAGAACGACTTCATCCTGGCCGCCAAGGTGAACGAGCTGGTGTGAACGCTCGCAGTCTCCGGTCGCGACCCATGGGGGCATGTCTCCCGTAGGAGCGGCGCCTCGCCGCGAATCGCGGAGGACAAGGGCGCCAGCCGAAGAATTCGCGGCGAGGGCGCCGCTCCTACGGCGAGTCTTTCCCCTGAGACCGTCTCCCTAACCCTCCCGGTGCCAGTCCCCTGACTTGCCCCCGGTCTTGCTCACGAGGCGGACGTCGGTCACCGTCATCGCGCGATCGAGGGCCTTGCACATGTCGTAGAGCGCGAGCAGAGCGGTCTGTACGCCGGTGAGGGCCTCCATCTCCACGCCCGTTCGATCCGTTGTCTCCGTCGTGACTCGGCAGTGCACGGCGCCGCGAGACCGGTCCGCTTCCAGGGTGACCTCGACGTGCGTCAGCGGGATCGGGTGGCACAGAGGTACCAACTCGCTGGTGCGCTTGGCGCCCATGATGCCCGCGACCCGTGCCACGGCCAGCGCGTCTCCCTTGGGCACGTCGCCCGACATAAGGCGAGTCAGGGTCTCCGCTGTCATCGTCAGCCAGCCTTCCGCCACCGCCCGGCGCCTGGTGGTCGCCTTGTCGCCGACGTCGACGATACGCGCTTCGCCACGACTGTTCAGGTGGGTGAAGCCGTCGTTCATCCTCGCTCCCGTTCGTTACGAGTTCAGCCCCGCGGATATACTGCCACAGCGTTTCCACCGACCGGACCCGTCCGGGTCGGGTCACCCTGGGGGATTGGTATGCTGCGCATCCTCGAGATTACGGTACCCGTGTTCGGCATCATTCTCCTGGGCTACGTGTACGCCCGGTTCAGGCCCGCCGACATGAGCACCGCCAACCGCCTGAACGTGAACATCTTCACGCCGGCACTGATCTTCTACGTGCTCTCCGAGCGGGTAGCCACCCAGCTCGGCCTGTACGGTGCGGCGCTCGGGGCGGCGACGATCGTGGTCGGCTCGGGACTGATCGCCTGGCCGCTGGTGCGTGCACTCGGCTGGCCGGTGCGCACCGTCGTGCCGCCGGCCATGTTCAACAACTGCGGCAACATGGGGCTGCCGCTGGCGGTGTTCGCATACGGGGACCACGCGCTGCCGACCGCCGTGATCATGTTCGTGGTGGCGAACGCGATCCAGTTCACCCTCGGCATCCGTATACTCACGGGCCGCTCCGATCTCTGGCAGCTCGTGGGCAACCCCATGGTCATCGCCACGGCGGCCGGGCTGGCCTGCCTGTTCGGCGGATTGCATGCGCCCGGTATCGTGCTGCCGGGCATCAACATGCTTGGCAATGTCGCCATACCGCTGATGCTGATCTCCCTCGGGGTAAGGCTGACGGAGGTCGATCTGTCCCACTGGCGGGTGGGGCTGGTCGGCGGGCTCCTGTCGCCTCTCACCGGCCTGTTGATCGCCGTCCCCTGGGTACTCGTCTTCCGGCCCGAGCCGATGATCTCGGGCCTGCTGATTCTGTTCGGCGCGCTGCCGCCGGCCGTGCTGAACTACATCCTCTCCGAGCATTATGACCAGGAGCCCGCACGGGTTGCGTCTATCGTGGCGATTGGAAATGCCCTGTCGCTTGTCGTGATTCCCACCGTGCTGGCGTTCGTAGTGGGCGGGTAGTGTTTGGGACGCGAGGGTGAGGCGCGCGGGGGAGCGCGCCCACACGTCACTCGAAGAGCTCCGAAATGCCCTGGATCTTGTCGAGCGACTCGGGGTTGGCGATCGCCTCGCGGTTTTCCACGCTGTCGCCGCGCAGCACCTTCGTGACGGCGAGCTCCACCTTCTTGCCGCTGCGCGTGTACGGAATCTCGTCGACGGCCACGATCTTGGCGGGGACGTGGCGTGGGCTCGCGCCCTCGCGGACCCGGTGGCGGATCTTCTTCACGAGCTCGGGGGTCAGGCTCTGGCCCTCATTCAGGACCACCATGAGCACGACTCGCACGTCCCCGTTCCAGGGCTGACCGACCACGATGCTGTCGGAGATCTCGTCGATGGTCTCCACCTGGCGGTAGATCTCGGCGGTACCGATACGAACGCCGCCCGGGTTGAGAGTCGCATCGGAGCGCCCGTAGATCACGCAGCCGCCGTGCTCGCTGAAGCTCACGAAGTCGCCGTGGGCCCAGACCCCGGGGAAGGTATCGAAGTATGCCGCCCGGTAGCGCTGCATCTCCGGGTCGTTCCAGAACTTGACGGGCATGCACGGTGCCGGCGACGTGCAGACCAGCTCGCCGCGCTCGTCGATGACAGGCTCGCCGCTGTCATTGAACGCCTTGACGTCCATGCCGAGCATGGCGCACTGGATCTCGCCCCGCCGAACCGGGAGGATCGGGCAGGCGCCGACGAAGCAGGACACGATGTCCGTGCCGCCGGAGATGGACCCGAGCAGCACGTCACGTTTGATCTCGCCGTAGACGTAGTCGTAGTCCTCGGGCAGCAGCGGCGAGCCGGTGGAGAAGATGACACGCAGCGCGGAGAGGTCGTGCTCCCGGCCGGGGGAGAGCCCCTTGTTGCGGCAGCCCCCGAGGAACTTCGCGCTCGTGCCGAAGTGGGTAACGCCCTCACGTTCGGCCATGGCCCAGAGCACGTCCAGCGACGGGTAGCCCGGCGAGCCGTCGAAGAGAACCAGCTCCGCCCCGGTGAGCAGACCGGAGGCGAGCCAGTTCCACATCATCCAGCCCGTCGTCGTGAAGTAGAAGAAAGTGTCGCCGCGGCCGATGTCGCCGTGGAGGATGAGCTCCTTGCTGTGCTGGAGCAGCGTGCCGCCGGCACCGTGCACGATGCACTTCGGTACGCCGGTGGTGCCGGACGAATAGAGTATGTAGACCGGATGGTCGAAGGGCAGCTGCTCGAAGCGAGGCTCGTGGCCCCGGCCCTGGGCGAGGGCGGCGTCCCAGCTGATGATGCTGTCCTCGTCCGGGACGGCGATGTCCGGCACGTTGGAGATCATCACCACGCGCTTCACCGACGGCATGCGCTGCTGCAGCTCGGCGATCTCCCCGAGCCGTGAGAATGTCTTGCCGTTGTAGCCGTAGCCGTTGACCGCAACCAGCACCTTGGGCTCGATCTGGCCGAACCGGTCATAGATGCCGTTGGCCCCGAAATCGGGGGAGGCCGAGGACCATATGGCGCCGATACTGGTGGTGGCGAGCATGGCGACGATGGTTTCGCCCGTGTTGGCGACGATGCCGGCAACGCGGTCGCCCACGCCGACGCCTTCGTCGAGCAGGAACTTCTGGAAGGCGCCCACCTCGGCGAGCAGCTCGCCATAGGTCATCTGGTGACGCTCGCGGGTCTCGCAGACGGCGGTGATCGCAACGCGTTGCGGGTCGCCGTGGAGCGCCTCGCGGAGCTGGTTCTCCGCGAAGTTCAGCCGGGCACCGGGAAACCATTGCGCTCCAGGCATTGCTCGTGAGCCGAGCACGCGGTCATAGGTCTGACTGGCGATGACGCCGGTGTAGCGCCAGATGCTGTCCCAGAAGGACTCGATGTCACGCACCGACCAGGCATGCAGGGAGGCGTAGTCGTCGAAGTGGCCGTATCCCTCGGCGTCCAGCCAGCGCATGTACTGCGCCATGTTGGTCCTCGCCACCTCCTGCTCCGACGGCGCCCTGAGAATGGGGAACTCCGCGCTCATAGTGTCATGTCCCTTATCGTTATCGATGCATCTTTGTCGCGCCGGGGGCCGCGACCGCTCTCACTCGTCCGCCTGAGTTCGGTGTCCCGGGGGATCGGGCCGCGGCAGCTGGTCGGCGCTCCCGACGGGCCTGTCGTGGCGGGCACGAGGGTCTCCTGACTGGACAGTATTCGGCGGGTCACAGGCACGTCAACCGCGTGGCCGGGCCAATCCCGGCGCGTGTCACAGACGCTGCTCGATGGCGTGGCGGAGACGGATGAGCCGCGCGGTGTTGGCGCCGAGATCCCCCTTGCCGACGCGCGAGGAGGAACGGATGTAGAGCTTGCTGGCGCCATCGTCGCCTGTCTTCACCCGCACTACCACGTCGTCCTTGAACCCCCAGACCGGCGTGCTGGCGACGGCGTGGAGACTGAGCGCCTTGCGGTCCACGCTTTCCAGGGTCCAGCCGAACCCGTTCACGGCGGCAAGGGCCGCGTCGAGCACCGCTAGCGGAGGACGCCGGTAAGCGGTGATCTCGCGCTCGGGGTAGGCGGAGACCGGGACGGTCTCGGCGGTATGGCTCGTCAGATAGGTAGCGAGTCGGGGCAGCGGGCCCGGGCTGGTCGTGATCGGCGCGCCGTTATAGGCGATAGTGGCCAGGGGCACGGCAATGACGAGGATGATCAGCGCGGCGAGGAACTTGAGCAGAGTCACGGTGGAATCCTGTGCTGTCCTGGCTGGACGGTTACCAGTCGACGGCTTCGCCGTGGTGAAGAAACCGACCGCTGGGACCGTCGTCCGGCAGCAGGGCGGCTTCCACGATGGCGGCGGCCGAGTCCTCCGGTGTTGCCGGCGCGCGGTCACCGCCCATCCGCGTCCGCGTCCAGCCGGGATCGACGCAGTTGACGAGGATATTTTCGTCGGCGGTCTCCGCGGCAATCATGCGGGTGAGCGCGTTGAGCGCGACCTTTGACAGGCGGTAGGCGGGGTAGGTCTCTCGCAGCGCGCTGAAGCGCGCATATCCCGTACTGAGATTGACGATGCGGCCGTAGCCGTTACGCCGCATCAGCGGCAGCAGCACCTGGATCAGCCGGAGCGGTGCAAAGCTGTTGACCTCAAGGTTCTCGCGCAGCAGCTCGGTCTCGCACTGGAGCACGGTGGCGTGTTCGCCGTGATATTCGGGGAAGATGGCCGCATTGTTGACCAGCACGTCCAGGCGGCCGAAGGAATCGGCCACGAAATCGTGCAGCCGAGCAATGCTGCCTGCACGCAGGACGTCCAGCGGCTGGTAGGCGACGTCCAGCCCCTCGCTGTGGAGCTTGTCGGCGGATGCTTTGCCCTCCAGGCCGTCCCGGCTGGTGACGATCACCTTGAGGCCGCGGGCGCCGAGCTGGCGCGACGTCTCGAATCCGAGGCCCCGGTTGGCGCCGGTGACGACGGCGACGCGGCGTTCTTCCATCATGGCCGGTTCAGGCATGGCTGCTCACTCGCGTACGGATATCGGCGGCGTGCGGCCGCCGGGGCATTCAGGCCTCGCGGAGATAGTAGCTGCGCGAGACGCTCAGGTCGTCCTCGAGCTCGTAGACCAGCGGGTCGCCGGTGGGGATCTCCACGCCCATGATGTCCTCGTCGGAGATGCGGTCGAGGTGCTTGATCAACGCGCGCAGGCTGTTGCCGTGGGCGGCGATGAGCATCGAATCGCAGCCCCGCAGCACCGGGGCGACGGCGGCCTCCCAATAGGGCAGTACCCGCTCCAGCGTGAGCTTGAGGGACTCGGTGGCCGGCAACTGATCGGCCGGGAGGTCATGATAGCGCGGGTCGAAGCGCGGGTGGCGCGGGTCGTCCTCCGCGAGGGCCGGTGGCGGCGTGGCGTAACTGCGGCGCCAGATATGGACCTGCTCGTCACCATACTCCCTGGCTGTCTCGGCCTTGTCGAGACCCGTGAGAGCGCCGTAGTGGCGCTCGTTCCAGCGCCAGTCCTTGGTGACCGGAATCCACATCTGATCGAGCTCGTCGAGGGCGATCCAGCAGGTGCGGATGGCGCGCTTTAGCACGGACGTGAAGGCGCAGTCGAACCGGAAATCGTGTTCTGCGAGCAGCCTGCCCGCCTCGGTGGCCTCCACCTGTCCCTTGTCGCTCAGGTCCACGTCCTTCCAACCGGTGAAGCGGTTCTCCAGATTCCAGACGCTCTGTCCGTGACGCAGCAGGACAAGTTTCTTCATGACGTTGGGTCCCTGTTCCTCGTTGCTGAAGGCGTCGAGTGTAACAAGGATAGCCCGCCCGGATTGTTACCGAGCTTTCTCCCGGGCGGCGTCGGCTTCCGCCGGGGGCAGGGCGGCGAAGCGCGCCGTCAGCACCGCAACCGGGTCCGAGTCGTCCGGCAGGTGCACATCGAGGTCGACGCGGGCACGCCGGCCGGTGCGCAGTCGTATGGCGATACCGTCGAGCGTTTCTGGCTCAGCCCGTAGCACGGCACGAAGCGCGTCCTCGTGTGCCGGGCGGAGATAGCGCATCGTGCCTTCGGCGATGACGAGCATCGGCCGGAGACCGCGATCCGCCAGGCCGGCGCGCAACCAGGCCCAGCCGGCGAGGCACGCGAGGCTGTACAGGCTGCCGCCGAACGCCGTTCCCGCGTGGTTGTGGTTGGCCGACAGGGGCGCGGTCAGGACGATACCGTCGTCGCTGACGCGCTCCACCGCGACGCCCATGGCGTCACTCAGGGGCACCAGCTCGTGCAGTGTCTGTTCGAGTTCCCGGGCACGGCCCATGGCCGGTTCTCCTGGCTGCCCCGCAGGGATGCTCCGCGTACCGCTCGTGCTGGGCCGCGAAACGGTCAAAGCGTATCATCGACAGCCGGTCGGAGAGGGAGGATCGCGTCATCGAGGAAGTAGAGCGCAAGTTCCTGGTGCGTCACGAAGGCTGGCGCCGGTCCGCGGACCGCGGCGTCGCGATGCGGCAGGGCTATCTGCAGGGTGGCGCCCGGTGCAGCACGCGCGTGCGCATCGCCGGCGATCGGGCCTGGTTGAACCTCAAGAGTGCAACCGTCGGCGTGCGTCGCCTGGAGTTCGAGTACCCGATTCCGGTTGCCGATGCCGAGCAGATCCTGGCGAATCTCTGCGAGGGGCCGCTCGTGGAGAAGACCCGCTACTGCGTGCCCGTCGGGGATCACGTCTGGGAGGTCGACTGCTTCGAGGGCGATAACGCCGGCCTGGTGGTGGCCGAAGTGGAGCTCAACGATCCGGACGAGGCCTTCGTGCGGCCGGACTGGGCGGGGCCGGAGGTCTCCGGGGAAATCCGCTATTACAACTCCAGCCTGGTGGCGTACCCGTTCCGCCGCTGGACCGCCGAGGAGCGTCGTGCGCATGACAAGCCCGACTGACGGCGCCCCCTGGATTCGGGTGGATATGGCCGCTCAGCGGCTTTGGCTCTGTCGGGGTGACCGTGCGCTGGCGGATTACCCGGTCGCCACGGCGCGCAACGGCCCCGGTGAGCTGAACGGCTCGGGCCGCACTCCCCGCGGCTGGCACGTCATACGTGCCCGCATCGGTGCGGGTCAGCCACCCGGCGCAGTGTTCGTTGGTCGACGGCCCACCGGAGAGGTCTATACGCCGGAGCTTGGGGAACGTTTCCCCGGGCGTGACTGGATACTCTCGCGGATACTGTGGCTGAGCGGAACGGAGCCGGGCTTCAACCGGCTCGGCGATCGCGACAGCATGCGCCGCTTCATCTACATACACGGCGGACCGGACGATGCGCCCATCGGCAGTGCTGTCTCCAAGGGGTGTGTCCGCATGCGCAATGCGGATGTGATCGAGCTGTTCGAGCGTGTCCCTGCGGGGACGCGCGTACTGATAGAGGGCTGACCCATGTCGCTCGGACCCCTGATGGTCGGAGTCGCCGGTGAGGCACTCACCGGAGAGGAACGCAGGCGCCTGGCCCATCCGGCCGTCGGCGGCGTGCTTCTGTTCACGCGTAACTTCTCGTCACGTGCGCAGTTGACTGAGCTGACGAGGGACATTCACTCCATCAAGTCGCCGCCGGTGCTGATTGCGGTCGATCAGGAGGGTGGCCGCGTGCAGCGCTTTCGCGGCGAGTTCACCGAGCTCCCCGCGGCCGGAGCGCTGCGTGCCCTGTACCAGCGAGACCCGCACGAGACGGAGCGCGCCGCCGAGGACATCGCCTGGCTCATGGCCCGCGAGCTGCGCGGCGCCGGCGTGGACGTGAGCTTCGCGCCCGTTCTGGACCTCGATCGCGGTATCAGTCGGGTGATCGGTGACCGCGCGTTCCATCGCGACCCCGACGCGGTGAGCCGGCTCGGCCAGGCCTGGGCGCGCGGCATGCGCGAGGCGGGCATGGTGGCGGTGGGTAAGCACTTCCCCGGCCATGGCGGGTGCGCGCCGGACTCGCATGTGGAGATGCCGGTGGACGATCGGCGTTTCGCCGACATCGAGGCCGAAGATCTGGTTCCGTTCCGGCGGCTCATCGATAACGGGCTCGAGGCCGTCATGGTCGCGCATATCCGGTTTCCACGGGTCGACGAGGCCCTGGCGGGGTTCTCCAGGCGCTGGTTGATGGATGTACTGCGCCGGCGGCTGGGCTTCGAGGGAGCGATCTTCAGTGATGATATGGGAATGGCTGCCTCGGAGGTGGCGGGGACCCTGCGGCAGCGCACTGCCGCGGCTCTGGACGCGGGCTGCGACATGGTCGTCGTTGGCAACGAGCGGGACGGTCTGGACGCCATCCTGGCGGACCCGCCCACACCTCCGCCGGCGTCGGCGATGCGGCTTGCGCGGCTCCACGGCCGGGGCCAGCCCTCCTGGGAGGCAGTACGGGCTGAGCCACGCTGGCGCCGCGCCCGGGAGCGCTCCGAATCGATCATCGCCGGGCACAGCGGCGAGCTTGAACTCTGATTGATCTGTAAAACAGGTATATAGGGACCAAATCTGATGCAGTGGCTGCATTGGCTAGAGCAGCAGCTCGGCTTTCCGGTCGGCGGTCGTCTGACCGTCGAGCTGTTCCTGGTGATCGTGGCCACGGCGGCGGTCAACTTCGTTATCGGTCTTGTCCTCCGTGGTTTCGAGGCGAGCGCCCGGAAGACGGAGAACGTCTGGGACGACGCGCTCGTCGAGGCCATCCGTCCGCCCCTCTACTGGCTGATCTGGGTCCTGGGCGTATCGCTCGCGTCGGCTCTGTTGATACGGGAGGTGAGCGCTCCGGCCGCGATCTTCCAGTATCTGGCGCCCCTGCGCTACGTGGTGGTGATCACGCTTGCAGCGTGGACGCTGCTGCGGTTGGTCGCACGGGTGGAGTCCAATCTGCTCGCGCGCCGGCGGCGCAAGGGCGAGCCCCTCGACGAGACCACCGCGGACGCCATCGGCAAGCTGGTACGTGCCTCGATCGTCGTCACCGCCGTGCTCCTCTCCATGCAGGCGCTCGGGTTCAGCATTTCCGGGCTGCTCGCCTTCGGCGGTGTCGGCGGTATCGCGGTGGGGTTCGCGGCGCGGGACCTGTTGGCGAATCTGTTCGGCGGGATGACGATATACCTTGATCGGCCGTTCGGCGTGGGAGACTGGATCCGCTCTCCGGACCGTGATATCGAAGGCACCGTGGAGCGGGTCGGATGGCGCCAGACGAGAATCCGCACGTTCGATCAGCGCCCTCTCTACGTGCCAAATGCCGCGTTCAACAGCATCGCCGTGGAGAACCCCTCGCGCATGCTCAACCGGCGTATCTACGAGACCGTGGGCATTCGCTACGCGGACGCGAATCGTCTCGCGGACATCGTGGACGCGATCGAAGGGATGCTGCACGACCACGAGGCGATCGATACCGCAAGAACACTCATGGTCAACTTCACGCGTTTCGGGCCGTCGGCGCTCGAGCTGTTCGTCTATGCCTTCACCCGCACGACGGAGTGGGCCGAGTACCATGCCATCAAGCAGGACGTGCTGCTCAAGGTACTCGACATCATCGGTGAGCACGGCGCGGAGGTGGCGTTCCCCACCACGACGGTACACGTGGCCGATCCGCTCCGGCTGGAGCACGTGGGCGACGAGCGGATCTCGTGACTGCCGGACCACGCCTTCGCTCGCGCGCATTGCCGTTACAGTGCACAGGCCCTCTGATACGTGGCATTACCTCTGACCGGATGAGTATAATCCGGCGCTTCCGGCGCAACGCACGCAATCGAGCGGAGATATCTGACGGCATGGTCGAGGATCGGAACTTGACGGATGCGCACCTGAAGGCGGTGCTCGACAGCGCCGAGGTGATTCACGATGCCTCGGCCATCGACCCGGCACTGGATCGGATGGCCAGCGCCATCACCGAGGTTCTGGCGGGCACGCGCCCGCTGGTGCTGGGTGTCATGACCGGCGCCATCGTGCCCATGGGACGACTGCTGCCACGGCTCTCGTTTCCGCTGGAGGTGGATTACATACACGCGAGCCGCTACCACGGCTCGACCATGGGTCGTGACCTGGTGTGGCTCGCGCGGCCACAGACGCCTCTCAAGGGGCGTACCATTCTCGTCGTCGACGACATTCTCGACGAGGGGCATACCCTGGCGGGCATCATCCAGGAATGTCGCGACGAGGGTGCTGCGGCGGTGCACACGGCCGTGCTCGTGGACAAGCGCCATGACCGCCGGGTACCGGGCCTGACCGCCGACTTTGCCGGCCTGACCGTGCCGGATCGTTACGTCTTCGGTGCGGGCATGGACTATCGGGGCTATTTCCGCAACGTCGACGGCGTGTACGCGGTACGCGAAGTGTACCGCGATTGACGATGCCGGCCGCGGCCGCTCACGCGCACTGACTCAATCCAGAGGTATCAATGACGCTTGCAATCATCGGTGGCACCGGTCTCACCTCGCTCAACGGCCTGGAGATCGCTCACCGGGAGATGGTTCACACGCCTTACGGCGAGCCGTCGGGGCCGGTCACCCACGGCGAGCTTCACGGCAAAAAGGTGATGTTCCTCGCGCGCCATGGCTATGGCCACACCATTCCCCCGCACCGGGTGAACTACCGGGCCAACCTTTGGGCGCTGCGTCACGCGGGGGCCAGCCGCGTGATGGCGGTCGCGGCGGTGGGGGGTATCGCGCCGGATCTGGAGCCGGGCATCATCGCCATTCCCGAGCAGATCATCGACTATACCTGGTGCCGTGAGCACACCTTCTTCGACCAGGATCTCACCCATGTCACCCACGTGGATCTGACCGACCCGTACGACGCGGAGCTGCGCGGCATGCTGCTGCAGGCGGCCCGGGCGGCCGGTGTCGGTGCCATCGAGGGTGGTTGCTACGGCGCCACGCAGGGGCCGCGACTCGAGACCGCCGCGGAGATCCAGCGGCTGGCGCGGGACGGCTGCACGATGGTGGGCATGACCGGCATGCCCGAAGCCGCCCTGGCGCGCGAGCTCGAGCTGGCGTACGCGACCTGCGCGGTCGTGGCGAACTGGGCGGCGGGACTGCACGGCCAGAAGACGGTGTCGATGGAAGACATCGATCACAACCTCAAGACCGGAATGACGCACGTCCGCGCGGTGCTCGACAAGCTTATCCCGACGCTCTGACCGGTAGCCGCGTTGTCACCGCCTTCGGCTGGCCGCGTCTACCGGCGCCGGTCGAAGGCATCCAGGCGCGACGCCGCAGCGGGACCGGGGTCTTACTGACCGGCGCTGTCGGCCGCCGGTAGCGCCCGGACCTCAATGAGCACGCCGAGCGCGGGGTGGTCGAGGTAGACGATATCGCCGCTGTGAATCCGCTGGTCCTGCTTGAGCACGTAGACCCCCGTATTCCCGGTATACCCGGTATCCTCAGCAGGCGGCCCGGAGTCCGCCGCGTCGTCCCCTTGGGTTTGAGTCTCGTCGCCTGACGCGGTCGCGTTGGCGGGCGCCGTAGCCGCGGGCGGCGGACCGCTGGCGTTGCCCATGGCGGCGGGATCGAATCCGTCCGGCGCGTAGCGCAGATCGGCCTCCACGTGAAGGTAGCGGTTGCGGTAGACACGCAGCGTGCCGAACAGCTCGGTGCCCGCCGGCAGCCGGCTGAAGGGAGACGGGCTTGCGGACTCGTCGCCGCTGGAGGGCGGCAGCGCCGAGGAGAGCCAGTTCTCGGGCAGGGCGACCGCCGGCGCCTGTTTGTCGTCCAGCCCCGGCTGTATCCAGCCGAAATGCGTCAGCACGCGGTAGGCGTCGGATTGCGACAGGCGCCGCTCCACGCCCGCGAGGGCGAACGAGCCCGACGACAGCGGGGCGAACGCCGTGCGCTGGTCGGCGGGTCCGGACAGTGGCTGCAGCCCATGGCGCGCGCTGGGAAGCGCCGGGTTGTTCGGCCACAGCTCGGCGTCCTGACCGCCGGCCTCCCACTGCTTGAACACGATCACTTCCACCGCATACCAATCCTTGGGAGCGGTGTCGCCCGAGGTCTGGGCCTGCACGGTGGCCGCACCAGTGACCAGCAGGAGGAGGCAGAGGGCGGCGCGGTGGAGGAGGGTGATCATGCGGCTTCCTTGGAGTCCAGGGTGTCGATGAGCTGGCCGACGGTCGCCAGGCGCGCCTCGACGTCGCCGGTGCTGAGGCGGAAGCGCAGTCGCTCCTGGCCCTCGAGACGATACACGGCGGGCTGCTCCTGAACCAGACGGACGATGGCACCGGGGTCGACCCGCGGCTGATCACCGAACTCGACGACGCCCCCCTGCGGTCCGGCCTCGAGACGCTCGATACCGAGGCGTTGGGCTCGCAGCTTCAGCTCCGTGACGCGGAACAGGTTCCTGGCCGGCTCCGGCAGCAGCCCGAAGCGGTCGATCATCTCCACCTGAAGCTCGCGCAGGGCGTCTTCGTCCGGGGCGTTGGCGATCCGCTTGTAGAGGACCAGCCGGCTGTGGACGTCCGGCAGGTAGTCCTCCGGCAGCAGTGCCGGAATGCGGAGGTCCACTTCGGTGCCATGGTGAAGCGGCCCGGTGAGTGCCGGCTCCTTGCCGGATTTCAGATCCTTCACGGCCCGCTCCAGCAGCTCCGTGTACAACGAGAATCCGACTTCCTGTATCTGGCCGCTCTGCCCCTCGCCGAGCAGCTCGCCGGCACCTCGAATCTCCAGGTCGTGACTGGCCAGGGTGAAGCCGATGCCGAGATCCTCGAGCGAGGAGATGGCTTCCAGGCGTTTGGCCGCGTCGGCCGTCATGGCCTTCGGCGGGGGGGATATCAGATAGGCATAGGCCCGGTGGTGCGAGCGGCCGACACGGCCGCGCAGCTGGTGCAGCTGCGCCAGTCCGAGCCGGTCGGCACGGTTGATGACGATGGTGTTGGCGGACGGCACGTCGATGCCGCTCTCGATGATCGTCGTGCACACCAGCACGTTGAAGCGCTGGTGGTAGAAGTCGAGCATCACGCGCTCGAGCTCGCGCTCGCGCATCTGCCCGTGCGCAATCCGGATGCGGGCCTCGGGGACCAGGGTCTCCAGATCCCGCGCCACGCGCTCGATGCTGTCCACGTCGTTGTGCAGGAAATAGACCTGACCTCCGCGGTGGAGCTCGCGCAGGCAGGCCTCGCGTATCAGGCCGTCGTTCCAGCGGTTGACGAAGGTCTTGACGGCCAGGCGCCGTGCCGGCGGCGTCGCGATGATGGAGAGATCGCGCATGCCGGCGAGGGACATGTTGAGGGTGCGCGGGATCGGTGTGGCGGTCAGCGTGAGCACGTCGACGCTGGCGCGCATCGACTTGAGCTTCTCCTTCTGGCGCACGCCGAAGCGGTGCTCCTCGTCGATGATCAGCAGGCCGAGATTGCGGAACTTCACCGACTGCTGCAGCAGCTTGTGAGTACCGATGATGATGTCGACCTTGCCATCGGCGAGGTCCCGCAGCACCGCCGTCTGCGCCTTCTGCGAGCGGAACCGCGACAGCAGCTCTATGCGCACCGGCCAGTCCGCGAAGCGGTCGCAGAAGTTCTGGAAGTGCTGCTGGGAGAGGAGCGTCGTGGGCACGAGCACCGCCACCTGGCGGCCCTCCTGAATGCCGACGAACGAGGCGCGCATGGCCACCTCGGTCTTGCCGAAGCCCACGTCGCCGCACACCACCCGGTCCATGGGCTGCTCGGCGCGCAGGTCGTCGATCACGGCCTCGATGGCCCGCTGCTGGTCCGGCGTCTCCTCGAAGGGGAACTGCCCGGCGAAACGCTGGTAGTCCTCTTCCGCGAAGTGATAGGCGTGTCCCTTGCGAGCCGCGCGCCGGGCGTAAATGTCCAGTAGCTCTGCAGCCACATCGCGCGCCTTTTCCGCCGCTTTGCGGCGGGCCCGCTCCCACTGCTCGCCGCCGAGGCGGTGCATGGGCGCATGATCGGCGTCCATGCCGGTATAGCGTGTAACCAGATGCAACGAGGAAACCGGTACGTACAGCTTGTCGCCGCCGGCGTACTCCAGCGTCAGGAACTCCGTCTGCACGCCGCCGACCTCCAGCGACTGCAGACCGATGTAGCGTCCGACCCCGTGATCTTCGTGGACCACCGGGGCGCCTTCGTGGAGATCGGTCAGATCGCGGATGATCGCGTCCGGATCCCGCTCGGCGGCCGTTCGGCGCCGACGTTGCTGCGCGCGTTCGGCGAACAG
>Ga0102944_1000780_pt1 | contig 23008 bp, 21 predicted proteins | sample SalPonD_shore_MG_FD_78172 | JGI IMG/M metagenome (GOLD analysis project Ga0102944, IMG submission 78172) | Salt pond soil microbial communities from South San Francisco under conditions of wetland restoration - Salt Pond MetaG... | ecosystem: Environmental > Aquatic > Marine > Intertidal zone >...
GGCCGCGACCGATATCGACGCCGGCTCCACTCGTAGCGGCCGGGACTGGCACTACCGCTCCTTCGGGGCGTACCTCACGGCCCGGTCGGCCGGTCCGGTCTACTTCCTGGGCCGCTACGGCGTCGCGCGCAACACGATCGAGGTGGATGGCAATGGCGGTCTCCTCGGCGGCGGCAGCGACAAGGAAACCGCGAACCAGCAGAGCATCGGGCTCGGTGTCGGCGCCAGCATCGGGCTGCTTCAGCTCGAGGTCATGGCGACGCGGCAGGAGAAATCGGGCGACCTCGAGGACACGACCTGGATCACGGCCGGGCTGCGCTTCTGACCGGCTCCCCCTTGCAAAAGAGGCGGCTGGCTGGCGCCGGCGCGGATGCCGTGGACGAGAAGGGGGCGGCGCCCGCGGATGCCGCCCCCGTGCTACCGAATGCCCGCGCGCTCAGAGCGCGCGGGCATTCAGGTAGGCGCGTTCCGACACGTCGTGCCAGACCATGACATTGTCGCGGAACGACTTGAACGACTGGTAGACCTTCTTCGACTGCGGATCGGCGTCCGCGATCTCGGCGACGACCTCGTCAGACAGGCCCTTGATCTTCCTGAGCACGCCGTCGGGGAACTTGCGCAATTCCACGCCGTGCTCGTTGACCAGAGTCTGAAGGGCCTTGCGGTTGCGCGCCGTGAACTCCGCCAGCATGTCCTGGTTGGCCACGCGCGCGGCATTCAGGACGATGGCCCGCAGGTCGTCGGGCAGTTCGTCGAGGGCTTCCTTGTTGACGAAGCACTCCAGCGTGGTGCCCGGCTCGTGCCAGCCCGGGTAGTAGTAGTACTTCGCCGCCTTGTACAGTCCGAAGGCGAGGTCGTTGTACGGGCCGACCCACTCGGTGGCGTCGATCGCGCCGGTCTCGAGCGAGGTGAAGATCTCGCCGCCGGGCAGGCTCACGGGCGTGCCGCCGGCGCGCTTGAGGACCTCGCCACCGAGGCCTGGGATGCGCATCTTCAGGCCCTTGAGGTCGTCGACGCTGTTGATCTCCTCGTTGAACCAGCCACCCATCTGGACGCCGGTGTTGCCGCCGGCCATCGGGTGCAAGCCGAAAGCGTTGTAGGTGTCCTCCCAGAGCTCCATGCCGCCGCCGTGGTAGAGCCAGGCGTTCATCTCCTGCGCATTGAGCCCGAAGGGCACTGCGGCAAAGAACTGGGCCGCCTGGCTCTTGCCCTTCCAGTAGTACGACGCACCGTGGCCGAGTTCGGCCCCGCCGTCGCGTACAAGGTCGAAGATGCCGAAGGCGTCGACCAGCTCGCCGGCGCCGTATACCTTCACGTTGATGCGGCCGTTCGACAGCTTCGTGATCAGATCGGCCAGGTAGTTGGCGCCGGTTCCGAGGCCGGGGAAATTCTTCGGCCACGTGGTGACCATGCGCCACTCGCGCGTTTCCTCTGCCTTGGCCGGGGCACTCAGCACTGTACCCGCGAGCGCGCCGGCACCGACGGTACCGATGAATTGCCGTCGCTTCATGTTGTTAGCCTTTTCGGTATGGTCCAGGGGGCGTCCACGGCCTGTCGGATCCGTGAGCACCGGCGAGCCAGCATAGCAGGTGCCGGGGTCCGATCAACCGGCTGGCGGGAACGCGGGTCGCCGCTAGGAGGGCAGGACCTCGAGCCGGGCGTAGGCCAGAACGAGCCATTTGCTGCCGGCGTCGGCGAAATTCACATGCACCCGCGCATGCTGCCCGTTGCCCTCGAAATCGAGCACGGTGCCCTCGCCGAACTTGGGGTGACGGACCCGCTGGCCCATGGTGGGGACGCCGTCGGGGGCCGGCGCCGGCTCCGCCCCCCCGCCCGCGGGCATCTGCACCGGCTGCGTGTGCACCCGCGGGCGCACCTCCTCGACCAGCTCGCCGGGCAGTTCGCCGACGAAGCGTGACGGCACGCCGATCACCTCGCGCCCGTAGAGGCGGCGCTGCTCGGCCGACGTGATCAGCAGGCGCTGCTGCGCACGCGTGATGCCGACATAGGCCAGGCGGCGCTCCTCCTCGAGGCGGCCCTGCTCCTCGAGCGAGCGCTGATGCGGGAACAGTCCTTCCTCGAGGCCGACGAGGAACACCACGGGGAACTCGAGACCCTTCGCCGAGTGCAGCGTCATCATCTGCACACAGTCCTCCCAGGCGTCCCCCTGGCCCTCGCCCGCCTCGAGCGCCGCGTGCGCGAGGAAGGACTCGAGGTCGGAGAGATTCTCGGTCTCCTCGTCGGGCGGGCGTTGGAACGTGCGTGCGGCGGTGATGAGCTCCTCGAGGTTCTCGACGCGCGCCTGGCCCTTCTCGCTGCGATCGCGGCCGAAGTGATCGATCAGCCCTGATCCGTGCACGACCTGCTCGACCGTGTCGGGCAGATCGAGCCCGTCCATGTCCGCGTCGAGCTGGTCGATCAGGGCGAGGAACTTGCCGACCGCCGTCACGGCCCGGCCGGAGAGGATGCGCTCGTCGATGGCCTGGCGCGCGGCGCGCCACAGCGAGCCGCCGGCCGCACGGGCCGCGTCGCGCAGCTGCGCCAGCGTGCGATCGCCCACGCCGCGCGCGGGCTGGTTGACCACGCGCTCGAACGAGACGTCGTCGTCACGGTTGGTCACGAGCCGCAGGTAGGCCAGCGCGTCCTTGATCTCGGCGCGCTCGAAGAAGCGCTGGCCGCCGTACACGCGGTACGGGATCCCGCGCGTGAGGAACTCCTGCTCGAGTGCGCGCGACTGTGCGTTCGAGCGGTAGAGGACGCCGACCTCGGAGCGGCTTCCACCCTCGTCGAGCCACCCCTGGATGCGCTCGGCAACGAAGCGTGCCTCGTCGGTCTCGTTGTAGGCCGTGTAGTAGAGGATCGATTCGCCCTCGCGCTCGGCCGTCCACAGGTTCTTGCCGAGGCGGCCGGCGTTGTGCGCGATCAGGGCGTTGGCGGCCGCGAGGACTATGCCGGTCGAACGGTAGTTCTGCTCGAGACGCACCGTTGTCGTGTTCGGGAAATCCTTCGCAAAGCGCTGGATGTTCTCCACGCGCGCGCCGCGCCAGCCGTAGATCGACTGATCATCGTCGCCGACCGCCGTGACGCAGCCCCGGTCGCCGACCATCAGGCGCAGCCAGGCGTACTGGATCGTGTTGGTGTCCTGGAACTCGTCGACCAGCACGTGCCGGAAGCGGCGCCGATAATGGTCCAGCAGCGCGGCATTGTCGCGCAGGAGCTCGAGCGAGCGCAGCAGCAGCTCGGCGAAATCGACCGCGCCGGCCGTGCGCCGCGCCTGCTCGTAGGCGCTGTAGATGCGCACCAGCTGCGCGGCGACCGGGTCGGCCTGGTCGGCGATGTGCTCGGGCCGGCGGCCCTCGTCCTTGTGCCCGTTGATGAAGCCCATGGCCTGCTTCGGGGGCCAGCGGCTCTCGTCGAGCTCGAGCCCGCGCAGCACGCGGCGAATGAGCCGCAGCTGGTCGTCCGCGTCCAGGATCTGGAACCCCTGCGGCAGCTCGGCCTCGCGCCAGTGCGCCCGCAGCAGGCGGTGGGCGATGCCGTGGAACGTGCCGACCCACATGGCGGCGGTCGGCCCGCCGACCAGCGACTCGACCCGCCCGCGCATCTCGCGCGCGGCCTTGTTGGTGAAGGTCACCGCCAGCACCGAGTGCGCCGGGATGCCCTCGACGGCCTGCAGCCAGGCGATGCGATGCACCAGCACGCGCGTCTTGCCGCTGCCGGCGCCGGCGAGGACCAGCAGCGGCGTGCCGGCGTCGGCGGTGACGGCCTCGCGCTGGCGTTCGTTCAGGGGGTCGATGATCGGGGTGACGTCCATCCGGCCGATTTTATCAGGGTGGGTGGGGTGGGCGGGTGATCCGACCGGATCTCGATGCGACCGTCCCATCATCGATTCCTGATCGGCGCTGGTTTCGCACGGCTCGGCCCCGGCCTGCGCCGAATGCCGAGCACGATGGCTGCTGGGGAGGATGCGGGAATGCGCTCCCGCGTGCGCTTGCGTGCGGACGAACCTGCGCTCGCAGCGGCACGCGCGGCACGGCACGGATGATGCCGGCCCGAAACGCGACCGCTCGAGCCCCTTCTTCATGCGCTCGATGTAACCGGCGCTCACGCTGGGCGCGATATCCTGCTCCTTCTCCACGACGACCTCGCGCACCCGGCCGTAATGGTTGGCGGTCATCTCGCCGCAATCGTCGAACGCCACGTCCTCCAGGCCGAGTTGCGTCAACACGTCGGCTTGGAAGGCGGGCGAACCGAGCGTGTCGAGATGGATGCGATCGAGGATCGGCTGCAGGACGTCGCGCGGACAGTCGGCGACCTGCATCGGGGCGGTGAACACGAAGCGTCCGCCGGGCCGGAGGACGCGCCGACGGTCGGCGCTGTGAACAGGGCGTCCTGCGACCAGACGACGTCGAACCCGGCGTCGCGGTACGGGACGTCCTCGCGGGTGCCGTCGACGATCTCGGTGCGGGGTCGTCCAGCCCGCGTTCCGCGTTGATCCTGCGGCCGCGCTCGCCGATATTGAGCGCGACGACATTGCAGCCGTATTCCTGGGCGACATAGCGGGCGGAGCCACCATGGCCGGGCCCCGGGTCGATCACGCGGCTGTCGGCGGACAGGTCCGGCATGCGCTTCGCCATGCGTGCGACGGTGCGCCGGCTCGCGTGGAGCCGCTCGATGGGCGGACCGATGTGTCGACGCGCCCCCTCTCGACGTGAGGGTCCGGGCATGACGTGGGCCAGCCGACAGCCCGAAGCGGGGCGTGCGCTCAGTGAACGGGGGACATGCTCGCGAACCGGGGCCCCGGCTGCAGATCCGGCCCCGTGCGGGCGCGGGCGCTCAGCGCGTCGTGAGCAGGCTCGCCAGCAGTCCGAGGCCGACCAGGCCCAGGATCCAGGTCGGCAGGGCGAGGCCGGCCAACACGGGCGGACCGACCGGTGCCAGGCCGTGGAGGAGCACGGCGGAGACGGTCAGGGCGGCACCGGCGATGCCGCGCTGGGTGCGTCGGTGCTGGCGGCGGACCTCCTGGCGCAGTGCGACGAGCTGGTCACTGCGCCAGTGGAGCTCCAGACGGCCCTCCTTGGCGCGCGTGAGGACCTCGTGCGCCAGGGCCGGGACCTGCGGCAGAACCTCGCCCCACTGGGGCAGCTCGTGCTGCAGGCGCTTGAATGCCGCCCGCGGGCCGACCTGGTCCTTCATCCAGCGCTCGAGGAACGGCTTGGCGGTCTGCCACAGGTCGAGGTCGGGATAGAGCTGTCGCCCGAGGCCCTCGATGTTGAGCAGCGTTTTCTGCAGCAGCACCAGTTGCGGCTGGACCTGCATGTTGAAGCGCCGCGCCGTCTGGAACAGACGCATCAGCAGCTGGCCGAAGGAGATGTCCTTCAGCGGGCGTTCGAAGATCGGCTCGCAGACGGTGCGGATCGCGGCCTCGAACTCGTCGACGCGCGTGCCCGCGGGCACCCAGCCGGAATCGACATGGAGCTCGGCGACGCGGCGGTAGTCGCGCCGGAAGAAGGCCAGGAAATTCTCCGCGAGATAGCGCTGATCCTCGGGCGCGAGACTGCCGACGATGCCGAAGTCCACCGCGATGTACATGGGATTGCCGGGGTCGTCCCAGTGCACGAAGATGTTGCCCGGGTGCATGTCGGCGTGGAAGAAGTTGTCGCGGAACACCTGCGAGAAGAAGATCTCCACGCCGCGCTCGGCCAGCACGCGCAGGTCGACGTGGCCGCGCTCGAGGGCGTCGATATCGCTGATGGGCGTGCCCTCGATGCGCTCGAGAACGAGCACGTTCTCGTGCGCGTACGGCCAGTACACCTCGGGGATGTAGAGGATCCGCGAGCCCTCGAAGTTGCGCCGCAGCTGCTGCGCGTTGGCGCCTTCGCGGACCAGGTCGAGCTCGTCGATCAATGTCTTCTCGAATTCGGCGACCACCTCGCGCGGCCGCAGCCGGCGACCCTCCGCCCAGAACCGGGTCGCGAGCCCGGCGGTAATGTAGAGCAGGCCGACGTCGCGTCGGATCCTGCCCTCGACGCCCGGGCGCAGGACCTTCACGACCACCTCGCGCCCGTCCGCGAGGCGTGCGCCGTGGACCTGCGCGATCGACGCCGAGGCCATCGGATCGGCGTCGAAGCGCGTGAACAGCTCGGATACCGGCCGCCCCAGGGTACGTTCGATGATCGTGCGCGCCTGGGCCGACGGGAACGGCGGCACGTGATCCTGCAGCCGGGCCAGCTCGGCAGCCACGTCGTCCGGCAGCAGATCGCGCCGCGTCGACAGCATCTGGCCGAACTTGACGAAGATCGGGCCGAGGTCCTCGAGCGCGGCGCGGATGCGCTCGCCGCGCGGGCGGCGGCGGCTCTCGATGCGCAGCCAGGCCCCCGGCGTGAGGTAGTAGAGGAACCGGATCGGGCGGAAGATCTGCGTTGCCCAGATGATCTCGTCGAGCCCGTGGCGCAGCAGGATCCACTGGATATGGACGAGGCGCAGGGCCTGCGTGGCGCTGATCATCGACGCGTCCCGCCCCTGCGCTCCAGGCGCGCCACGCGCGCGGCCAGGCGGTCGCCGTCCGCCCGCAACCGGTCGACCGCGCCGAGCCAGTCCTCGACCTCGGAGCGGGCCGGCAGTGCCTCGATCTCGTCCACGAGCCACGCGTGGAGATCCGCGCGACGCCCGGACCAGGCCCTTCGGCCCTGCGCGGCCAGCCCGCGCAGGACCCGCCCGGCTTCATGCGCCGGGATGTCGCCGACAGCCCGGGCGAGAGCCTCCTCCCAGTCCGGATCGAGCGTGTCGAACAGGCGCTTGTACGCCTTGGCGGCCTCGATGTCGCCGTCGACGTGCAGGCTGCCGGAGAACAGGATCTGCGTGCCACTGCGCCCCGCCAGCATGGCGAGCGACGCCGGCGGACCGGCGATGCACGCGGCCACACCCTGCTCGGGGGCCACCCCCGCGAGGCGCAGGTGGCCGTGCTCGGGAATGGCGTACACCGAGCAGTCGAGGCCGGTGACGCGGAGCTGGAGCACGCGGCCCTCGAGACCCTCGAGCCGATGGTGCGCCTCGGGATCGAGCGCGAGGGCGGCATCGATCGCCGGCGTCAGCGCCGCGACGATCCAGCCGGGCGTGATCATGCCGCGACCCCGCCGGCCGGCCGGGGCAGGACGGTCTCCTCGACGACGATCACCCGGGTGCGTGCCAGCTTGTCATGCAGCGCCTGCTTGCGGCGGTCGAACACGATCCACACGAAGCCCAGCCCGAGCGGCAACGCGGACACGAAGTAGCCGACGTAGCGCAGCAGGGACTGGACGAGCGACGGCCGTCCGCCATGGCGCGCGTCGACCACGCGCAGCTCGAGCAGCAGCTTCCCGGGCGTCGTGCCGTACGCCGTCCAGCCGATGACGCAGACCGCGGCGGGCAGGAGCTCGTGGATGACCTGCACACCGGTACTCGCGGCGCCGCTTGCCGTGCCCGGCAACGGCAGCGCGGTGCCGAAGACGATCCAGGACAGCGCGCCGGTCACGCAGAACAGCCACAGCCAGTCGACGCCGAATGCCGCGGCACGGCGCCAGAACCCCGCCGGGCGCAGCTCCCGGATCACGGCCGGTATCCGGTGTGAACGGCTACCACGCCGCCGGTGAGGTTGTTCCAGGTGCAGTGCACCAGTCCCGCATCACGCATCATGCCGGCCAGCGTCTCCTGGTCGGGATGCATGCGGATGGATTCGGCGAGGTAGCGGTAGCTCTCCGCGTCACCGGCCACGAGGCGTCCGAGCCGCGGCAGGACGCTGAAGGAGTAGGTGTCGTAGATGCGGCGGAACCAGGACAGCGCCGGGTGGGAAAACTCGAGGATCACGACGCGGCCCCCCGGCCGCAGGACGGACGTCATCTGTTCGAGCGCGCGCGCCTGGTCGGTGACGTTGCGCAGGCCGAATCCGATGGTCACGCAGTCGAACGTGCGCTCGGGGAACGGCAGGGCCTGCGCGTCCGCCTGGACGTACTCGATGCGCGTGCCGACGCCGGCATCGATCAGCCGGTCGCGGCCGCGCGTGAGCATCGCCGCGTTGATGTCGGATGCGACCAACAGGCCGGCGTCGCCGAGGCGGCGGGCGTGGCCGAGCGCCAGGTCGCCGGAGCCGGTGGCGAGATCGAGCACGCGCTGGCCGGGGCGGACATCGGCGCGCGCGAAGGTGAAGCGCTTCCACAGCCGGTGCATGCCGCCCGACATGAGGTCGTTCATGAGATCGTAGCGCGACGCGACCGAGTCGAATACGGCACCGACCCGCGCGGCCTTCTCCGATTTCGGGACCTCGGAGAAGCCGAAATGCGTGGTGGCGCCGTCGCCGTCCCTATCCTTCCCGCTGGACACCGGCTTCCTCCAGGCGCGCCAGATAGGCCTGCCAGTTCTCCTCGTACTGCGCGGCCAGCGTGTACAGATTCTCCCAGGAGTAGATGCCCGTATCGTGGCCGTCGTCGAACACCAGCTTGACCGCGTAGTTGCCCACCGGGTCGATGCGCTGGATGTTCACCTGCTCCTTGCCGAACACGAGCACCTCCTGGCCGGGCCCGTGGCCGCGCACCTCCGCCGAGGGCGAAAACACGCGCAGGTACTCGCACGGCAGGCGCTTGCTGAAGCCGTCGTCGAACGTGACCTCGAGCTCGCGCGCCTGGCGGTGAAGGGTGATGTCCGTGGGCACCGGCATGTCGGTCCTCCGGCGGTCGATCTAGAGAATATAACGCGACAGGTCGTCGTCGCCGACCAGCCCGGACAGGCGCTCGTCGACGTACGCGGCATCGATGGTGACGCTCTCGCCGGCGCGATCGGGCGCGTCGTACGAAAGCGGCTCGAGCAGGCGCTCCATCAGCGTATGCAGGCGCCGCGCGCCGATGTTCTCGGTGCGCTCGTTGACCTGCCAGGCGATCTCGGCGATGCGCCTCACGCCATCCGGCGCCAGCTCGAGCTCGATGCCTTCCGTCGCCAGCAGCGCGCGGTACTGGGTCGCGAGCGAGGCGTCCGGTTCGGTCAGGATACGCACGAATTCCTCGGATCCCAGCGCCTCGAGCTCGACGCGGATCGGCAGGCGGCCCTGCAGCTCGGGGATCAGGTCCGACGGGCGCGCCACGTGGAACGCCCCGGAGGCGATGAACAGGATGTGGTCGGTGCGCACCATCCCGTACTTGGTCGATACGGTCGAACCCTCGACCAGCGGCAGCAGGTCGCGCTGCACGCCCTCGCGCGAGACGTCGCCGCCGCCGGCGTTCTGGTCGCCGCGGCGGGTGATCTTGTCGAGTTCGTCGAGAAACACGATGCCGTTCTGCTCGACCGACTGGATGGCGTTCAACTTGAGCTCCTCGTCGTCGACGAGCTTCTCGGCCTCTTCGTCGATCAGCTGGCGATAGGCATCGCGCACCTTCATGCGCCGGTGCTGCGATCGCTGGCCGCCGAGCTGGCGGAACATGCCCTGCAGTTGCTGGGTCATGTCCTCCATTCCGGGCGGCGCCATGATGTCGACACCCATGCCGCCGGACAGTTCGACCTCGATCTCGCGCTCGTCGAGCTCACCGGCGCGCAGCTTCTCGCGGAACTTCTCGCGCGTGGTGGACGACGCCGGCGGCTGGTCCTGCTCCCAGCCGCCGCGGGGTTTCGGCAGCAGCGCGTCGAGCACGCGCTCCTCGGCCGCTTCCTCGGCGCGGTGGCGCACCTTCTCGACCTCGCGCTCGCGCGTCTGCTTCAGGGCGACGTCGACCAGGTCACGGATGATCGACTCGACGTCGCGGCCGACGTAGCCGACCTCGGTGAACTTGGTCGCCTCGATCTTGGTGAAAGGCGCCTCCGCCAGGCGTGCCAGGCGGCGCGCGATCTCGGTCTTGCCGACGCCGGTGGGCCCGATCATCAGGATGTTCTTGGGCGTGATCTCCTGGCGCAGCGGCTCGTCGACCTGCTGGCGCCGCCAGCGGTTGCGCAGCGCGACGGCGACGGCACGCTTGGCCTCGTCCTGCCCGACGATGTGCTTGTCGAGCTCGGCGACGATTTCCTTCGGGGTCATCTGCGACATGGTGGGCTCAGTCGTCCAGCGTCTCGATCGCGCGCTGATCGTTGGTGTAGATGCAGATCTCGCCGGCGATCTTCAACGCCTGCTCGCAGATCGTCGGTGCATCGAGCTCGGTGTTGTCGAGCAGCGCCCGGGCCGCCGCCTGCGCATAGGGACCGCCGGAGCCCATCGCGATCAGGCCGTGCTCGGGCTCGATGACGTCGCCGTTGCCGGAGATCATCAACGACTGCTCGCGGTCGGCGACCGCGAGCAGCGCCTCGAGACGCCGCAGCATGCGATCCGTGCGCCAGTCCTTCGCGAGCTCGACGGCGGCGCGGGTTAGCTGGCCGTTGTGCTCCTCCAGCTTGCTCTCGAAACGCTCGAACAGCGTGAAGGCATCGGCGGTGCCGCCCGCGAAGCCGGCGACAACGCGGTCGCGGTAGAGCCGCCGCACCTTGCGCGCGTTCGACTTCATCACGGTCTCGCCCAGCGTCACCTGGCCGTCGCCGCCGATGGCAACGCGGCCACCGCGCCGGACGCAGACAATGGTTGTGGCGTGCATCTTGCTGGAACTCGCGGGCGAATGGGCGGGCAGTCTACACGAAACGGCCGGGGCCGCGTCAGGGCGGCGGCGACAACGACCCGGCTTGCGCGCCCGCAACCACTCGGTTTACAAACCCGCGGACGTTGCTGCAAGGGGGGGCTGCGGCGAGCGCTATGCAGATGGAACTCGATCTTCCACCACGCGAGCAACCCGCGCGCGGTGGCTTCCCTGTCACGCCGCGCGGTCTGCGCAAGTGGCTGACCGAGCTCGGGAGCCACGAGGTGCGCGAGGCCACGCGCCGCTTCAGCGAGGGCCTGCGGACCCTGAACCGCCTGGAGATCCCGGCGCGGCGACGCCTGCACCTCATGGAGCTGATGCGGCCGACCACCCGCGAGATCCTCGAGCACCTCGCGCGCCGTATCCAGGCGCAGGCACTGCCGCTGCCCGACCGATCGCGCCGCGTCTTCGAACTCCACCTGGACCTGCTGCGGGAAGTCGCGCTGGGCTACGAGATCGTGCTGGTGACCGATGCGCGCCGAGCGACTCGCTGGCGCCGCCGGCCGCTCGCGCTCGCCGCCGAACGTGCACTCGCGCTGCACGGGGAGATCATGCTGCGCTCCGCCCAGGTCTATGCGCCGCTCCACGAGCTGTTCTGGCGCCACGTGCTCGGCATCCACGGGCGCGCGGAGGAAGCCGGCGTGGCGGACCGCCCGGTCGAGGACGATGCCCTCGAAACGCTCCCGCAGCGGCGCCAGTCGCCCGGCCACATGTTCCGGCGCCTGCTGCTGTTCGCCATCGCCCATACCGAGGGCCTGCAGAAGGGCGAGGCCGAACGCATCTATCGGGTGCTCGAGTCGTGGGCCGGCGACAGCCGGCTGCGGGACGGTGACGACGCGACCACGGACCCGGACGGGACGCGCTTCGGCATTGATCTGGCCCGGCCGCGCGCGCCGACCCAGTGGCGCCTGATGGGGGCCGGCGGCGGCCCGAGCGTGCGCGTGCTCGACGCGGCGCCGGCGGCGGCCGCCGCCGAGGCGATGCTCGCACGCATGCCCGCGAATCATGGCCGGATCGGTGACAGTGATCATGTCGGCCCGGTCGCCTTGCAGCGGCTGATCGACAGCTGGCGCCAGCGCGGCATCCGGCGCACCGAGCGGGCGCCGCGCACGGAAAGCGTCGAGGTCGAGGTCACGCTTCCCCAGATCCACGGGCGCCTGCGGGCGGCCCTGCGCACCGCCGATGGCGCCGATGAAAGCGGGGAAAACGAGGACCCGGGGGCGCCACGGCTGGCGCTGCAGACCATCGATGACGTCGGCGCGGACGCCGGCGAACGGTATCTGACGCATCCGGGACACGGTCTCATGAACGATGTGGCCAGCGCCTGGGACGACGTCGGCCGCGGCCGCCCGATGGCGCCGGGCTACTGGGCCGCGCGCGACGAGGCGCAACGACAGGCGACCGAGACGCCGGCCCGGCCCGATCAGCCCGCCTGGGTGCTGGGCGACATCAGCGGCACCGGCTTCCGGCTGCGCTGGGAGGGCTCGGGGTCGTCGCGCGCGACGGTAGGCGAACTCGTGGCCCTGCGGCTGCCGGAGGCCGATGCACGGTGGCGGGTCGGGATCGTGCGCTGGATGCAGTTCATCGACGACACGCGCTTCGAACTGGGTTGTCACACGCTGGCGATGCGGACGCGGGTCGCCAGTGTCCGGCGCGAGCCGGCGAACCGCAATCGGCGCCGCCGGCGCGAGCAGGAGCACGCCGAACCCGCCCTGCTGCTGCCGGGCACGCGGGCGCGTGGGGAGCCGGCGTGGATTATTGTCCCGGCGCACATGTTCCGCGCCGGCGAGGTCGTCGAGCTGGACGTGGACGAGCGCACCTTGCGCATTCGTCTCGTGCGCGAGAGCGAGGAATCGGGCGCGTTCGCCCATTTCCAGGTCGCGCCGGCCCCGCGCCGTGTCCGGCCGGACGTCGGCTCGGGGGCCGGGCGTACGACGGACGATTCGGTCTACGACTCCATCTGAGGGGCTTCAGCCCTTGCGGCGCGCTCGCGGATGGGCGCGCTCGTAGACCTCGGCCAGATGTCCGAAGTCGAGGTGCGTATAGACCTGCGTCGTGGCGATGTCGGCATGGCCGAGCAGTTCCTGTACCGCGCGCAGGTCGCCGCTGGACTCGAGCAAGTGCGTCGCAAAGGAGTGGCGCAGCATGTGCGGGTGCACGTGGCGTGGTAGCCCGAGGCGGCGCGCCCAGTGCGCCACGCGCGCCTGGATTGCCCGGCGCGAGAGTCGTCCTCCGCGCGCGCCGACGAACAACGCCGGCTCGTCGTGCCCGGCCCAGTGGCGGCGCGCTTCGAGCCAGGCCTGGAGGGCCGTGCGCGCGGCTCGCCCGACCGGCACGATGCGTGTCTTGCCGCCCTTGCCGGTCACGCGCGCGACGCCTTCCCCGAGGTCCAGGCCGGATACATCGAGCGCGGACAACTCGGCCAGGCGCAAGCCCGCTGAATAGAACAACTCGAGCAGCGCACGATCGCGCCGGGCCAGCGCGTCATCGCCGGGGATCGCGAGCAGCCGCTCGACTTCCTCTACTTCGAGCGTGTGCGGCAGCGGCCGCGGCGCACGCGGAGGCCGGATATCGGCCGCCGGGTCGCGTCCGACGCGCCCCTCCCGCAACAGCCAGGCGTAGAATGCCCGGATGGCGGCGAGCCGGCGTGCGAGCGAGCGCCCGGAGACGCCGCGCCGGTGCTCCGCGGCAACGAAACGCTGCACCTGGTCGCTGTCGATCCGCTCCCAAGCGCGGTCCTGGTCGGCCCCGACGAACCGGGCGAAACGATCAAGATCGCGCCGGTAGGCACTGCGGGTGGCGGGTGAGGCATTGCGCTCGACGCGCAGATAGTCGATGAAGCGGTCGAGATCGCCGCCGGCGCTCATCCGTCGTCCAGGTGACGCGCGATGCAGGCCGACACCAGCTCCCCGAGCTGGCTCAGGAACAGCGTCCCCATGTCGGCGCGGAACTGTCCCGGGTCCGTGCTGCCCAGCCCGATGACCCCGAGCGCCCGCCCGGAGCGCAGCGGGACGATGGCCGTCGACTCGAGCTGCTCGGCGCGATCGCCGAACAGGGCCGTCTGCTGCTGGCCCGTCACGTCGCCACAGACCGGTTCACAGCGCCGTAGGAAATCGTTGAAGGCCGCGATCTCCGGGTCGGACGGCCGCGCGAAACGCTCGGGCTCGCGCGCGGCGCGCCGCCCGTCGTCGGTATCGATCAGGCGAATCGCGACTTCGTCGGCCGCGAACTCGTTGAGCAGGGCCTCGCGCACCGTGGAGAGCACGGCGTCGAGCGAATCCGCTTCGAGCAGGCCGCGCCCGAGCGCCAGCAGGTGGGCGCCGACGCGCTCGTTGTCGCGCGCCGTTCGCAGCAGCTCGGCGAGCCGCTGCTCGAGGCGCTCGTTGCGCTCGCGCAGGACGGCGACCTGGCGCTCGATGAGCGAGGTGGCGCCGGCACCCGCGCGGTGCGGGATCTCGAGATCGGCCAGGAGCTCGGCGTTGCGCGCGAGGAAGTCGGGATGGTCGCGCAGGTACGCGGCCACCGTGTCCTCGTCGAGCACGGTGGAGCTGGTCAGCTCGCCCGGTGTACTCGTCATCAGGCCAGCGTTCCGTAAAAGGCTGTTTCGGCGGGGCCCGTCATCCACAACGGATTATCCGCACCCTGCCATTCGATCACAAGTTCACCGCCACGCAAGGCCACGGTGACGCGCGCCGCGAGCTGCCCCCGCCGGCGGCCGACCGCGACCGCGGCGCAGGCGCCGGTGCCGCAGGCCTCGGTTTCGCCGACGCCGCGCTCCCATACGCGCAGGCGGATGTGCTCCGCGTCCACCAGCTGCATGAATCCGACGTTGGCCCGCCGGGGAAAGCGCTCGTGATGCTCGATCAGGGGGCCGAGGACCTCGACCTGGGCGGCATCCGGATCGGCCACGGTAATCACGGCGTGCGGATTGCCCATCGAGACCGCCCCGATCTCCCGGGCCGTCCCGTCGATGTCCAGCTCGTAGGCGTCGGCCGCCGCGTCCGCCAGGAAGGGAATCTCGGCTGGCTCGAACCGGGGCCGCCCCATGTCCACGGCGACCCGCCCGTCGGCCAGCACTTCGGTGCGGATGAGGCCGCCGGCGGTGGCGAAGCTGATCCGATCACGCGCGGCGAGTCCGGCAGCGCGCACGAATCGCGCGACGCAGCGCGCGCCGTTGCCGCACTGCTCCACCTCGCCACCGTCAGCGTTGAAGATGCGGTAGCCGAAATCGGCACCGTCGCGGCCGGGCTCGACCAGCAGAAGCTGGTCGCAACCGACGCCGCGGCGCCGGTCGGCGATGCGGCGCACGGCCGCCGCGTCCAGCGCAGCCGACTGGCGCACGGCGTCGATGACGACGAAGTCGTTGCCGAGGCCGTGCATCTTGGTGAATCCGAGTCCCATCGCGGCGCCTTGCCTCGACCCTCAGCAGCCGTCGGCCGCCGCCGCCGTGTCGGCCCGCTCGGCCGGCAGACCGGCCTCGCCCGCCCACAGGTCCGACAGGGCCTCGCGGGCACGCGCCAGGTGGGCACGGCGGCCATCGACCAGGACCTCCGCCGGACGCGGCCGCGCGTTGTAGTTCGACGCCATCACGAAGCCGTAGGCACCCGCGGAGCGCACGGCGAGCAGGTCGCCCGCCGCGACGTTCAGCCGGCGGTCGCGGCCCAGGAAATCGCCGCTTTCGCAGACGGGTCCGACGATGTCGCAGGCGAACGGCTCGCCGGCACGCGGCGCGACCGGGACGATGTCCTGCCAGGCGTCGTACAGCGACGGGCGGATCAGGTCGTTCATCGCGGCGTCTACGATCGCGAAACGGCGCGCGGGTCCGGACTTCAGGTACTCGATGCGCGTGAGCAGCACGCCGGCGTTGCCGGCGATGGCCCGGCCCGGCTCGACCCGGATCTCGTACTGCGCGGCACCGAGTGCGCGATCGATCGCCGCCGCCCACTCGGCCGGCTCCGGCGGCTTCTCGTCGCGATAGCGGATGCCGAGGCCGCCGCCGAGATCCAGGTGGTCCAACCCGATGCCCTCGTCCTCGAGCTGCGCGCACAGCGCCAGGATGCGTTCCAGCGCGTCGACGAACGGCTGCACACCGGTGAGCTGGGAGCCGATATGGCAATCGACGCCGGTGACCTCCAGGTGCGGCGACGCCGCTGCCCGTCGATACAGCTCGAGGGCCTCGTCGACGGGGACGCCGAACTTGGATTCGCGCAGGCCGGTGGCAATGTAGGGATGCGTCCGGGGGTCCACGTCCGGGTTGACGCGCAGCGCGATCGCGGCGGACACGCCGTGCGACGCCGCCACCTCGGCCAGGCGGTCGAGCTCGCCGGCCGACTCGACGTTGAAGCAGCCGATGCCGACCTCGAGCGCGCGAGCCATTTCGTCCGCGCGCTTGCCGACCCCGGAGAAGACGATGCCGCGCGGATCGGCGCCGACCGCGAGGCAGCGCTCGAGTTCGCCGACGGAGACGATGTCGAAGCCGGAACCGAGGCGGGCAAGCGTATCGAGCACCGCGAGGTTGCCGTTGGCCTTGACCGCATAGCACACGCGGTGGGCACGACCCGCGAGGGCACGGTCGAACGCGTGCCAGTGTCGTTCGAGCGTCGCGCGCGAGTACACGTACAGGGGCGTGCCGAAGCGCTCCCCCAGGTGGCGCAGGTCGATCTCCTCGGCGTGCAGCAGGCCGTCACGGTACTCGAAATGATCCATGGGTCCTCTCGTTCGTCTGCCCTCGTATGAACTCCGGGGCACCGGTTCCGCGGGGGCGGGGTCACTGCGCCTGGTCGGAACTGTCCTGCGGTTCCTCGGCCGGGCGGTACAGTGGCCCCTTCTGGCCGCAACCGGCGAGCAGCAGGAGCAGCGCGATCATCGCCAGCGTGGTGCGCATGAGTCCCCTCCGGACAAGCGTTCAAGTATAACGCCGGTGCTGCGCGGCGGGCACCCGGCACGGCGCGTCCACGACCAGCGCGTCACGCCTCACCGACGCTCGGCGGGTGGAACGGAATACGTCCCGACCGCGTGGGCCACCGGTGGATCGACCCCCTCGGAATACAGGCTGACCTCCCCGACCGCGAGAGTCCGGCCGCACTTCAGGAGTCGGCACTCGCCCAGAACCGCGCGGTCCGCGGCGGGCTTGCGCAGGAAATTGATGTTGAAGCTGGTGGTCACGGTGAGAGGCACGATCCCGATCTCGCCGAGGATCGCCATGTACAGCGCAACGTCCGCAACCGCCATGAGCACCGGTCCGGCAACGGTGCCACCGGGCCGCAGATCCTCGAACCCGATCGGCTTGCGGATCGTCGCGGCGCCCTCGCCTACGGCCACGAGCTCGCACCCGCTCTGGGGAAAGTCGGTGCGAAGGAATTGCGCCAGGTCTTCGAGCAGCGCCACGGTATGCTCCGTCCGGGGTGCGGACAACGGCGACGCCGTTCAGCATAGCGGCTGCCACGGCAGCGCGCGATCCTTGCGCCTTGCCGGGGCGCGAGCGCCCCGGAGACAATTGCGCACATGAGCGATTCCTTCTTTCCATCCGCGGTCGAGCTGCCAGCCCCCGGAACCCACCGCTGGAGCGTGATCTGGCTGCACGGGCTCGGTGCGGATGGCCACGACTTCGAGCCGATCGTGCCGGACCTGCGCCTGCCCGCCGATCACGGCGTGCGCTTCGTGTTCCCGCACGCGCCGCAGCGAGCGGTGACCGTCAACGGTGGCATGCGCATGCGCGCCTGGTACGACATCGCCGGGCCGGATCTGGCGCGCCACGAGGACGAGACCGGCATCCGCGAGGCGGCGGCGATCGTCGAGCGGCTCGTGGCGGCGGAGCAGGACCGTGGCGTCGCGCCCGCCCGGATCGTGCTGGCGGGCTTTTCGCAGGGCGGCGCGATCGCGCTGCACAGCGGCCTGCGCCACGCGGAAGCCCTCGGCGGCATCGTCGTGCTGTCGGCGTACCTGCCCCTGGCCGATCGCCTCGGCGACGAGATTGCCGCGGCCAACCGCGACACCCCCATCTTCCAGGCGCACGGCGAGCAGGACCCCATCGTGCCGGTCGCCCTTGCGCGCGCATCATGGGAACGCGTCGCGGCCGTCCGCCCTGCCGCGGAATGGCACACCTACCCCATGCCCCACTCCGTCTGCGCCGCCGAGATCGACGACCTGCGCATCTGGCTCACGGACACGGTGGGCGCCGATTAGTCCCCCGACTGGCGGCTGGTGGAGCCTCGCTGTCCGGCAACGGGGCCGGACGGCGCTTCGGATAAACACAAATGGACACGAATATGGCCGCGCGGCCGGCTGCATTCGGAGAACTGCGCTGCAGCGCCCGTGCTCCCCGGGCGCCGCGTTGACTCGGCTGGCAGCGTCCCGGCAAACGCGTTCGTGGAACTCCGCTCAATGCACCGTCGGCCCGGCAGCGCCAACTCCGCCGGCGCCCACGCTCGGCGGCGGCATTCGTGTTGACTCATGTCCATTCGTGGTGATTTCAAGGCCGAATGCCGCTCGGCGAATTCACCGCAGCGCCCGTTCCTCGTCCGGCATTCGGGGAATGGTCATGCCTGCGGCAGCACGGCCTCGAGGCGGCCGCGGCCGCGGGCGACCGCGGCGCGGACCTGATCGGGCGCGGTGCCGCCCAGGTGGTTGCGGCTGGCGACCGAGCCCTCGAGCGTGAGCACGTCGAACACGTCGGCGCCGATGTGGTCGGAGAACTGCTGCAGGTCTGCGAGCGGCAGCTCGGCGAGGTCGCAGCCCTGCTCGATCGCGTGGCGCACCGAACGGCCGACGATCTCGTGGGCGTCGCGGAACGCCACACCCTTGCGCACGAGGTAATCCGCCAGGTCGGTCGCGGTGGCGAACCCCTTGCGCGCGCGCTCGGCCATGTTGGCCGGCTTGACCTCGAGGGCGGGAATCATGTCGGCGAAGGCGCGCAGCGAGCCGGCGAGCGTGTCGACCGTGTCGAACAGCGGCTCCTTGTCTTCCTGGTTGTCCTTGTTGTACGCCAGCGGCTGGCCCTTCATCAGGGTGAGCAGCCCGATCAGGTGGCCGTTGACGCGGCCGGTCTTGCCGCGCACCAGTTCGGGGACGTCCGGGTTCTTCTTCTGCGGCATGATCGACGACCCGGTGCAGAACCGATCCGGCAGGTCGATGAAGTCGAACGGCGCCGAAGTCCACAGGACCAGCTCCTCGGCCATGCGGGACAGGTGGGTCATCGTCAGCGCACCCCAGGAGCAGAATTCGATCGCGAAGTCGCGATCGCTGACCGCGTCGAGCGAGTTCTCCGCCGGCATGTCGAAGCCCAGCAGCTGCGCCGTATACGCCCGGTCGATCGGATAGGGCGTGCCGGCGAGCGCGGCGGCGCCCAGCGGCATGACGTTGGTCCGCGCGCGGCAGTCGCGCAGGCGGCCGGCATCCCGCAGCAGCATCTCGTACCAGGCGAGCATGTGGTGCCCGAACGTCACCGGCTGGGCCGTCTGCAGATGCGTGAAGCCGGGCATGACGGCGTCCGCGGTGCGTTCCGCCTGGTCCAGCAGGCCGCTGCACAGGCGGCGCAGCTCCGTGCCGAGCTCGTCGATCGCGTCGCGCAGGTAGAGCCGCAGGTCGGTGGCGACCTGGTCGTTGCGCGAGCGGCCCGTGTGCAGCTTCTTGCCCGCGTCGCCGATGCGCTCGGTCAGCGCGTGCTCCACGTTCATGTGGACGTCTTCGAGCGACTGCGACCATGAGAACCGGCCCGCATCGATGTCGGCCTCGACCCCGTCGAGGCCTTCGAGGATGCGATCGCGCTCCTCCGCCGTGAGCACACCGACGTGCGCGAGCATGCGCGCGTGCGCGCGCGAGCCCGCGATGTCGTGGCGGTACAGGCGCCAGTCGAACCCCACCGAGGCGGTGAAGGCCTCGACGAAGGCATCGGTCGGCTCCGTGAAACGCCCGCCCCAGGGCTTGGCGCTCGCGTCGTTGTCGCTCATGGTGCGGCCTCCTGTCGGGGTGGCGCAGTGTACTGCCACGGCACCGGGCAAGGCCACACGAGGCCGGCGGCGGCAGGTCCCTCGGCCGGGCCCATGGGCGCGGGCCCGGCGGGCCGCTATGATGACGTCATGCCAGATCGCCCGGATACCGCATTCCTGCCCGACTTCTGCGAGCAGGGCAACCTGCTGCGGACGATGCTGAGCGCCGAGCTGCTCGCCATCGTGCTGGTGGCCGCCATGCCCGGGGATGCGGTGCTGCGCCTGCAGTCCCTGGCCCTGGTGTCGCTGTTCATCCAGTGGGTTGCGCTCGTCGACATCGCCCTGTTGTGCGCGCTGCAGCGCCACCTCGGTCGACTCGACGAGCGTACGGCCGCGGTCGTCGCGTTCGTGCTGCTGCAGGCCGTCACGCTCGGATTCACGGTCCTCGGCTACGCGTTGACCGCGCCGGTCGGGTCCGCGGGCGATTCGCTCGGAGGCATGTTGATCGAAAACGGCGTGATCAGCGCGGTCGTCACCGCCGTCGCGCTGCGCTACTTCTATGTGACCGCTCAGTGGCGCCGCAACATCGAGGCAGAGGCGCAGGCGCGCGTGCAGGCACTGCAGGCGCGCATCCGGCCGCACTTTCTGTTCAACAGCATGAACACGATCGCCAGCCTGACCCGCTCGGACGCGGTCGCGGCCGAGGCCGCCGTGGAGGACCTGTCGGAACTCTTTCGCGCGAGCCTCGCCGAGCGCTCCATGATTCCGCTCGCGGAGGAGCTCGCGCTGGTCGCCAGCTATCTGCGCATCGAGGCGCAACGGCTGGGAACCCGGCTGCGTGTCGACTGGGACCTCGATACGTCCGCCGACGATGTCGAGGTGCCGGCACTGACATTGCAGCCGCTGGTCGAGAACTCGGTCTATCATGGGGTCGAGCCACTGGGCGGGGGCGGGCGGATCGGCATCTGCACGCTGCGGCGCGCGGGCCGGGTCGAAGTGACGATCCGGAATCCACGGCCGCGGGACGGGGTCCAGCGCGACGGCAATCGGATGGCGCAGGACAACGTGCGCCAGCGGTTAGCGCTCGCGTTCGGGGACACGGCCGAGTTGCGGATCGAGGACGACGCGGCCGACTACGTAGTAACGCTGCAGCTGCCGGCCCCCGGGGAGGAAACGTCGTGAAGGTGCTCATCGTCGACGACGAGGCCCCGGCCCGCGCGCGCCTCAAGCGACTGGTCGACACGCTCGACGGCTACGAGATCGCCGGCGAGGCGAGCGACGGCGCGGAGGCGGTGCGGCTGGCGGATCGTACCGGGCCGGATATCGTGCTGCTGGATGTGCGCATGCCCGGCACCGACGGCCTGGAAGCCGCACGGCACCTTGCGGGGGCGGATCCGCCGCCGGCCATCATCTTCACGACGGCCTACGGCGATCACGCGCTCGAGGCCTTCGAGGCGCACGCCGTCGATTACCTGCTCAAGCCCGTGCGCGCGGAACGCCTCGAACGGGCGATGGCCACGGCGCGCCGGAGCACGCGGGCGCAGCTGGCGGACGCCGGCGTCGCCGACGGGCCGCGCGCGCAGATCTGCGCGCGCCTCGGCACCGAGATGGAACTGGTACCTATCGCCGATGTGCTCTACTTCCTCGCCGAACACAAATATGTCACCGTCCGCCACCGCCGCGGCGAGGTACTGATCGAGGAATCCCTGCGCGCGCTCGAGGACGAATTCGCCAGCCGCTTCCTGCGTATCCACCGCAACGCCCTCGTGGCCGTGCAATGGGTTGGCGGCATGCGCCGCGATTCGGGCGGCCGTACACGCGTGTGGTTCAAGGAGTGCGACGACACGCTCGAGGTGAGTCGCCGCCACCTGCCGGGCGTGCGCAAGCGGTTGCGCGCCGGGGCGGGCGGATCGCGCTGAATGCCGAAGGAGTATCCATGAGCACGAACACGGTGCGCATCGCGACCCGCCGCAGTCCCCTGGCCTGGCGCCAGGCGGAGTCGGTGGCGGAGCAGCTGCGAGCGATGCACGAGGGGCTGGAGGTCGAGCTGGTGGGCATGCGCACCGAGGGGGACCGGGTGCTCGATCGTGCGCTGGCGGAGATCGGCGGCAAGGGGTTGTTCGTGAAGGAACTCGAGCAGGGCCTGCTGGATGGCCGTGCCGATATCGCCGTGCATTCCATGAAGGACGTTCCGGCGGACGTGCCGTTCCCGGACGGGCTCCACCTGCCCGTCATCATGGCACGCGAGAGCCCGTACGACGCCTTCGTGTCGCCGCGCTGCGCGGGGCCGCTCGAGCTGCCCGAGGGCGCGGTCATCGGCACCTGCTCGCTGCGCCGCAGCGCCCAGCTGCTCCACCGGCTGCCGCACTGCAGCGTGCGCCAGCTGCGGGGCAACGTGAACACGCGGCTGGCGAAGCTCGAGGCCGGCGAGTTCGACGCGATCGTGCTGGCCGAGGCGGGGCTGCGCCGCCTCGGCATGGCGGAGCGCATCACAGCGCGTCTCGATCCCGCGCTGTGCCTGCCCGGCATCGGCCAGGGCGCCCTCGGCATCGAATCCCGCGTGGACGATGCCGACATCGGGGCGCTGATCGCGCCCCTGGCGGACGCGGACACCAGTGCCTGCGTGATGGCCGAGCGGGCGGTGAGCCATGGTGTGGGGGCAGGCTGCCTGTCGCCGATCGCCGGGTTCGCGCGGGTCAGCGCGGGACGCCTCGAGCTCGAGGCCCGGGTCGGGGCCGCCGACGGGAGCGCGCTGGTCGCCGCCCGGGAGAGCGGGCCGGCGACCGAAGCGGCCGCGATCGGTGACCGCGTGGCGCAGTCGCTGCTGGAGCGCGGTGCGGGCGAATTGCTCGCGCTCGCCGCGGGCGAGTAGCACATGCAATCCCATGCGGTGGCGGGGCGGCGCGTGCTGATCACGCGCCCCGAGGAGCGGGCGGCGGGCCTGGCACGCCTGGTGGAGGCGGCGGGAGCAGTTGCCGTGCGCTTCCCCACCCTGCGCATCGAGCCGGTGACGCTGGCCGCGGTCCCGGATCCGCTGGACTACGACATGATACTTTTCGTGAGTCCGGCCGCTGCGACGCACGGCGCGGAAGCGCTCGGACTGGCGGGTCGCGCCGCGCCGCCGCTGGGAGCCGTGGGTGGCGCGACGCGCCGGGCGTTGGCGGAGGCCGGCCTGCGCGTCGACATCGCTGCCGCGGGCTCCAGCGATTCTGCCGGTCTGCTCGCGGCCGACGCGCTCGCCGCCGACCGGATCGCCGGGCGCCGCATGCTGATCGTGCGCGGCCAGGGGGGTCGCGAGGCGCTGGCCGAGGGGCTCATGGCGCGTGGCGCGGCGGTCGATTATGCTGAAGTGTATCGGCGCGTACGGCCGGAAGCATGCGAGCCGGACCGTGCGGCCGCCTGCGACATCGTCACCGCAACCAGCAACGAGGGGCTGGCGAACCTGCTCTCGATGCTCAA